>OGVY01000186.1_pt1 | contig 11120 bp, 26 predicted proteins | sample 1575871 | NCBI WGS metagenome assembly OGVY01 (sample SAMN07581536, study PRJEB24739) | freshwater metagenome
GCCTTGAAGCAGGTGGCCGCAGCGGAGTACAACCCCGTGGGGTTTGTGCATACCAACGTGCTTGGAGCCGAGAATCTGATTGAAGCCTGCGTGGACGCTGGCGTAAAGCGGGTGGTGGCGTTGTCGACGGACAAGGCGGCGGCTCCGATCTCGAGCCAGAAGCTGGCGGCATCGGGGTTGCCGGGCACGAATTCGCGGAACAGGTTTAGGGCGTCTGGCGTCTGGAAACCTGTTAATTTTTTCAGGTTTTTTTAGATTTTTTCCGCTTTTTTCAGATTTTTCTGGCGTTTTCAAAGTCTTCCTCCCGCCTCGACCCATGCCTCGACAATTGGACTTGCCTCCCTGCAAAACTCCTTTTTCTGTTCCTCGCTCCAATCTTTGGGGTTTTTTCTTGCCACCCATTGTTGTGCTTTAAAGATGTAAGACAGCCAGTGGCTTTTTTCTTTAGGTTGTCCGCTGACCTCAATTGGATCTGGCAGAATTCCAGCCCATAAAGCAAGTTGCTTCGATTGGCCGGGCTCGGGATTTGTTAGCGATGGCCGCGCTTTAGCTACTCGTTCGAGTCTCCTGCTCTGCTCTTGGGTTACTTCCGCTACTTGCAAGATCCCTTCTACATCAAGACCTTCCGTTCGTGCGGATAGGATAATGTCGCCTGCATCCGCGGCTAAACTGATTGTCTCGGCCATGGTGCGTATTGCGGTATCTCGGCTTTCATAAAGTTGCTTTACTGTTTTTTTAAGTTCCATCGCAACCGACTTTTCATTTGTATCAATGGGGGATTTGTTCATGTGGATCTCCTTTAGTGATCATTTATTTAATGGCAAGTTTTTTCTTTTTAAGTCCTTTAATCCAAGCCGAATGTGCCCATTTAGGGCATTCTTTTCGTCTTCGTTCATGCACACGCAAAGCTCTCTCCTTGTAGATTTGTCTGACTCTTTCGCTTCTCTGCACCCGCAAGACAAGGCCTGTTCTTTGAGTGAGTTCTGATAGGCGAGCAGAAAGGGCGGCGCGAGTATAAGCCCTTCCAGTGTTGGGATTTATGTACCGATTAGCAATTGCGGTAAGGCTATCGGGACATCGGTTGGTTGCCAAGGCAAGCAGGGCCTCGTCGAGGGTGTCCGCGCGTCTTGTCTTGATCATCGGAGAATCCGCTTCCGCACGCATCGTGTCCTCAATGATTCTGGCCGTTGCTTTTGCTAATTCCGAAAGATTGAGTTGGGGATTCTGGGCTTTTAGGTTTTCAAGGCGTTCCCGTACAATGTCCTCCAAAGTGTCGATCTGTCCCGCCATGTCCACGGAGTAACTTGCGGCGACTGAATCTGCCGGATCTTGACCGTCTTTGAAGATCATTCAAAAGCCAGTTAGAACTTTTCACCGTTTTGTCAACAGAATCTTTTTTAGGGCTTGCTGTCCTTTCTCCGTTATTATGCAGACAATTTGTGCTTCATTCGCAGATGACCTGCGCTGTTCTCCGTTTGGCCGAATGAGGAGCATTTGCCGCAACTCGCTACAACGCTTCCAGTAACAACATTTTGGTTTTCTAAAAAGCCCTGTTCTTACACCAGCCTCTTCGTCCGTAAGGCCAAGTGTAGGGAATTCCTGTTCTAGGGCTGTTTTGTGATATTCTTGAAGCAACTGATGCTGTTGGGAGCCGTGTCTTATTTGAGAATTGTGGTAGGCCTTTTTGCTTGTTGCCGGGTCTGTCTTGCGATATCCCCGCGTGCTGGCAATCGAGCGTTGAGGCCATTCAAACAAATTATCCTTTTCTATGTAGTCTTTCATCGGTAGTTCTCAAATTTCTCCGTATAATCATCATAACAGCATTCGCACAGGGTTTTTCCCGAGCGAACTTTGTAGAATCTTACAAGGTCATTTTTTATCTGCCGATGAGTAAATTCCTCCCTGCACTCGTCGCAGGAAACCGTTTCCGTGCTTTTCTCTTTAATTGGCTTTTGCATAAGCAACAAATCCTTTCTTTTGAGCATGTAGAATTGAAGCATGATGACACCCCCAAGCGCGGGCGATTACGGAGATGGGAATTCCCATGGCAACTTGCGTTTTCCAAAGTGCCCATCTTTCCGTAACTTTTTCCGCATCACGGTTTTTCCGCCCATAAACTCTTTTGCCTCGAAACATAAAACGTTTTCCGCGAGTATGTTTGAGTTCATCCGGGACGAGAATCTCGTGCTTTTGAGGAGTTTTGCCAATCGTTAATCCTGCCTTCATAACCGCAGATGCCTGTATCTGTTCGATCGCAGATGTAAGGCTTGTTCGCAGACTTAGAACTTCCTCTTTTAATTCCTTGATCTGTTTTTCCGTCTCGCTTACTCTGTAGATTGTGGCTGGAATTGCCAATTCTGGCTGAATTGCTGTTATCATGAGGGTGACCCCGCTTTCTGCCATTCGCTGAATGAAGCGAATCCCATTACCCGATAAAGGGGTGCAGATTCGCACGATGATCTAATTTGTGGTTTTGGTTTCATTTGTGTTGTTCCTTTTTGGTTTATGTTTCCCCGTCGAAAACAATATCGGGCACAGGCTTTCCAGTTCTTCACAGGAGCTTTGCCACCAACTTTCCATCCGTTCGATTCATAGTAATCAAATGCGTTCTCAGAATCTCGCTCTGCCCATCCAATTTCTTTGCCATAAGCAATCCATTGGTCTCGTGTGGGTTTTGCCTTATCTATACTATTATTATTACTATTATTATTATTATGCGTATATGTATGGCGGATCGATGGCGTATCGATCAATAATCGATCATCATGTTTCTTTTTAAAGCGTTTGCTATAAGCATCTTTCCTAGAATTCATTTTCTCCAATCCAATTTTAACCGATGCATGGAAATATGCCCCCGATAAAGGGTCAATTTCCAATATGCGAAGCTGTTCGAGTTCCTTCAATATGGGGGCAACCTTTTCCTCCGTTGACCCGACCATTCTTGCTATTTGCGAAACTGAAGGCTTTATTCCGTCTATTAAAAGACTTCCCCCGCAATTTGATTTGTACATAAGACAAATAAGGTGCATCCAAAGACCTCTGGCCTCGAGACTCGACATTGATAACTTCTCATTGGATAACCATCTGTTCCATTCAAATGGGAACCAATAGATATCCGTACTCACTTCTTTTTGGCCTCCAAATCACGTTTTTGGTACTTTTTTGCCCTTTCCAACAACTCCTTCGCCATCACTTCGGCCAAATCCGCATGATGCAGAATATCTCGATAACTTTTTTCCTGCGCATGCGTCCAATCCTTTTTAAGGTCTTTGAGCCTCCGTGTCGTATATCGCAAAAGTTGCTGTAAATAACTTAATCGCTTAACGCTCATTCCAGAATCTCCTTATCTTGTCCAATACCCAGCCTACGAGCAGAATTAAGCCAACCAATCCGCCGAATAAGAATCCCGCCAGTAAACCGCCGAGTATTAGGAAACTTACCAAATCTAAACACATTTCGTACATAAATGGATTTCGATTTAGCAGTATTTCCGCGGAGGAATTCTGCGAATTGCCGTAGCAACATCATTTAATAAGTCCTTTCTGACTTGATCTTCCTCGCCGTCAGCAAGTTGCTGAACAAGGTCAGCGCAACATTCTCGTTCATTTTTTGCGATTGAATCCGCAAGGATTCCCAGTTCCTTGTCGAATTCTTCCATAAAGTTACTAGAAAGGTATTTCATCTTTTTTATCCTCATCAAGAACCGCCTTGATCACGGCTCGAAGTTGCACATCCTTTTTATAAGGCTGACCATCGGGTGCGTTCTTCAAAGGTTGTTCATCAAGCCACATCAGCCAAGAATAACCATCGGAGGATCGGGCAACTTGGCGAACGGTTTGGCCTTTATATTTACCAAATCCTATCACCATATCCTTCACTTCGGATTCGGGAGCCTTCTTTTCCTCGACCAGTTTTGCTGTAATTTCCCGAATTTCAGCGGGGCTTGGTTCCTCATTTTTATCTATATTCAGAGGCTTTTCCTCAAAACCCCCATACGGCACTTCCTCGGCTGGTGTTGTGGATAAATTGCGATCTATAAGCACAACCACATGAGCAAAAGCTGAACGACAGGCTCGACTGATTGCCCTTGTTTGGCACATCGCCCTTTTTGCATAGGTTGGTCTTTTTTCCCAAGTCGGCTCGTCATCGCCGAGAAACCCTTCCGCTGTGGCAATAACTTGCCCCGTGTCCATTCGCCTTACTTCGCCGATGCACCGCCAGCCGTCTTCTTGCCGTTCAACATCTCGCGCCGAGGCAACGCATCCATGGGCAACTGCTATGGATTGCCAACCTTCGACCCGAACATGGTGTCGATTGCCAATTTGCTGGGCGGTTGCTTTTACAATTTCTCGACAAGCACCAGCGACATCAGTTGCTTGTCGAATATGGGCGGCAACTCCATTTGTGCCGTTCCCGTGTTGGATTATTTGTGTTTCACTCATTGTTGGTTCCTTTCTTGTTTATTCATTCCGAAGTCTTTCCCTTGATTTCCTTATCCATTCTGGAGCCTTACGTTCGCGATACTCCCAATAACCCGGCACGCCTCCAATCCAAGATGGTTTGTAGGGGTGTTTATTCATAAGGCAAAATGTTTCCCATTCGAGTTCTTTGAACATATAACTTAAGTGCCATTGAGGATTGCGATGAGCCATTTCGTTAAAAACGGCCAAACTATCCTTTTCTTTCCGTTTATTTTCATCCTCAATTTGTTGCGATGTTTTTCGACCTTTCCACAAGTCTTCATTCCGAATCATGCGCTCTTTCCAATCAAGAAAAGATTGCCTTGCATGGTCGGCATCTCCCTTTCGGTAAGAATCCGATTGTTCATTCATGTGGCGAATTTCAGCACTCAAATAATTTCCTATTTCTTACCGCATTCAAGATTGGATTAACCCACCTTGCGGTAATTTGATGGGCTGGAATTCTAAACAATAAAATCCCGAGTTCTGCCAAGCGATTATATTTCTCCATGTCCTTTAAAAAGCCCATTGGCCTTGTGTGCCTACCTCGCGTCCAAACGGCTCCCTCGATTTCAATGGCAATACCCGATGAAGGGTGAAAATAGTCCACACGCCATTTTCGGCGCGGGTCAAAACGATATTCTTTTTTAAGGTCTGGGCCTTCCAGAACCTTCCAAATAAACTCAAACTTATTTAGTTTCTCAGTTCCCATTGTGTAATTCTTCGCGGTTTGGTAAGTTCTTTTTGTTCTTCCGTTATTTTGTCCATTCGATCAAGTTCTTCCGCAACAAGCAAATAAAACCTGCGCCGTTCATAATCCCGCTGTTCAGCATATTTCAGAAATTCTTTGCCCCCGAACCAAAGCGAGCAGAGTAGGAAAATAAGAAGGAATTCGATCATTTGATTCTCCATTTGTGCCAATCCAAACTACACCAATTTGGACTCTGAATTGCAGGATACCGCTCGTCCTTTTTCATTACAAAGCCTTCCCATACGAGGCAATTGCGATTCTGGAAATCCATTTCAGCCCAGACAGCTTTTAGGTTTTTATGAGAAAATCGGGGCATTCGATAAAGCGAAAAGGGCCGTAGTTCAAAAGGCGCAGGTTGCAGATAATCAAATTCGCGCACCCTTTGCTCGTAAGGCTTGGGATTATCGGGATCGAAACAATCAATCACGATAATTGTTTCCCGCCCAACACTTTCCCTCATTCCCATTAACTCGCAGTCAATCCACGGCGATTTTATTTTGCAATGGGCAAAGCGTTCCTGCATCAGCTTTGCATTGGACGCGATTTGTCCTGCCCGATTATAGCCTATGCCAGTTTTCTGATTAAACCATCCACGCCACCCATTCGCTTTTGGCTCAATTGCCCAATCCTTGTAAAACTTGTCCCATGGGGGAAGATTTGCCCCCACAGGCCTCGCTGGTAAATCTTTTAAGCCTGTTTGCATAACCAATTAGGTTTGGGTGAATGACGATAGCGAGCAAAAGGCAACTTTTCCCCGATATAGTAATTTCTGTAACTTTGGATTGCATCCATACTTTTATATTTTAAAGGCATCGCTTGAGCGAAAGGAGTTCGGCCTGTAAGGTGGTATTTAATTACATCTTTGCGGTATGCCTCAAAAAACTGAATCGTGATAATTTTCAAAACGGATTCGCATTTATGTTCTCGATTAAACCTTACCCTGTAATTGTGGCAAAGGGCATCGCCGTGTTTAAGCAACCAAATGAAATTTTCCTTTGTGTGCATTAACCAGATGTTGCAAGGATGGTTTTGGTAACATGGTTTGTAGGGTGCGTTTATGCCCCATCGGTGCAGAAAGGTGGAAAGCATTTGGCACGCTTCGATCGGCATTTTGACTATGTGTTGATCGCAAAGGGCTTTTGCGGCTTCTTCAGGGGTTTCGTCAACGGCGAAGATATTCATGGATGCATTATTTCAATTTAAGAAATCCTGTAAATAAAAAACTTCCCGCAGAAACTTTCTTGTTCTTCCCCGTCATAGGAAGCAAGAAAATGACCTCGGCCATCTGCGGAAACGGCTTGTTCTACAAACTCATCTAATCCGCAAGTTTTGTTAATTAAAGCCAAAATCATTGGATTGGCACTTTCGCAGGCTTTTTCTTGATAATGAACAAGTGCTTTATCCAATTCTGGAATATTGCAAGCCGAAGCTATAAAATCACTATTGAAAGCCCAAGCCGAGTCTTTTATATATTCGGCAACTGCATCATCACATTCCGAGTCGTCTCCGATTGCCCATTCCTTGGAACCGCAAGAAAAGACTTGAAGCCCATAATGGGTGTGTTTTTCCTCGTCTATATCGTCATAATCTACTTTCCAAAGTTTTGCGACTGCAAGTTTTTTGGGATCTTTTTCTAGGATTTCGGTTGTCATTTTAATTCTCCTTATGTACTGCTTCCATCCATTTTCTGTGGTCGAAGTTTTTATTATCCATTTGGAATTCTTCGGCCAATGCAAGGGCTATGTTACAGACGAGGCTTCTGCCCTCGTCCGCTTGCGTGTAGTTATATGCTGTATTTAGAACTTTTGCGATTCGGGTGTAGTGTTTTTTAGTCATTTATCCCTCCAAATTGTTGAGATAGTCCAATGCACCTTGTTTGTTTGCCCAGCGTTCATCGTGAATTTCCGCAGAACCCTTGCGGTATCCATCTTTCGAGGCACCCTCGAGCTCGAGATATTCCACGAATTTTTTTGCTTTGCCCCGTGAGGGGACATAATGGCTTTTGGTTGCGATTGTGTCTGTTCCTTCGATATACTCATAACTTACTCTGTAGAATTTCATGTGTGTGTTCTCCTTTTTGTTGGGGTTTAGTTAATCAAGTAAGTGAATAATCACTTCCTCATTCAATGCAATATATTTCTTTGCGTTTTGTTTAACAATTATGAACACATCGGGTATTTTGTGCTTCCAATTCCAGCCACCAAGCCAGATTGCTGAAAACACTTCGGCGCATGGAATTCTGCCCCGATCAACCGTTTCCCACGCTTGCACCAAAAAGGGAAGTTTTGTTCCGTATTTTGGATGGTCGAGGGTTGCGATCATGCCAGTTTTAATCTCTTTCTGTGCTTCAACTTCAGCAGTCATTTCAGAATAGCCTCAGATTGAAGAAGAATTTTGTTGAATATAACCAATGCCGTCCCTGCCCCCACGATCAGTCCTATCGAGTAGGATGCAAGGCTGTAAATCCATGTTCTGCTATTCATTGAATTGTTCCTCCTTGATTTCATCCGCCATTTCGCCCGCAATATCATATAGCTTTTCGGATTGTTCGATTGTCGGATTTTCTCGAAAATCAGAGAAAAAATCCTCCAATCCATCGGAGCAGTCACAGACAAAAGCTGTGTCTCCGAGGCAATCCAATCCCAACCCGATTTTTTTAGACAAGTGATGATCCAGAAGTTTCCTTCCGAGATACCGATTGTCCTTGCTTATTTCTATCCATTTTACCAGCGTGGTGTGTATTTTGACCCGCTTGGCTTCTTTTTGCAGGATTTCAGTTGTACTCATTTATTTTCTCCTTTTTTTTAATATGACCCATCGCCATTAAAAACTCCCCATCGGAGAGCTTCTGCTTCGGGCGGAACTTGCCCGCCGAATTCAATTATTTTAGAAGCCCATTTGCTCATGGCTACTTCATTATAATGGGCTTTGTTGTGGCCTCCGCACTCCATGTAAGTCACAAGAGCGTTTGCATAAAAACGCCGATAGTCTTTTAGCAGTGCTTTTCTTTGCCAATCTTCTTTATTGCGTGCGCTCAAATCTTCAAAAACCTTGAGTTCAAGAGTTGTGAATTTCATAGTATTTCTCCTTTTTTTTACTCGTATGGCTGAACATGAATTCCGGCGATCATCGGGCTGTCGCTCGACATACCGCCGTAATATTCGATCTCGCCCTGCAGAATTTTAATAATCTGATCTTCGGACTTTTTCCAAAGATGAGGCTCGTTCGCAATATATTCCGCACCGCCGTTATAACCCGCTTCCAAAGCAAGATTATGGATCACCCTGCTTTTTTGCAGTTTATCTTTATTTGTGTTGGTTTTCATAGGTCTAATTTATTAAACTACTAATTCTTTGCAATAGATCTCATGGTCTGAGTGCAATTTTTATCTATTTCAGTAGCAACAACTTAAGGCGATTATTCACTTCTCATTCGAGAATCGCCTAATTCTCAAAAAACTACTCAAGACCGCAGATGCAAAAAATTGCAACTTAAATAATTAGACTCAAACCACTTAGATCAAATGCATCGAAGATTAAAGTGGCTCGATGGTGCCACAGGGTAATATGGTTATATGTACCGACTGCAAGTCTTCAATCTGCGGATTTTGGGCTTTTGGATATTTTATAGTGCGTAATTGCTGAAATTCTTCTGCCGCTTCCATCAAAAACCCGAAAATCTTTTTTAAGTAAAATTCCGGCTTTGGCCATTTGATTCAGAATCTTGTTTCTTTGACCTCCGCAATTTCCAGAAAATCCCATTCTTTTAAGAGCTTCCTCTGATCGAATCCATCCCGGGGGAACTTTATCTTGCTGTTTTGTAAGAAAATCCTGCAGAGTTTTTGCCCATTCGCCTTCAAATTTTTTCTTGCTCCAACCTTTGCTTGTTTTCAAATCGGAAATCTCCATTCGCCAGAACTGGTGGGTGAAAGCACATTCACAATGCAGTCTTTTTCGCTATATTCGCCCCATGCAATTCCGTGTTGCCAGCGAGTGACGCTTCGATTTCTGCGAGCATAATGCATCGCTCCAACATTTGCTAAACATCCAATCGACCACGCTACGGGTGCGCCTACGCTCCTTCCTGCAGATCTGTCCACTCGGTGCAGGTGTCCGAACACAACTGGTTTGCGAAGCATTTCAGCGTGATCTCGACAGGCCATCTCGTTGAACATAAAGCCGTGTCCAAAAAGAGTGCCACCGAATTCCTTCCAGCCTTTTTCAATATCATATTGAATAATTCCGCATCGCAGATCTTTTAGATTCTGGTGCAGTTCCGCAAGGGCTGATGTAGCGCAATGAGAAACAACCGCATTTGGACTATTTTGCATATCGTACAAGCGATGTTCGTGATTTCCTACAAAAAACATATTTGGCTCTAATAACCGTAAAAAGTTTAAGCCCGCGCGAAAATCCTCGGAGATGCTTGTAGCTCTATCTGCAGAATCGGGATTTCTCATCGCCCCCGCCCGAAGCGCGGCCAAATCAAGGGCATCGCCCAAGTGGAGCGTAATGTCGGGCTTCCAACGTTTTCTAAATTCCAAAGTCGCTTTTGTGGCTTTTGCATCTGCCAAATGTCCGTGTGAACAACTGACAGCTAAAAATTTTTTCCATTTGCTCATTTATCAACGCTAGTAATTGTGTACCAAATTGCTCGGCAGTTTTCCCTTGCAGTAATGGCACAAACAGAATCGTCTTTTAACCCCTCATAAGCTAACTCCATAATGATACGCATATTTTGTCGAAGGCTTAAAAGATAAGTAATTTGATCTGTGGCTTCCTCGATTGCGGATTCTACCTGTTTCGCGGCTGGCATCGTCCACAAACTTCCTCCATGAGCCTTTTGTCCAGCCCTGTATTTTTTATCTAGCAAGTCGCAAGTTGCTAATTTTATTTGCTCAAGATGATGCTCGTGAGCAGTTGTCATTTCATTCGAAGCATTCAATATAGCTTTATGTGTTGTCATTTCCTTATCGACTACTCCAAGGATTCTTTTTTAAAAGACCTTTTTTCTCTTTTCTCACTTCGGGTTCGCCCTTGTGGAGAACAAGCTCCCGCCAACCCTTTACGGTTGCATCCTCAAGATGGGGTTCTTCCCAATCCAATCTTCGCAAGCCTCCCGTGGCCTTGGCAATCTTATGGGCAATCTCATAGCTTTCATCGTCTGACCATGCCACTTGCCAACCCGTCCCAGACTGAGCAAGGGGAACAAAGTCAATCGCCCTTGCGCCCTCACCTTGATCAATATGCAAGGATTGCGGGGGATAACCACGGGCGTTTGTGACCTTTGGCCCGGGCAGGGAACGCCCTTTCTTATACAATTCCTCTTGCTCCTCTTGGGTTCGTGCGGAGCAGTAGATTAAAACATAAAGTTTCTTGGCCCAGCAATCGTGGAACCATTTCGTCACCGATTTGGCGAAGTTCTTTTCCAGCTTCTTTATATGGCCTTCGCTACGCTCTAGGGCTTGTTTTAAGGTCATTTGTTCTCTGCCCTAGCCCTCCACCTTTCCCCCTCTGCGATGGCATCAGAAAGGGCTTTTAAGGCTTTTGCGTATTGGGCGGTAAACTCTGTTTTGGCTTGGCCGTGCTTCTTCTCTAGGGCATCCCATTCTAAAATAAGTCGCCCAATGTCCTGATTGGACGGGACGGGGTAGGAATAGGATAGGGTTTGGGAGGTGGCGCAACTACTGACGATCAATCCAGAAAGCGTTGCGATCAACCCCACGAACCCAACCATCAATAGCTTTTTTACGGGCTTCATTCTTTTCCTTTATCTCCTCATCAGATTTTTGCAATCTGGTTTTAGCCCTATTCTTCAACACAACCTTGCTTGTTGTCATTCTGCTTATCGACTAGACCAAGGATTTCTCTTGATAACACTTTTCTTCTTTTCTTTCGGCTCTTCTTTTT
>OGVY01000188.1_pt1 | contig 11049 bp, 13 predicted proteins | sample 1575871 | NCBI WGS metagenome assembly OGVY01 (sample SAMN07581536, study PRJEB24739) | freshwater metagenome
ATCTAAAACATCTAAACTACCTTTTACAATTTTGTACACATCGTAATCGTAGGATAAATTGCGAGACAAAAAAGATCCAATGAATCCCTGTGCGCCAATAATAAGAACTTTAGGTTTCAAAGTGTGCATTTAAAAAACATTTCTGCTTCAATTTCTTCTTTATCTAACAAAGGGGCCATGTCATGTAGGGGTGCTTGTTTGCCATCGCGATAAGTCTGTGAAGGTAGAATTTGTTGATCAAATTTACATCTAATATCAACAATCATAGGTCCTTCTTGTTTGAGAATTTTTTTGAGCTTACTAAGTGACTTAACAGATTTAATCTTAGTATAATCTATTTCAAAGGTTTTTGCTATACTTGAAAACTTAGGAAACCAAAGACCACTATTACTATCTACACCGTGTACTCTTTTGTAAAATCTACTCTGAGTGTTTCTTATACTTAAGTAACCAGAATTGTTTAAAATAATAAATTTGATGTTTGGTTGGTGTTCTTTGACTACAGCAAGTTCTTGAATATTACTCATAAAACTACCATCTCCAATAATAGCTATAACTTGCTTTTTACTAGAAAGTGCTACTCCAATTGAACTTGGCAAACACCAACCCATGTCTGCTTGTGCTGGGCTGAAAATAAATCTTTGGTTTTGTTTAGCTTGAATTGCTACTGGCCCGGTGTAGCTAATACTACCCGCATCACCCATTATGATGTCTTCAGATTTACTATACTTACTAATGTAATGCAATACCGCATAGATATCAATACCATCTTTATCTAAAAAATGATCCTGGCTAATCACTGGCCATTTAGACTTCCATTCGTTGCATTTTTCAATCCATTCGAACTTATTCATACCATAACCTCAAAGAATGTTTCCAAGCTAACATTAAGTTTTAGATCTATATTAAATAAATCTTTATCTAGTTCGTTCTTATCAATGTCTATTACTATTTTCTTAGCTAAAGGGTTAAATTGAGATGAGTCGTACCCTACTACACTAGAATTTAAGCTACTACCTAAAACTAAAATTAAGTCTGCGTTTTGCATTACAAAATTTCCTGCTCTAGTACCCTTAATACCAACAGCACCTATATTTAAATTATGGTCAAAAGGTAGATAATCTCTTGCACCATAAGTGCTAACATAAGGTATATGAAATTTGGTAATAAAATTAATAAACTGGTCGATTTGTTTTGATTGACGGATACCATAACCAGCTAATACGACTGGGCGCTCTGAGGTATGAATTAAAAATAATACATCTTCCCTAAACGTGTCTACGTTGTTGGCAGAATCTTTAAACTTAAAGGTTTTATAGTCTAAAGGCATCTCTGCGCTCTGAATATCAGCTGGAATGTCAATCCAGACTGGGCCTGGTCGATCGCTTTGGGTAATATAAAAAGCTTCTTGTAGTACACTTGCAATATCTTCGGTTTTTGTTACAAAAAAAGCTTTCTTAGTTATAGTTTTAACTGTTTCGATAATGTCATGCTCTTGCACACCAAATTTTCTAATTTTTACATTTTTGTTTTGATTGATCCATCTACTACAATCCACCAATTTAACATTACCGCTGATAAAAATAACTGGTACACTGTCTTGCCAAGCATTAAGTACGCTTGTAATACAATTAGTACCACCACAACCAGTGGTAGGATTAACTACGGAAGGAATACCAGTAAATTTACTTTCGCCAATAGCTGCATGACCTGCACCTTGTTCATGATGATAAGCAATATAGTTTAGGCCTTCGTGTTTAATAAAACCATCATTCAGACCCATAGCCCCACCACCAGTTAAGCCATGAATATTTCTAATACCTTGGTCATAGACAAAATTAGCAATCCAATCACATACTCTCATATTCATCCAATAAGTTTATTTGCCCAATTGTTTATTCTATCTAACGCAATTAAGATGTTTTCTTTACTAGTAGCATAACAAAGGCGAATATACCCATCACCATATTCTCCAAAGCAAGTGCCTGGGCATGATACAACTCCAGCTTCTAACAATCCCTCAAACACCTCTTCAGACGTAAGACCTGTTTTAGTAATGTTTGGAAAAACATAAAATGCGCCACCCGGTGTCACACAATCAAACCCTTCAATTTTGTTTAAACCATTCACTAATAGTTCTCTGCGCTCCTTAAATTCCGCCATCATACTAACTACAGAACTTTGATCGCCTTCCAAAGCTTCTTTGCCTGCTTGCTGCAAAAAAGGACTAACACAGCTTGATGTAGTTTGAAGTAAAGCTGACATTCTTTCTATTACATGTATAGGACCAACAATAGTGCCCAATCTCCAACCAGTCATAGCAAACGATTTACTAAACCCATCGCTTAGTATTACAAAGTCTTTACATTGGTCATAGATACTAGGACTATGGATAGATGAATAGTCGTAGTTCATACGACTGTAGATTTCATCACTATAGATGTATACGTTATGATTCTTTGCTATCTGAAATACCTTAAGTATTTCTTCTTTAGTCATAATACTTCCAGTTGGATTGTTAGGACTATTGATGATAATTAATCTAGTTTTATCTGTAATAGCTTTTTCAATGTCATCTGGATTCATCCTAAACTGATTTTTTTCCAACAGTGGAACTCTCACCGCTTTAGCACCACACATCTTTATAGTACTAAAGTAAGTAGAAAAACCAGGATCAGGTACAACTACTTCACACCCAGGGTCTACTAAACAAAACACTGAGTAAAAGATACCAATGTTAGCACCAGGAGTTACAAGAACTTGACTAAGCTCAGGTTTAAAGCCTCTGCTTCTTTCAATATGGTTACAAACCGATTCTCTAAAATCTTGTAAGCCAAAACTACTACAATAATGAGTACCACCATTATTCATAGAAGCGTAAGCAGCTTCAATAATATTAGTTGGAGTAGAGAAATCGGGATCTCCAATTTCCATATGGATTAAATGTTTACCTTGTTTCTCCAGCTCCTTAGCCCTATCCAAATACTTAAACATAGGCTGACCGTCTATGTTCAAAGAGGCTTTAGATAGACTTTTCATTAGTTTTTGAACTCATTCATATCAGTTCTACTTTGCATTTTTTCATCCACATATCTGGATCTAGGAGGTTGAACGGTTTCAAATAAACCATTCTGTGATCCTTGAACCACAATAGGTGGCTCTAACCAATAGACATTCATATTGAGAACCTTCATCCAGAAACCAAGTTCAGGGTCTGGATTGAAACAAATCTTATAATGGTTCATATGATCATAAATTTTTTTAGAAGCTTCTTTTTTTAATATTACAGAATCAGCACACCGGTCAGCTGGATGATCTTTTTTATACCAAAAGACATTTTCTTTTAATCTATCAGTTGGAATTCTCTTACCACCGCCTTGCCCAATAAACAATACATCCCAGTCAGCAGGTAAACTATTCATATAGATGTGAAGAGTTTCTTTGAAGTTTTCACAAATAATTGCGTCATCCTCAAACATGATTCCAAAATCACTTTCACCATACCCAATTCGTCTAAACGCTTCTTTCTGCTTTAGGCAAAGAGACACCATCTCTGGTTGCAAAGGGTAGTGGGGATAAAATTCATTAGGATCTTGACCCCTTTTTTGATATTCTAAATGATCTGCTTGAAAATTTTCAACATACATTTGATATGTTACATCTTCGCGATCATAATCTAGAATCCATGTTACATTTTCTAATTTTTCTTTAGAATGGATCTTTTCTAGTAACTTACGTCTTTCAACATTACCTTTGTAATGTACGACATAAGATGGCGTATTTTTATTCATCTAAAAAGACCTCTTTAAACTTATTCATAACAATCTGTGGCTGGAATTGTGTTACTAAACTAGACCAATCTTTTTGTTTAAAAACTTCGATGTTTTTGAGTTTGTTTTTAAGATTATGTTGGTCATAAAGACAATCCATATCTTTTAGCAAATAAATATGGTTTTTATCAATGCCCTCATTCCAAGCAAACACTGGCTTATTGTGGAATAAAAATTCACACACAGATAACCCAAAACTTTCACCTCTTACTCTTGCATGGAGCATTGCATCACAGGTGTTAATAAAGTTTGATTTTTTCTGTCTATCAACAATAGAATCAACATACTTCACTCGCTCATGCTTGATGAAAGGTTGTGTGTTAACAAATAGAAAGGTAAATCTGTCATCTTCTTCTAAAAGTTCAATTACTTGTTGTTTTGCAAATGCAAGATCAAACGTATAGTATCCTCCATACCTACCAATCACGATACTGTCTTTGGAAATGTTGAGTCGATCGCGATAGTCATCATTAGGAGAAGGCATATCTACGATGTGAGGAACAAATGGTACATCCCCACCCATTTGTTTTGATAGCCATTCAGAAATATAAGCGTACCTATCGCCATGAGGATCTTTGGCTTGGAAGACAGCATGTATGGCTGACTTTACATTCTTTGGAAGATAAGAATCATTGAAGCCATACTTAATGAAATAACAGACATCACAGTCAGACACTAAAGCATCTATCTCTGAATCGTTAATATATGTTCTAACCTCAAACTTTTTTCTGAAAAACTCTAAAGATTCTTTTTCGGTACTAACATCTTTTTCATAGTTATTAGATGATTTGTATAAGATAACACTTTTGTTACCAAGAATAGTTTGGTTGTATTTGGCATAATCGTATACTGCTACAGCAGTGCCTCTAAAATTAAGGTCGAATGTGTGGAAGATTACTTTCATAGCATGTATTTGATCCCTGAGCTCATGTATTGTTCTTGTGGAAAGCATGCAACTCTTCCTTCAAAGTTAAAGTTCTGAGAATCGTGCATTCCTTCAGTTGTGAATGTTCCGTCAATTACCTCTCTGCTACGCTGGATAAACAAGTCCACATTCGTTTGAAATCTACTTTGGTATAGGTGATAGAACTTATTTGCAAAAACCGTTCCTACGCCGTATAGACCATAATTGTGGAGTCTCCAAGCACCTTCTTCTGGCTCTCTCTCAAAGTGAGTGGGGTAAAGTGCCTTTGCTCTTACGCCCAAAGATTCAGCAATATAGCATACTTCTTCGCAGACATCTGATCTATTTGTTTCTGCAAAGGTAGGTTTACCCAATGCTACCCATAAAGGCTTCCAGATAAAAAAGCAACAAGGAGCTACAAAAATATGACTCATTGGTGCAATGTGATTAGTAGCCTGAGCGCATCCAGCAATTGATTTATTTTTAGCTACGTACTTTACTAATTCGTTTACTGCGCCAGCTGTAAGAGGAATACAGTCAATGTCCAAGAAACCAACAATATCAGCGTTGGTGGATTCTATAACTTGATTCATCCATTGACCATGTCGCATGGCAACTTCGTGGTAGTTAACTTTAACATCAAAATGCTTCATAACATTTTTATGAGCATTGATAAAGTCTTCATTTGAATTTGGGAAGTAGAGAGTGTTAATAGAAAGTTTCATAGCAATGTATCAATCATTTGAAATTTTGTCATGGATGGTTGATAGCCAAGTAAAAATAATTTACTGCTATCCATATACATAGACTCCACCTGTATAGTTTTATGAAATTCTGGTGGTTCTATATTAGTTATAGTAGACGATGAATAAGTTTTTTTCAACACATAATTAATTATGTCTGCAAAGTACATAGGATCACCATTACTAATATTGTAGATAGTGTTGAGCTCTCCTTCACTTAAAACTAATTCCAACGCTCTAGCAACATCATTAACATGAATAAAATCTCTAACAAACTCTCCGTTGTTATACAAATTGATAGGTCTATTATTCTTTATTTCATTGATAAGATATTGTAATGCATTTTTCTTCTTTGAAACTTTCGCATCACCTTTGCCGACAACATTTCCTAATCTCAAAATTCTGTAATTGATCTTGAAGGTCTCACAATAAGAGATCAATAAAAGTTCTGCTGCTCTTTTAGTAATAGAATAAAACCCTTTAGGGTTACAGCTACTATCTTCCTTCGCTGGAAGTTCTGTTTTGCCGTAAACAAACCAAGAGCTGACGAAGTTAAAAGTATCACCCGGCTTACACTTACTCAATACTTTCATTAGAGTTGTAAGATTGGTTTCGATATCTAAAAATGGATCTTCTAGAATATTGTAGTTATCAACCGTAGAAATAAAATAGAGTATATTACTACTCTTAGGTTGATAATCATCTCTATTGTTGATGATTAAGTTCTGCTTCCCATCACAGAAAGCAGACCCCACGAAACCCTTACCTCCAAACACATTAAGCAAATTGCTCAATCACTTCTCCAATATACTTCATTACTTCTTCAGTATAGAGTGGCGAACAACCCAAGAAGAACACATTACTCAAAGCTTTGTTTGAATTTGGATACTTGGTAAAATCGTCAAGATGTTTGTATCCAGGATGTAAAAGAATGTTACCAGAAAAGTAGTTACGAGTCTGGATCTTGTTTGCTTCGAGATGAGATACAAAAAATTCTTTAGTATTTTGATCATCACACCACACAGGTACACCAAACCACGAAGGGTCATTGCCTGGAAGTGCTTTAATAGTCCTTACACCAGGAACTTTTTCAAGATATTGATCGATCTCGTCTTTATACTTGCGGCGAAGTTCGTCAATCTTGTCGACCTTCCTAAGCTGTGCAAGACCAATAGCACCTTGAAGATCAAGAGGCTTAAGGTTATACCCCATATTAGTAAAGAGGTACTTATGGTCAATAATCCCATCGTAGTTCTCCAACCAATTGCTGAATCTCTTTCCACAAGAACCATTAGCTAGAAGGTTACATGATCCCACACAATAACAATCTCGACCCCACCAACTAATGCTACGAACAGTCTTCATAAAATCTTCATCGTGGCAACTAATCATACCGCCCTCGCCCGTACTGATGTGATGTGCTGGGTAGAAGGACGTCGACCAACTAAAGTAGTACTTTGTAATTAGTTCACCATTCACTTTAGTGCCAAGACTATCGCAGTTATCACCAATGAGAAGAAGTTTGTGTTTAACACAAATATCAACCAGCTTATTCATATCTGGAGGATTACCAAGCACCGGAGAAACAAAGATAGCCTTAGTGCGCTCGGTAATTTTGTCTTCAATTAGGTTGACATCGAAGTTGAGTGTTTCAAGTTCAATATCAACAAACACTGGTTTAATATTATTCTGAACTAGCGGTGCAATAGTTGTAGGGAAACCAACTGGAGAGACGATTACCTCATCCCCATCGTTCCATTTGAAATGTTTCTTAAGAGCAGTAACCATAACCAGGTTAGCTGAAGAGCCGGAATTGACCATATGTGAGTATGGAACTTCATATTTCTTACTAAACTCTTTTTGGAACTCATCAACATAATCACCAGAAGTAACCCAAGACCCTTTCACCAAAGCAGTGAGAGCCATTTCCATCTCATCTTCATCCCACCATTGTCCAGAATACTGAACAAAGGTTTTGCCAGGCTGAAAGTCTTGGTATGTTTTTACATAGGGAGGTTTAACATGAGCGAGAACTTTGATAGCCTGCTCTACTTGATCAATGATCACAGTGGTCATAATTATCCTTTTAATAAAGAAAAAGCTCGGTGTAGTATTTATACACCGAGCTATTGTACTACTAAGTAGTTTTTAGATCAACTATGCTGCTTCTGCATACTCTACTGCAAGCTCAAGAGCCTTCTCCTTACGGACACGGTTTTGACCATACCAGGCAGAAGTGAGACGGGTGTCGTTGTTGCGACCAAGCACATGGTCAGTCAAGTAAGTAACAGTGTTAAAGGCATGCCACCACGAACCTTCAGCAAACCGAGCACCGGGCTGAGTGTGAAGAACTGACACTGCTTCTTCTGCCTGACGGCTGATAGGAACTTTGCGAATATTTTCAGCGGTTACTTGATCCTTGCTCATAGTTGGGAATACTCGGTTAAAGTACTCAACCAAGCTCTCTTTCATAAACTTTTTAGATCCCAAGAACTGAGCCTGCTCTTTATACTTTGCAAGCTGATCCTTAGCGATACCCAAAGTAGCCTTAATCTCGTCAGCATCAAAGATCTGACGGTGATTAACTTTTACGCTTGATTGAGTGTCTGCTCCAAGAGCCATGGTGAGTGTGTTATTACAAACCACACGGACGGGAGTGAATCGGACGTCAATACTACGACCAAACTCATGAGGGTTGCTAAAAAGAAGGTATCCATCTACTTTGTCTCCACCAAAAAGTTCAAAAGATTCTTTGATCTGAGCCATTGCCCAAACCATCTTACCATCACGGAGGCTGCCAGCAGTATGCATCTCCATGTCGCCAGCTTGTACAAAGTCATTGAAGAATTCAAATGCTTCAATGTTCTGTACAGGCTTCCATGCTTCAGAAACAACAGTCAAAAGTTTCTGATCCGTCGAACGAACGAGCGCTCGAGCATTTGTCATTACAGGACCTGATTCTACATTGTAAAATAGAGGTACCTTCTGAACGGTCCAATCCAGGTTAGCTGCCTTAAGCATCTGCTCTGGGGAGAGATCGGCAGGGACTCGTTTACCAAGTCCGTGCCAGGGAACCTCCCCAACATATGCCATCGATGCTTCCCCATTTTCCATAATTTCAAGTTCGTGTGCCACTTCAAAGCTCCTTAGTTAATATAGATTCACTATATAGTGGTTTTATTAAAAAATCAACATTTTCTTTTGTAACTTCTTACGGTTGTACTTTTTCTTATTTGGTACAACACGCATCCGGTATTTGGGAGTCCGGAGATCCTTTGCTACTGCAGACTTTTTCATTCCATTCCTCCACAAAGTTCAATTACTTTATCTGCTAGTTCTTTCTGACGACCAAATGCTTCTTGTTCCCAAGGCTGCTTGCGGTATGAGTTGTAAGTAGTGCCTTTTGAAAGAATAGTTTCACCATTCCACTGATGCACCCAACCCTTTCTACTCATAAAGACGCTTGCAAGCCTACATTCGTGGTATTGTTCAGCATGTACAAGCTCATGCGCAATAGTTTCGAGTAGACGATCCCACTTAACTACTGGAGAAACCAATACTACATTGTCACCACTACAATACTTACCAGAAAACTGTCCCTTGATCCTACTAATCCTAAACACCAAGCGATCAGGAAGATTCAACAGTTTACGGAATTCAGGTAAAGTCTTATCAATCAAAGCGATCGCAGTCTTTACATGCGTAGTTCGCTTACTAGCACCATAAAGAAGCTGACGAGAAACATAGATCGTCTCAAAGCTCTTAGCTCTAATATCTGTATTCTTTATCATAGCCATTCCTCACTGTTACAAGACTATTATACTAGAAAAACTAAAAAAGTCAACTGTAACTTTTACGGACAAAAAAAGTCCCTCGCTAGGAGGGACTAGAAGTTGGTAGGCCAGGTTGGATTCTAACCAACGATCAACGCTTTATGAGAACGCTGCTTTTGGACGCTAAGCTACTGGCCCTTGATCTTTTAGATTTTACTATTCATTAAAGCGTCTCCCCGCCTACAGCACGGTTACATGCGCAGAGTTTGTTAGTCTGGAGGGCATCCAGGATGCGGAGAGTTTCTTCTGCGGAACGGCCAACATTCAAGTTGTTGCAAGTAACATGCTGAATAACATTATCGGGATCTACGATGAATGTAGCACGAAGAGCAACACCTGTAGCTTTGTCAATTACGCCAAGCTGAGCGGCTAAACCAGAAACACCAATTGGTTCAGATTGCTGAGTCTGATCATTCCACTTATAATCAGATTCACGGAGTGTATCAGCAAACATCCAGGAAGTTGTTTTCTTAAGATCCTCGTGAGCGTTCTTCCAAGCAAGCTTACAGAATTCATTATCTGTAGAACCCATCAAAAGAACTGTATCACGGTCTTCGAAGTCTTTGTTAAGTTTGTCATATGCAACAATCTCAGTTGGGCAAACAAAAGTAAAGTCCTTAGGATAGAACATAATTACTTTCCACTTACCATCAAAAGACTCTTCCGTGATAGTTTCAAACGCATCGTCTGGGGAGAGCGCGCCGGGACGGACACCTGTAACTGCAAATTTATTAAGTTTATTACCAATTGTTTTCATTTTAATCCTTTCAAAGTTGAGGGTAAGTAAATAATTACTTAGAGATAGTTTCATTGAATTTTGATTAAATTTCCATTATTATTTTTCTATCAAGCTGATTGAAATTTCTAACTTCTTTGTAGCGATCAGCAGCGCATGTAGCTGCAAATGCTTTTGGTTTAACCATTGGGATCACATTACAAGTGCCTCTAATGTAGCCAATTGCTTCATTGATTACGCAACTAGAACCATACATCTCATTTGGGTTAATGTCAAGGTGAACTTCCACATGTCTATCACCAAAGCATTCTGCTAGGTTTAGGTAGAGGGAAGATACTTTATAGACTTCATTCATAAGTCGATATCTTGGTCGATTTTCTTTTTGGTCAAAGTCTTTCTCTCTAATCATTTCACCAAATAGTTTACAGCCATGTTTACCGTCTTTATGGATTACTACTGCTACTGTATAATCTGCATACCAAATGTTTTTGTAAAGGATTCTTTCTGAATCGCATCCTAGGTAGATCTTAGATGAAGGGGAGGTATTTTGTATGAACTCTTTTACTTCATCTAAATCTAATTTAAACATCTGAGCTCCTTATTATTGGTGCGACTGGGCGGACTCGAACCGCCACGACTTTCGTCGGCAGATTTTAAGTCTGCTATGGCTACCATTACATCACAGTCGCTTATTTTTTCTTAGGAGGGAGAGGTGGATAAGTGAGCCATGGCTCTTTCATCCAGTCCTCTAGTCTTGATAAGTGATGTTGATTGGTTGTTTCAATCCACATCTTGCTAATAGTATATTTGTGGATGCCATTTACAAATCTCTCGCGGCAGCTTGTATTAACATCATCAAACGTGCCATCAGTAATACTTCCATCTTCGTTGTAGCGAGTAACCATCAAAAGTTCACCTAAAGTTGTTTGGCCCGATCGGTAGGAATCGAACCTGTATTGGCCCGGCTGTCAGGACTCGAACCTGAAATAAGGGTTTAGAAGAC
>OGVY01000189.1_pt1 | contig 11039 bp, 16 predicted proteins | sample 1575871 | NCBI WGS metagenome assembly OGVY01 (sample SAMN07581536, study PRJEB24739) | freshwater metagenome
GTTTCCCAGTCACGATATACGCCCACCATTCAGACTTCCCCAGGGGTACCCTTGCCTCTACAAGGACACAATGGGGTGGTTTATTGGCATCGGGAGTGAGTTAGGGGAGTGGTTAGTGAGGGTCGCCTCTATTTTGCTGTTAGGTTTGCATACTCCGGCAAGGGCGATCGTTTTTGCTCTAGAATTTCCCAGCATGGGAATTTTTATTCCATTGTTTGATTTTCAAGGAATGGAATTTTGAGTTTCCCAATCTTCAACTTTCAAGTCAGCAACACGACTGAATTCCCTGACGTTATGTGTGACGAGAGTGAGATCATTGGCTAAGGCGATCGCTGCGATTTGCAGATCATAAGCTCCGATCGGAGTACCTGACGCTTCTAACAAGTGTTTGTATCCAACAGAAATTTCATACAATGACCTCACGATCGGCTTGGGTACCTTGGTCATGGCGAAAAAAAGTATCGTCTTGAATACACCCATAAAAGCTTGGATTAGGGTACTGATTTAGTGTTTCTGGTTGTTCTTGTGGATTGTTGAGATAGTCCTTATTCACGGATAAATCAGGAGGTAGTCCTTCCAAAGATCCTACAAGATCAGCCGTAGCAGCTAAAAAAGAGTCTTCAACCACATCATCGTTTTTCTGGGACAGGGGGGATTCGTCAATCACCAGGACAACTCTGAATTTGCCAATAGGCATATTTTCGCAATTGATCAGTTGTACAGTGCCATTGGAACTAATCGTAGCGATCGCTTCAATAGTTTTCATAGGGATACTCTAGGGTAATTAGAAGATCAAAATAGTCTTCTCGATCGCTTCGGGAGATAAACCTCGTTTAAAGTCTTCGAGACGATCGCTAAAAATGAGTTGAATAGCTGCCTTCAGACTGTTTTTAGCATCATCGATCGTTTCTCCTTGACCATTTGCCCCAGGTACCTCTGGACAGATTGCCCAGTATCCCCCTTCGATCGCAGGTTCAATAATAGCGGTAAGTTCTGCTCTCATGTTAAAAGATAGCTACTTGTACAGTCATTTAATTTTAATCTGTCCTATACCAAAATAGCGATCGCTCCCCCTACTCTCTTCCCTCCGGTTCCCCTCTTGGGAGGGGTTAGGGGTGGGTTCATGCTAAAATACCCCCGATTGTTTTGAAGGACTCTACCATGAAAACCCGATCGCTTCTCCTCGCTGCTATCTTACCCCTAGGGTTAAGTACCACCACCTGACTTAAGTAAAGAGTTGAACAGGAATATGGGGGTAAAAGTTTTGAAAGTCATTGTCAGTGGTTAAAATACTGTAGTTATACCGATAGGCAACTGCACAAATCAAAAAGTCAGTATTAGAACCTTGGATTCCTCGACTCCGGCAGGTATTGAAAAATTCAGCAGCTAACTCATAATCCTGAGTTTTCACTTCGAGATCGGAGAATGCTGTTAGATATTCACGCAAACGTTCAAACTGTTCAGCGCTTCGGATGCCGGATAGCAGTTCCTGACGAATTGCACCGAGAATCGTAACTTGATCTGCTTCTATTAGACGTTGTAGGCTTTCAATACTGGGAGAAAGCGTTGAGGGTTGGTGACGACGGAACGCTAGAGACCATACAGATGTATCAACAATCACACTCATGGAGATTGGCGCTGTTGTTTATAGTCATAGCTTGGGTCGTAGTCAATTGTTCCAAAGAGTTCAATAATCTTGATGCGTTTGTGGCGCTGAATATACTCTCGCAGAGCAGTTTCAATCAGAAAGTTGAGGTCATTCTGCTGACTGAGGTCTAAGGCTTCTTGAACGAGCGCTTCATTGAGTGTTAAAGCTATACTCATATCTAAATCTTAAGAAAATTTTGATTCAGTATAACACTAGGGCTAACCCTCTCGGAACTCGGAAGTGCGAACTCGGAACTCGGAGTTCAACAAAAGGGCATCGAGCTTATTTAAAAGATGCAAACCCATTTCGGGGTTACCTTGAGCAGCCATTGCCTTAAAACGAGTATAAGCATCAAATTCAACCAAGGCGATCGTTGACAGTTCTTCAATGAGCTTATTCATGCTAATTCCTTGGGATTCAGCCATTTTTTTCAGGCGATCGTGTTTATCGTCAGGTAATCGAATCGTTAGTGTTGCCATAGTTTTTTTGTTGAATGAGATCAATAGGTTGAATAATGCTCAAATTTGGAAATAAAAGTTCAGTATCCTGCAAGTCTCTAATGTTATAGGTGACAACGAACTTCGCATTTCCAGCAACAGCCAACTCAATCAAGTGGTTGTCTGCTTCGTCTTTAAGGTTAGGTCGCCAAAGGTAGTAAATGGATGTCCATTGACTGACACTAATAAATGCTTGCATTAACATGAAGATCTCATCTTGTGTTAACGGACATTTTTGCAAAATTTCCGGTCGGTTAATCAGAGCTTCATACTCACAGAAGAGATTAGTCCCTATCAGGGGTTGATAAACCTTTAATGAGCAACGACGCACCACCTCCCGACTTGCCCCTTTGGGGCTGATAAGAGCACTCACGAAGAACATTGGTATCTACTACAATTTTGATTGCCATAAAGAAAATGATAACATATATGCTGTCATCATGGCAGGTTCATGCTAAAATACCCCCGATCGCTTCTCCTCGCTTCTATTTTGCTGTTAGGGTTGGGTACACCTGCAAGAGCGATCGTTTAGATCAACAAGTGCGTCAGCTTTATCAACGATAATGTTATAATATATACCATGATTCTAATAAAGTTTAAGATAATAGCATGATAAACTCCCGCAATGCTCGGCAAAGGTTATTAGCGATCGTTCCTCAATTGAATGATTGGCAAACTCTTTTTCTTTTAAAGTTTGCAGAAGTTTTCGAGTGGCTTGCTGTGCTAACAAAATATTCAAGGTCTGACTCGACTCACTCAAATCTTCCTACCCTTCGTATCACCCCAGTTGTTCCTGGGAGTGGCTTTAAAAATACTGCTCTCGAACATGATGCGGTCTTAGCAGATTTTGATTCAGAATGAAAGGAGTTCTCACAGATACTGGCCCTCTTTATGCTGCCTATGATTCAAGCGATAGCTACCACTCTGAAGCCCAACAAAGCTTGATCATTTTAGCCGAGAGATCGCTTCCAGTCGTTCTAATCTACCCAGTTTTGTTGGAATGCCATAATCTTTTACTCAAACGATTTGGCACGGCGATCGGACTACGCTTCTTGCAAGAGATGAAAACAGGAACTCTAATTATAAATCCAGATTCTGTAGATTACGATCGGGCCATTCAGATGTTACAAACTTATAGAGATCAACGAATTACCCTATGCGATGCAACGATCGCTATTGTGAGCCAACGCTTAAAGCTGCCAATCTGGAGCTACGATTTTCATTTTGATGTGATGCGTAGTCAAAGATGGCAGGGCTAGAAATTGATTCTGTTTGGTATTGCACCAAGATTATTCCTTGAGAGGGATTAGGGTTCATGCTAAAATATCCCCGATCGCTTTGAGGGAAAATACCTATGGAAACCCGATCGCTTCTCCTCGCTTCTATTTTGCTGTTAGGGTTGGGTACACCTGCAAGAGCGATCGTTTGCCGATCGTTTAGATCAACAAGTGCGTCAGCTTTATCAACGATAATGTTATAATATATACCATGATTCTAATAAAGTTTAAGATAATAGCATGATGAACTCCCGCAATGCTCGGCAAAGGTTATTAGCGATCGTTCCTCAATTGAATGATTGGCAAACTCTTTTTCTTTTAAAGTTTGCAGAAGTTTTTGAGTGGCTTGCTGTACTAACAAAACATTCAAAGTCTGACTCGACTCACTCAAATCTTCCTATCCTTCGTATCACCCCAGTTGTTCCTGGGAGTGGCTTTAAAAATACTGCGCTCGAACATGATGCGGTCTTAACAGATTCTGATTTGGAATGAAAGGAGTTCTTGCAGATACGGGCCTCTTTATGCTGCCTATGATTCAAGCGATCGCCATCCTTAAATTTCCCAGTCTTCAATTTGTAAATTAGAAATACGACTAAACTCCCTGACATTGTGTTACTAAAATATAGTTTCTCTTGACATCGAAGCCATACGAGCAGTGACTAAAGAACCAGGACAAGCCAGGTATTGAATACAAACGTTTGTGTCCAATAGATAACTCATAAAAAACTCCAATCTCGTTCGTCATATTTCCCTTGATCGCCACGTTCTAAAGGTTCACCTTGCCATGATCCGGCTGTCCGTTCAAAAAAACCAGGAGTCCACCCCCAATCACGATCGCTAGGTGTTGAATTATCGATCGTTTGTGGTCGCAAAAGTTCAATGAGAAATTGCAATAATAGCCAGCGATCGTTTTCAGAAAGCTTGAGAACGAGGGGCTTCAGTTCCAGTAAATCTAGTTTTGTCGTCATCTCAATAGCCTCCAATTTTTTCAATAGGACTAACGATCGCTCTTATTATGAGAGAGGTAGCCAGCGATCGCTCCCCCTACCCCCTACTCTCTTTCTTCCGGTTCCCCTCTGGGGAGGGGTTAGGGGTGGGTTCATGCTAAAATACCCCCGATCGCTTTGAGGGAAAACACCTATGGAAACCCGATCGCTCCTCCTCGCCTCTATGTTGCTGTTAGGGTTCAGTACTCCGGCAACGGCGATCGCTGATGGGGATCCCCAAATTGTTCAAGAACGCCAAGATCGAAACAGCACCACTCTGGCACAGAACACTACAACCACAGCGGAAGTCGCTACCCTCTACGAAACCGGCAAAACACTGCGGGAACAGGGCAACTATCAAGAGGCTTTAGCAACCCTAGAGCAAGCTTTAGCTGCCTACGAAACTCTGGAAGATAGCAGAGGCATTGCCCAAACCCTGGTGCAACTGGGTAAAGCCTATGATGGGTTAGGGGATTATGAACGTATGGGGGCTAGCTATCAACGCGCCCTAGAGATCGCTAAAGCTAGTGGTGACAAACAACAGGAAGCCTACGCCCTCAATGGGGTGGGTGATATTTACTTTTATCAGCAGCAGTATGATGAGGCACGAACCTACTACGAACAGGCATTAGCCATCTTTGAAGCGATGGGAGATGACTTAGGAAAGGCCGAGAGCTTGCTCTACCTTGGCAATAACTACTATGTGGGACAGCAAAACTACGAAGCAGCGGAACCATTGTTGAAACAATCGCTGTTAATCCGTGAGGAACAATTGGGGGCAGACCATTCATTAACTGCTGCCAGCCTCAATAATTTGGCAGGACTATATACCATCATGGGACGCTACAGCCAAGCGGAACCCTTGTACAAACAATCGCTGTTAATCCGGGAGCAGCAATTGGGGGCAGACCATCCCGACACCGCCACTTCCCTCAATAATTTGGCAGTACTTTACTGGAACATGGGGCGCTACAGCGAAGCAGAACCCCTGTTAAAACGATCGCTTTCCATCATTGAGCAACAATTGAGGGGTGATCATTTAAATATAAATACAGCCAATACCCTCAATAATTTGGCAGGACTGTATCAGTCTATGGGGCGCTACAGCGAAGCGGAACCCCTCTACAAACGCTCTCTCTCCATTTGGGAACAGCAATTGGGGGCTAACCATCCCGACATTGCCACTGCCCTCAATAATTTGGCAGCACTTTACTGGAACATGGGGCGCTACAGCGAAGCAGAACCCCTCTACCAGCGATCGCTCTCCATTTGGGAACAGCAATTGGGGGCTGAACATCCAAACACCGCCTCTTCCCTCAATAATTTGGCAGGACTGTATCAGTCTATGGGGCGCTACAGCGAAGCGGAACACCTCTACAAACGCTCTCTCTCCATTTGGGAACAGCAATTGGGGGCTAACCATCCCAGTACCGCGCTAGCTCTCAATAATTTGGCAAATCTATATAACTTCATGGGACGCTACAGCGAAGCGGAACCCCTCTACCAGCGATCGCTCTCCATTAACGAGCAGCAATTGGGGGCTAACCATCCCAGTACCGCGCTAGCTCTCAATAATTTGGCAGCACTTTATCGAAACATGGGACGCTACAGTGATGCAGAACCTCTCTACCAGCGATCGCTCTCCATTTGGGAGCAGCAATTGGGGGCTAACCATCCCGACACCGCCCAATCCCTCAATAATTTGGCACTCCTTTATCGAGACATGGGGCGCTACAGCGATGCGGAACCCCTCTACCAGCGATCGCTCTCCATTAACGAGCAGCAATTGGGGGCTAACCATCCCAGTACCGCGCTAGCTCTCAATAATTTGGCAGGACTTTATGACACCATGGGACGCTACAGTGATGCAGAACCTCTCTACCAGCGATCGCTCTCCATTTGGGAACAGCAATTGGGGGCTGAACATCCAAACACCGCCTCTTCCCTCAATAATTTGGCAGGACTGTATCAGTCTATGGGGCGCTACAGCGAAGCGGAACACCTCTACAAACGCTCTCTCTCCATTTGGGAACAGCAATTGGGGGCTAACCATCCCAGTACCGCGCTAGCTCTCAATAATTTGGCAAATCTATATAACTTCATGGGACGCTACAGCGAAGCGGAACCCCTCTACCAGCGATCGCTCTCCATCTACGAGCAGCAATTGGGAGCAGACCATCCCTCCACCGCCCTAACCCTCAATAATTTGGCAGTACTGAACTGGTCGCAAGATCGCTTTGACCAGAGCTTGGGATTTTTGGCACGGGGACTGGCGGTGGAGGAAACCAATATTCTCCAAAATGTAGCCACCCTCACGGAGGCAGAGCAACGAGCTTATTTGAGTACGGTTGAAGAATCAGAGGATTTGATCGTCTCGCTCCATCTGCAACATCTGCCCACCAATCCCCAAGCCAGTGCCACTGCCCTCACCACCATCCTGCGCCGCAAGGGGCGGATTCTGGATACTCTCAGTAACAGTCTGCAACGGATTCGAGCCAATGCCAGTCCAGAAGACTTAGAGCGGCTCAACCAGATCAGTCAACTCCACACCCAACTTACCAACCTCCTCAACCAGGGCACCACACGGGAGCAGGTGCAGTCCCTCCAGAGCCAGATTGACCAACTCCAAAAGGAACTAGCGCAGAATAACCCGGAGTTCAACCCCGAACCCGTCACCCTGGAAGCGATTCGCACCCTGTTACCCCCGGATGCAGCCCTAGTGGAGTTTTTCCAGTATCGCCCCTACGATCCCCAAGCTGAACAGGGTGAGAGGTACGGCGATCCCCGCTATGCGGCTTACATCCTCACCCCTCAGGGCGATCCGGTAGGCATTGACTTAGGAGAAGTCAAACCCATTGATACTCGTTTAGGGTTCTTCCGGCAACAACTCATTGATCCCGGCTCCACGGGCAGGCTGCGGCAGATTTCCCAATTGGTTTATCAAGCAGTTTTTCAACCCCTGGAACCCTATCTAGGGGAGGCACAGCACTTGCTGATTTCCCCCGATGGCAACCTCAATCTGATTCCCTTCGCCGCACTATCCAATCAACAGGGACAGTACTTACTGGAAAACTACCAACTCACCACTCTTTCCTCCGGTCGAGACTTAGTGACCTATCAGCAGGACTACGCAGCAGCACAGCCCCCAGTGATCGTAGCCAACCCTAACTACAACGCTGGCAGTGATGATACTGCTCCCCAATTGGTTGCCGATGCCCGTTCCAGGGGCGTAACTATGATTCAACCCAATAATGATCCGAACCTCAAGGAATTTAGTTTAGATGAACTACAAAGAGTTGGTGTACCCGCTAGTTGGAGTGATTTACCAGGAACGGAACGGGAAGCAGCGCTGATTTCTCCTAAGTTACCGCTCAGTTTGACCCTAACGGAGAATAAAGCTACGGAAGGAGCAGTGAAGACAGTACAAAGTCCTTCAATTCTTCATTTTGCAACCCACGGTTTCTTTTTACCCAGCGGCAGTGAGGATCAAAATCCCCTAGTCCGCTCTGGGCTAATCCTGGCAGGGGCAAACTTACAAGATGCTAGTCAAAACCAGGGCGAAGATGGCATTCTCACCGCTTTGGAGGTGTCGGGGCTAGATCTGCGGGGCACAAAGCTGGTGGTGATGTCTGCCTGCGATACGGGCAAGGGGGATGTGGCCAATGGGGAAGGGGTTTACGGATTGCGGCGGGCCTTTACCCTGGCGGGAGCGGAAAGTCAGTTGTTTAGCCTCTGGGAAGTAAACGACTGGGCTACTCAGGCTCTGCTGACCCGTTACTACGATTATGTTCTGGAAAGTCGCGGTCGCAGCGATGCCTGGCGACAAACCCAACTGGATATGCGGCAGGGGCGTTTGGATAGTACGATCGATCCTCAGGGGCTACAGAGTATTACAGACACGGCTCACCCCAACTACTGGGCGGCGTTTGTTCCCTCTGGCAATTGGGAACCCATGAAGCTAAAGTAATTCGCAAATACGAACTCGGAATCGCTACGGTTCCCCATAGAGAAATGGATTCAAAACAGGTACCCCGGATTTTTCAAAGTCACTCAAATTCCTGGTAACCACACACAGATCGTGAATGGAAGCGATCGCTGCAATAAATAAATCAGGCTGGCTAAAGGTATGGCCTTGTTTACGTCCCTGAGCCACCATTCGCCGCCATTCCAAAATGACATCTTCACTCACGGGTAAAAGGCGATCGCTAAACCAAGGACGCAGAACCGTTTCTAACCACTCAGATAATTCCTGACGAAACTGCTCATCCTGTACTTGCTCAATACCAAAGCGAATTTCAGCTAAGGTCACAACACTCAGGTAAAGCGACTGAGGGAGTTGTTGATCACTCCAGGCTTTGACCGCTGGATGGCAATTTGTTTTCCGCAGTTCAGAAATAATATTGGTGTCCAGTAACCAGCCCTTCATACTTCAATATCTCGAATGGGCATCGGGGTGGACAGAGGCTCAAATTCCAACCGATTCAGGGGGGACTGCGATAGCAAAGCGTGCAGACTCGGTTGCTCCAGCAGCGGTAAAACTTTAGCAAATTCATGGACGGAGAGAATGACCACCGCATCTTCTCCTCGCACAGTAATCAGTTGAGGGGCTTGTTCACGGGCAAGGCGAACAACTTCACTAAACCGGGCTTTGGCATCTTCCAGCTTCCAGCCATTGAGTTTTGGCAACCGAACAAAAGCAGGACTCTCAGATTTTGGAGGGGATTCCATCGTTAATCTCAACCTGACTATTTCTAGTCAGATTCTAGCAAGGGACATGGGGAGAAACAAGACGGAGTAGCGATCGTTCTCAACACTCCATGCTGAAGTCAAAGATAAAGGCGAGAGAACTGTATATGCCGCGTTCCCCGTTCCGCGTTAGTCGGATGGGTTGGCAGTCTCGCTACCACCGAATCGCTCTCCAAACCTCATCAAAGACGTTTAGAACCTCTGCCGTAACGCTTCAGACCTCAACGGAGACGTTTAAAACCTCATCCATGACGCTTTAAACAACAACGACGACGTTTAAAACCGCTCGAAAGACGTTTCAGACCTCAACGGAGACGTTTAAAACCTTAACGGAGACGTTTAAAACCTTAACGAAGAGGTTTAAAACCTCAAAAAAGACGTTTTGAACCTTTCCGAAGAGGTTTGCGATCGTTTTTACAATCCTCCTAAGCCCCGTAAGATCTCCGGTTTTTTCTCAAGCGCAAGTCTTAGTCCCTTACTCTAGTTCCCCTCTGGAGAGGGGTTAGGGGTGGGTTCATGCTAAAATACCCCCGATCGATTGATTGCTTCTGGACGATCGATCGCTTTGTGGCCAATGGGAAAGGAGTGTACGGATTACGGCGGGACTTTATCCTGGCGGGGGCGGAAAGTCAGTTGTTTAGCCTAAAGTAATTCGCAAATACGAACTCGGAACGTTATTGTATGGCAAAAGATCGATTTCATGATGTTGTTCGGACGGCTCTCGAAAAAGTACCAATTGAAATTAGTCACCTATGATGTAAAACAGGAGGTCATTGTTCAATGGCTGTAGAACAATATCGTCAGTATATTCAACACTATCTATCGGAACGGGCCGATCGTGCTGCTCAGCAAAAAGTTGCACCGGAGTACAGCGTACAAACTGTGTTTGATACCCAACACGATCATTATCAATTAATGTATGTGGGTTGGCGGGGCAACAAGCGAGATTTTGGGTGTATTTTGCACGTTGATATTAAGAACGGCAAAATCTGGATTCAGCACGATGGAACCGAAGAGGGCTTTGCCAATCGGTTAGTGGAGATGGGCGTTCCTAAGCAAGATATTGTCCTGGCTTTCCATGAACCTGAAGTCCGAGAATTTACAGGCTTTGGCACTGGATCCTGAGCTTACAAATCATAGCAAGCGTTGCGAGAGATCAATTCCGCGTTCCTTTATAATGGGAGCCAGTCTTATGGAGGAGATGTACTGTAACCCCCCCCTTTAAGGGAACGATCGGGCGATCGACCCGCTACCCGTAAAGGCTTTTCCAATTTTTACTAAGGTCTGCCGCCCAATGCCCTCACGGATTCCCCCAGCGATTCAGCAGCTTACCCACTGGATCCGCCAGCAATTGCTGCCAGCCGCTTATCCTCGAAAACGAACCCCTTCAGCATCCCCCCTGATCTTAGTGGTTGCGGTTATGTCCATAACGACCCTCATGGGTCAGCGGTTTTATGATCAACCGGCCTTGGATGTGGGTCGGGTGTCCCCCTCGACGATCGTTGCGCCGGAAAGTGTGAGCGTTGAAGATAGCCACAGTACGGAAGAAAAACGCAAGGCGGCCCGGACGGGTGCGGTTCCGGTTTTGCGGATGGATACCACCATTAATCAGCAGTTTTTGTACGTCCAAAGTTTGACATCCTGTGTAAGTTTTTTAGTAGTTCACGCAGTTTGCATGAAGAGTTGCGGGTTGGCAAGCGGCTTGTGGGTGCGGGTTGCGGGGGAAGTCTCACCATCACTACTATCTGGAGACAATAAATATGTCCGTTTAAAAAACAAAAAGAGTGAGAAAAAAAATACGGGAAGATATATATAAATAAATAAATAGATATATAAGTAGTAGTAGTGGTGGGTGGAAAGAGGCTGAGCGCCCATAGGCGCTGGG
>OGVY01000190.1_pt1 | contig 10984 bp, 9 predicted proteins | sample 1575871 | NCBI WGS metagenome assembly OGVY01 (sample SAMN07581536, study PRJEB24739) | freshwater metagenome
CTTCTTCTACTATATTTTTTACGCGTTGTTCTATTTCTATAACATGCTTTTTTCTAGTTAATTTCTCTAAACTCTTATTTAACTCTGTTAACTGGTCATCATCTACATGTACAGTAACAGGATTATTCTTGAAATATCTATTAACTTCGTTTAAATGCTTTACTTTAATATCTAAGTGCTTATTCAAATCGTGTAGAGCAGAATCATCTATACCAATTTCAAAGCCTTTGGAAAAAATATTCTCCATTGCCTTGGCGGCTTCTGTGGCTCTCTTTTTAGCATTATCTAATTCTTGTGCAAACTGAGTGGAATCCAGGCTCAGTTCAACTATCAATTCACCTAAATTCATAATTTTAATATATTAACTATAGCTATAATTGCCTAATCCGAGATAGGTAATTCGTTCAACCATAGACAATGATGTTTTTGGTAGGCATTCTTGACGCGTTCCTTAACCCACTTCACAACTTCCTGCTTGGTTCCAATACAGCTTATGCGGTATACACCAACATAATTATGCTTATTCTGCCAATCTTCTATGAGTAGTAGTAGGTGTTCTTTATTAGTATGTTGAAACTGCTGTATCTTAACCATCTTTTTACCACCTATCACCCCGGAAGCTAGTGTAGCGGCATGTATCACTTCCGGTTCAAATATTTTCCTGATTACAAACTCTTTTTTCATGTCTTGTTCTCATCATCTGTGGTCGCTCTTCATGTTAACTCTTACTGGATTGTCATCCTAGCCAACTTTTAATTGCATTTTGATTAAGTACCACCCCTGATAGTACACTTCTTATTAACATAACGCTCCAAAAAACTAAGTTACAAACCGGTTAAGCACACTCGCTAATTAAAGTAATCTTTACGCTCCTGGCGTTAAAAACTCGTAATTAGTTCAATATGGCTTAGTTCAATATGGCTGCGATTGTTGTTATTCTACTGTTATGTTTATGTTTAAGCAAAGGTTGATTAACACCAATCATTGCTTCACCATTTTGCAACTCGACTACGTAACACGAAACCTATTTATTAGGCACAAGCTGTTAACACTCTTTTACGTTATCAGATTTTGTGTGAAGTCCTAGATTTCGTAATGATGTTACCCATTGTTCTGGGTAATCTGTGTATGACGTTACCGTTCATACTTACTTCCATTAAGAAAGTCATAAGCAACTATCTTTAGCGTATTACCAAGTTAGCTACTAACCGCCCGAACTGCGGTACAGATAATATAACACAAATTTTGAAAATGTGTATACCTCCAAAAATTGTCATACTTTTTTTGTACCGCAGCTTAGGCAAGGTTGGTAACAACGACAGAAGCCCGTTTAATTGTAACCATTAAATATATGTACGTGGTTGCCGCAATTAACAACCGTCAAGGGAAGACGATAAGATAATTGCCTTTTAACCTTGAAAACCTGGATGGTATCCCATTTACCTAGATAACGGTCTAACATTTCCTGCAACAAATCCCAGTGAAACTCTTGTGTGGCATCATCCCACACAATCTTAAACATCCACCTGTACAGTTCCTGGTGGTTATCCTTGAAATAGTGTTTACATATATTCTCCATCTTAACCAGTGTTGGATGTACCAGTTGTTGTGGAAAATTTTTGGGAATTGGTATTGTTACCATCGTAGTCATGATTTTTGCCTTTCCTGCGTAATTTTTTAAAATAGTATAACACAACTCCAAAATTTATGCTATACTATTTTTGTACCGCAGTTCTGGCGGGATTACTTGGTGTCCAGGTACAAAGACTCTCTTAACCGGGAGTAAGCGGTGAGGTGACAATCCGCATAGATGTGCCGGAATAATGGCACACAATCTCAACGGCAAATGAATACGACCGGAGAAGTCGGTACGATGGGAACCAGCCCGTGGGAATGGAACCGATGGGAATGGAACCGATGGGAACCAGCCCGTGGGAATGGAACCGATGGGAAGGGAACGAGGGTGCGGAACATATATGTCAATCCGATGGGAACAGTACAACAGAATATGGGAAACCAAAACAAAACCCTACGGCAGTTAAGTCGTAGGGTTTAACATTTAGCTGATAACCACTAAAGTTAAAGCCAAGTGTTGAGCAGGAAAAACCTATATTGACGGTAGCATACATTTATCAGAATCACAACCAGCTGGGCCAGATTCCGGCTGCTCACCTGTGTCATAAATGGATAATGCAAGCTGAAAGTCTTCTGTGATACGCCTTTCCTCCACTTCCTGGACTAACCTGTTGTAAGTGGGTTCGTCTATGGGTTCAAATGGTAAACGCGGAAAAGTTTGTAAGTCATCAAATCTTGCTAATAATGCTGTGGAAATATACCCTTCATTCCCCTTAATGGCATTGTATATGCGCATAGCAAGAGGTTCTATCTCATTAGCTCTTAATTCCAAGGTTGCTGAGGTGTTATGGGTTGTATAGAATTTCTGTACTTGCATATAGAAATCAAACTGAGCCAAAGCAGAAAATTTGGATACATCTATTTTGTCTGCTCCTGGTAATGCAGCCCAGTTAACAGCCACTGGGATTTCCACCAACCACTCAGTACAACGGGAGTCAAATGGATTATCTAGTAGATTACCGTATTCATCTTTGTCAGACTGTGATGGTATGACACTGTAGCCGTAATCTAAACAGGCTTTTGCCACTGGGTCGTTCTTACGGAATGTAATCCGTCGGATATATCTTTGTGCTTTGGGAGGATGCCAACCAGGGGAAGCACCTGTTAATAAGGATTTTGTGCCACTGGGTTGTACTGTAGTGCATCTGTTAGGACGCTTTAGCCCATGTTTGTCACAATATGCCCAGACGGTATCATGTACTATCTTTTTCCAGGAAGATAGGTACTCCTGCTCCTTAACCTTAAAGTCAAGTCCTTCCTGCGTTTGTGGTCTACCTTGCTCCCACCATTGCAGCCACTTAACTCCAAATGCGTTTACAAAGAAGTCAAATAGACCGGTAAAGGACACTCCAACAATTGGGTCTGCCTCCCGGCTTTTGCGGTATCTTTCTACTGTAAAATTATGGTGTAATAACGCTGCTACAGATAAAGCACCTGCTTTAAATGCCTCTTCCTGTTCCCACTTATTCTGTGGATTTAATGTGTTTAAATGGACTTCAGATAGATTACAGAAGAAATTATTACCAATAATCTCACCACAGGGGTTTAGACCATATCTACTAAGTCTTTCTTGTATTTCTGACTCTTTAATGGTGGGAAAATAGGTAATAAACCAAATATCTGCCGCTCCATGACTATACGCTTTAATAAAATCACTTCTGACTTCTGGGTGTATCAGCAAGTCGGCATTGGCACGGGCTACAGCTTCTCCAGCCCACTGTATAGCACCTTCTCCACTATAATACTGTTTTTGTACCGCTTCTATACACTCATCTAATGTTGGCTTGCTGTGGAATACCCTGGTGTGGTTTGCCATACGCAAGGCATCTCTGTCAGGGTCTATACGCCAACTACCAGACTCATCCTGTTGCCATAGATTGTCTTTTGCTACCGCTGCCATCTCATCCTCTGATGAGAATTGACGCATACCAGCGCTTCTACGTATATTTCCTGCCACTACCACATTAGCGGCTTCATCTATCAGTAAGCAGCATTCCACTGAGGTAAGTTGCCTACCAACTGCTTTGTTTAGTATGCTGGTACACCTATAGAATAGGTCTTTAATCTTAGATGGATTGGCAATGCCTCCAAATTGTTTAAGTCTTTCTCCAGATTTACGGATTGAGCCAACATCAATGGTTACAGACACCTTGCCTATGAACTCTATATCAGAGGAAAGACTTAGAAGAGCCGCATAAGCGTCAACCCAACCTTTGCGGCTATCACCCACTGTTATATGGGAAGTTCTATTCTGGTAATCCAGAATGTGTATGGTATGTTCCGTTCTGACTAAGTGGTCTCCGGGATTGTTATCAACCTTAATCTCTATTTGGTTGTAAACTATTGGTAACTTTTGATAATACTTAGGCTCAATAATTGCACCTGTACCACAACCCATCATGGCTAAATCCATCATTAGCGCAAAGGATTCCCAATCCTCCAAGTTGGTAGACGTGCAGTTATAAGCACCTGGATAATTCTTGGGATTATCAATCCACTTAGTACCACCAACCCAAAGCCACCTCCCAGAAGGAAGTACCTTTAGTTTTTCCTGCTGTTTAGCTAACAGCAACCGCTCCTCTGGTGTAAAACGTCCTAGTTCAGACATACCAGATATGGTGCGTTTACACACATCTTGCCATGATTCCCTACCATCTGGAGTCAAACGGCTATAAGTCCGGAAAAACACGGGATTGGCGGTAGGTGATTTAAATTGATAACTCATATTGTCAATAACTTAGTTCATTTAGGTTTATTAGGAACGGGAGTGCTTGTGGTAGGCAGCTTAGTAACGGAAACAACGGGTTTTACCTTGTTCCTATTTCCATGTTTCCAACGTGCGGAAACATTATATTCTAAGCTTAAATTATGGTATTTGACCTCTCCTAGCTCAAACACAGATTTCTTATGGTTTCTAGCCGCGTTAACATCGGCACTTTGAGATATACCATACATTTTACATGCTTCATTTTTGCACGTAAAATTACTACCATCTCTTTGCAATGGTTCCGTATAACCACAGCAATGACATTTCTGGGATGAATATTTAGGTGCTGAGTCATGCCATACACCACCATACTCCAGCACTTTCTGCTTAGTACGCTCTTTCAAGTCTCCCAGACAACGCTGTTTAAATAACCAGTTTAAGCTACGTTTTGCAGCAGCACCATTAGGAAGATAGCCAATACCAGATAAATCCGGTTTTGCTTTGGGTGACTTCATTAAGTTCTCTATCTTAGTATCTTCCCAGCATACGTGCTTATATGTTCTAGCAATACGACTAGATAACTTGTGGTTAAAGTGCCTAGAAGAACTAGCACCACGTTCATGTAGTCTTGCTATCTTGTGTTCTAATTTTAACTCATTGTTGGTCTTTGGTCTCTTTGTCTTAATTTCCAGCTTCTCCCCATCCTCTAGCTGACGCTGGTTCTCTTGCCTCCAAACCTTGTCATTAACATCTTGCATGTGCTTTAACTTAGCCTGTAATTTCTCTATATGGAAAGTTATGCGTTCCCTAGAGAGATTAGGCATATATAAATCACCTTGGTCTGTGGCTATGATGGCATTAATACCAGGGTCAATACCAACGGCAAGTTCTTTGTTCTTGGGTTTAACCTTAGAACCCCTAATCTTCTCAGTCATGGATGCTATCGTAGCTTCCAAGTCTAGGTACTCCTGACTATCCTTGCCTTGTTCCTTCTTAATCTTTGCTAGTTGTTTAAGAAGGACGGTTTTTTCTGAGTGCAATGGGTGTTCCGTGGTTATGTTTACATAATACCCAGATTTCTTCTTAGTAATACAATGACTACGCGGTGAGTCCCCTCCCATGCGTTTACGCCAATTACGGTCTATTACCTCCAGTTTCCCTAGTTGTCTGACCTCTATCCAATCCTCATCCTCTGAGATGGTTGGTGGGTATAAATTTAATAAAGTATTAAGCTTGTACTCCTCATTCTTAAATTTAGGACGTTTAGACTGCATCCTCTTTACATCCAAGAAAGCAGACCATGACTTTTGAAAACTACCATTTTGACTCACTAATCCGTTAATATAGTTAGAATGCAGTGTTAAAGGTGATAGTCCCTCAGATTCCCTTACGGATGTCAAAACAGCTTTAACCACCAAGTCCGTCCAGTCTATTATCTCCCGGTCTTTATACTGTCCAGAAGGCACTAAGGGATAACTATGCTCCTTCTTATTTATTGGCATATACGGTTTCCCGTTAGCCAACTTCCATTTCCTGTGTTTAATAACCTCCCCAGACTCATCCTTCTCCTCTATTATCTCTGATATCCAATAAGGACCACCTTCCGCTATGGCACAACTTGCCCCAATGTATGCGGAACGTTCTGACAACCTTAATGGTACTTTTGTTATGCCATCAAAGTCGAAGGGAGACCACATGGTTAGTATCTTGTATACCTCTTTATCTACAAGTTTATTCTGTTGTTGCGTCATTTTAGACGGTCTTAAACTTGGGTTTAAGAAATAGTTATACACAAACTCCTTCTGTTCTGGAGGTAACTTCTCTATCTCCGCTAATGCCTTGTCTATCTTGACTTTTATCCCCGTAGCCCATTCATACCACTTTACACAGTGGTTATGTATATACGTCTTTAAACTGAAATTCCATATCCACTCCAGTTCTTGAGTGGCATTACTAAACTCTCTCTCCTGTTCTGGCGATAACTTTACCTTGATACAAATCGTCTTCATTATGGTCACCTGCTACTGATTTTTTAAAATTATAACACAACTCCAAAATTTATGCTATACTAGTTTTGTACCGCAGTTCTGGCGGGATTATCTGGTGTCCAGGTACAAAGACTCTCTTAACCGGGAGTAAGTAGGAAGGTGACAACCTACATAGATGTGCCGGAATAATGGCACACCATCTAACGAACCTCGCAGCCTTACCACGTAAGGATTAGAGGTAGATTACAAGCACATCTCAGCGGCTGAAATGGACTTTTAAAATCGAACCTCGCAAACTGGTTCCAGAACCCAATCACAGTAAGGATTCCAAAGGCAGGGGTCGGGAACGACCGGAGAAGTCAGTACGATGGGAACATCATGATCCAATAGTCCCAGAACCAATAGGTCGGGAACGACCAGAGAAGTCAGTCAGGAGTAAGGATATTTCTGGTTGGCATGTAGCATTTATCCTGATTAAACTCAAAAGTAACGGGAGATTTCCAGCCCCAATGGACTATGAGTTGGGTGTCTAGCCTAGGGATAGGCGCAGGAGAGGGAGAGGAACCGGATAAGTAGAAGCGGTTAAAGTATTTGATAGGAACTGGTTTGTTCAGGTAGTAGGAGTTACGCACGCCGCGCCATAGATGCCAATCATACTCCACCTCTTTGACAGTCCACTCTTTAATTAGGGAATAGCTATTAGTCTTGGGTTTGCCAATATAGTTTATCCTATTGAGGATATCACATAACCCATCTGTATGCGCTACAACAAACCATGTTATTTTACTGGTTATACGTTCTGGGAACCAGTCTTTAGTGTTCCAGTATTTTCTATATTCCTGCTTATCTTCATAGTTTATTTTAAAACATGGGCTGGAACACTGCCAATACCAGTCCTCTTCATTCTTATTGGTTAATAAACCCACTTTTAATGGCATATATTGCCTGATGTAGTTAATACTTCTTAGTGCCTGTTCTGCTGTAGGTTTAAACTGTAATAGAGCATGTTCAAGCATAAGTTGCTTAACCAAGATAGATTCCAGGGTGGGAGACCATCTATCTACTAGCGCCACAGGACGTTCTAGTATAGCTGTGACAACACTAGGAGTGTAGGTAAAGGCTAAATTATTCCCATAAGTGTAAGTTTCTTTCATGATAATATTGATGATGTTAAGGTTTGTATAAGTGCGTCATCTCAGACGCACCAAAGAATTAGCGGGATACGACGAAGTTAAAGCCACATGCTCCAATCACATCAGATTGTGGAGTGTTATACCGTACTACTTTGTAAGGTGTCACAAGCCATTGGATGAAGTGGTTAGCTTTTCCTGTGTTAGCAGCATGGTTGGCAAAAGTCAAGGAGACGAGAAATATAGTTGCACCATCCAGTTTATCTTCCGGGAAGGTTAAACCACCATATTTAGACGTTACCGTAGCTACGCTTATCTCATCACCGGATTGTGAGTTTAATATTATATTAGGGCCAGCCATGGACTTCACATCCACTCTGGCAACAATACCAGAAGGTGCTATTGATAAAAGTGGTTCACCATACACCTGGTCAGCTCTCCAAAGGTGGAGATTAGTTCTATCTTGTTTTAATCCGACAAACTGGGTTTCCTTATACAAATTAAAAGGATGTGGGCATAAGTTGATAATCTTCATTATGGTCACCTGCTACAACTCTAAAAATTATAGCACAAATCCAAAAATTATGCTATACTAGTTTTGTACCGTATTTCTGGACGATAAACAACCACGAGGTAAAAATGATGTACGACGTAACAGTAAACACTATTGACAAGGATGAATCCAATGACAATTGCACAAAAAAACCCCCAGGATGGGGGAAGGGAGAACGTATGACGTTGTCCGAAACTATCCCCTTTATGTTATCTTACCGTGGTCTTGATTGTCAAGAGTTCTCGGTATTTCTTCACATTATTGCCAGAGCTGGTGGGGGTAATGGTTGCTTTGAGTCCATTCCCAATATGGCTGATAGGCTCAAACTAGGCATTAAAACACTTAGAAACGTGATTAATAGACTGATAGAGTATAGACTAATATACAAAGCGGAAGATAGACCTGGCTATAGTTCAGTTTATGAAGCTTGTACTCAGTCGGAATGGATGTCTTCAGAAGAAATTGAGTTAAAGCGTAATGAATTACGTGCAGAAGCAGCACGTAACAGAAAGAATAAGACTACCAAGAGTGTGGAAAAGATTAATTTGGCTTCAGAAAACCCAAAACCAAAAATGAAGGTAACCATGGAAACTAATTCTACCACTAATCAACAAGATGAAGCGCAGGGATTAAAGCAACAAGAGAGCTTAGACGTGTACCCCGGCAACAATGATAGTAGTGGTAAAAACGACCGGGGTACCCAGGTCACTTTCGACCGGGGTATATTAAATATAGAAAATCTAAATAAAAAAAATAATATCTTAGAGAGAGAAGAGAAGAAAGAAGACCACCACTCTACAAAAGCTAGTTTAAGCGGAACTGAGGAGGGGAAGAAAGAAGACCACTCTCAAGCAGCCCGAAGGGAGGAAAAGATAGAAAAGTTATTTGATGATTGTCCTCCTGGTAAACAAAAACGGGAGATATCAACTGAACAATTTGCAATTCTCCAGAGGTGGATACCTTCCGGGGCGCTTAAAAAAGTTTTTTCAGTTCAAGACGATGGTGTAAAAGAGCCTGAAGAAAAAGAGGTTAAACCTGCTGCTCAAAAAGTAGAACCACCAAAACGCTCTTTTGGTTGTTTTGGATATGATGCAAGTGGGCATAAAAAGACTCCAGGGCAAGTAGAGCAGAAACAAAGTCTAGTTAAGCCATACTATGCACCCATAGAAGAACATCCCAATTATCCAGTTAACAGTAGTGCAAACCCAGTGCCTGAGCCAGTTTCAGTCATTGAACCACATGTGGAGGAGTATGTGGAGGAAGAGGTAAAACAGATTGAACCACAGAAACAGGTGGTAAACGCGGTTGAAACGGTGGATAATTCCGTTAATGTTTCAGAAGTCATAGAACCAGAATTAGAGGTGCTAGAGGCTAAAATAGTGCCAACAGAAAAAACAAATAGTTCTGGGTTGAGTGTGTTAGATAGAGTAGAGAAACCAAGACTGGCTAAATTTGACGTTAATGACAAGCTGATTGACCGTGTGGAAACATACCGTGAGGCGTTTTATCAAGGCAAGACAAACTTTACTCCGTTCCAGCTACAGGAATGGGCGGCAGTGGATGGCATGAGTCCTATTCTCAAGGCATACAGGAAGTCTGGTAGGTTGATGAACTCAGCTCCCAACGACATTAGTTTTGAGTTTATCTGCTGGCTAAACAACCAACATAGCCGTGGTGCTAACCAGAAAGATGATGGCTATGCGCTTAATTACATTAAGAAGATGGAAAGGTCTCCAGGGGATTGGGATACATTGACGGCTTTGGTAACTCAGTGGCAAGGCAGTAAGAAGACTGGTAATAGTAACTTCCGGATTAGTCAGGCTGTTAGGTATTCCCAGGAGGAAGCACAACTTGCTGAAATCCAAAAAATAACTGCTAGTGCTGGATTGAGCTGGACTCACAGACAAAAAAATCAAACCCCTTGACAGGTAATATGGTTTTAGTTTAAGGTGGGTGAGAAGTTCACCAACCAGCTATTACCATGTTTACCACTGATATTATTCCAGTAGTTTCCAGTTCTATTTCCAGTGATTCCAGTCCCATTGCCTCGGATGAGCCGGTTATCAAACCGGCAGTCCAAAGGCTGCTAAATAACTTTGAGATCTTGTATAAGACCAAGTTTCAGGATTTGGTATTAGCTAGTTGGGTGGAGGTGTTAAACCCAATCCCAGACGATGAGCTGATTTCTACTGGCATTCGTGTGGCACAAGCGCATAAGTACCTGCCTACTCCCATGGAGTTTCTTGAGATCTATAGGGATGGTCTCCGTGCTAAACGGGAGACTCAACTTGCCATGGAAAGAGCTAGAGTACTAGGTGATTCTACCGTAGTTAACAAACCACGGACTGAGGAAGACGAGAAAGAATACCTTATAGCGAGACTAGCCATCGCTTTAGACATAGGCAAGCAAGAAGATGAGCAAATGGGCAAGGTATCATGGAAAGAGTTTGATATCAACCGCCATGAGCAAGACTTTAAGGACTTCTTTGTATCTATGCGCAATATGTCATTAGACCACTTGCGCGATTTAAACATGCAAGAGCGCATAGCCAGTAAAAAAGACGTGCTTGGCAATATATCGAGTTTATTAAAAACAATTTAGGATTTGGGTTGACTTAAACACTCCTGTTAGGTACTATAGGCATAATTAGTTTACTATTTAGGAGTGTTTAAGTATGCCACAAGTAGGTGATACAGTTGAGTTAAAGACATATCGCTATTATTTAGACCAGGGTTTGATATCTGGCGATAAAGGCGTAATTGAGTCTGAGATAACACATGATAACCAGTTAGTAGGTTATACAGTGCGGTTTAGTAATGGCATAGAAGATATTTTTATCAATGCTAGTTTATCGGAAATCAATCTAATTACCGCAAATAGTTTAGGTAGAACTGGTTTAATCATCGGTGGATTATTGATTGTTGCCACCGGAACTTTGGGCTTAGTGTCTTTGGGAATTATTTCAGAATT
>OGVY01000192.1_pt1 | contig 10950 bp, 11 predicted proteins | sample 1575871 | NCBI WGS metagenome assembly OGVY01 (sample SAMN07581536, study PRJEB24739) | freshwater metagenome
GCGAACCGTGCTGCAGGAGCTTCGTTTGAGGAATCTCCACGAATTCGTTGGGAATCGCTCAGAAGTAAACTCTACAGAGCTTCGCTAAAGAGAGGCCTTGTTTCGAGGCTTGATGGCAAAACTAGCAATTAAGCCTAAAACGAGTCCCAAAATAAGGCCTGCTAACTGAGCCATTTGGAAGCGTTTCAAGGACCACTCAATAGGGCCTTTACAGTTAAAAAGAGTGTCCACTGGAGGGGTGAACCACCAAGAAATGAGAGTGGGCCCCAACCAAGTGATTAGAGTTAAAGTTACTACAGCTCCCGAAACTGCCCACCATACACTTCTCATCATTGCCTCCGAAAAAAAATGGATGAGGTTCAGTCTTAAGCCGGATTCTGTAAGAGAGATTTCTCTCTCCAGCAATCATTCCTCTGGTCGACCAGTTACCTGGACGATCTAGCAGTCTACCTGGAAGCCTCCAAACGAGTCATTTGGGGCAAAGTTTCTTTAAAAACTCTGCTCGCTTCACGATTTGACCTTGCACCCCGTAGAGCTTGCCTGATTTCACTACAGCAGCCAAAAAGAGAATCTCTTTTCTTCCAATCACTTTGCCAAGGTGATCAGCTCAGAGAAATCTGAAGCTCTGTACTTCCTTTCTGTTGCGCTGGTCCGCAGCTTTCGCTGGACGGGCGTTACCCGCTACGGTGCTCTTTGGTGTCCGGACTTTCCTCTGTTAAAAAAATAACAGCGATTGCTTTCCGAACCTCTATCCGGGGCCAGTTATAAACGAAGCTGCAAGCGGTTTCCACTAAGAATTAAAGGCCTGGATAAATTACCTAGACGATTCCCGATATCCTTGGGAATATTTAAAAATGGGCACTTTGTATCAGTTTCCCTATCGGACTGTTGCTGAAATCAGCCTTTCCAGCTTGATTAAAAACCTTGTGGTCCTTCGCAGTCTCTCAAAAAAGGAAGTGATTCCAATCGTCAAAGCGGATGCCTATGGACACGGAATGATTCCCATTTCAAAAGCCCTAGTAGCCAGAGGAAGTTGCCATACTTTAGCCGTGGCTACGTTGGAAGAAGCTATTGAACTTCGTAAGAAAATCCCGTACGCGATTTCTATCATCGTTCTTTCAGGATTCTGGCCCCATCAACTAGAGGCTTTTTTGAAGTTTCGTCTGATTCCAGTGATTCACTCATTAAATCATCTCAAAAGTCTTCAACTGAGAAAAAACTTGCCTGACATTCATTTGAAAATTGATACGGGGATGCATCGCTTAGGAATTTCCTTAGACGAGATCCCTGAGTCTATGGAAATTCTCAAAAAAATAGGAATTAAACTTTCAGGATTGGGAACCCACTTTGCCGAAAGTGACAAAAGCACTTCGAGCTTTACCGATGAACAAGTAGACCTTTTTGAAAGTGTTTACCGGGAATTTAAAGCCCAAAGACTCCTTCACACTGATGCGAAAATTCATGTCGCGAACTCCTCGGCTATTTTAAGGGCAAAAGTCGGATCATCCCTCTCCGTGCGCCCGGGATTGTCGCTCTATGGGCTGTCCCCCAATCCTCAGTTTTCCTTGTCAGAGGAACTTATTCCGATTTTGTCTTGGAGAGCTCGAGTCGTCACTTCAAAAACTCTTAAAAAAGGAGAGAGTGTTGGATACGGTCGCACCTACCGCGCTAAAAAGACTGAAAAAATTTCAATCATCTCTGTGGGGTATGCTGATGGTTATCCTCGCTCTCTTTCCAATAAGGGGTCTGTGATTCTGCAGGGAAAAAAAGTGGCTGTTAGAGGGAGGGTTTCAATGGATCTTTTCGCTGTGGATTCGACAGGCTTAGAAGTTCGCGATGGAGCTCAAGTAGTATTGATTGGCTCCGATCGAAGACATGAAATTTCTGCATGGGATTTGGCTCATTGGGCCGACACTATTCCTTATGAAATTCTTTGTGGCCTTTCTCCCAGAGTACCTCGAGTCTATTTGGATTGAGCTAAATAGAGCGCTTTTTGATCTATAAACAACTGTATGAAAGTAACATCATCAGGAAGTTCTGAATGTTCCTCTTTGAGTTTATTCAGTTTAGCAAGAAGCTCACTTTGGTAATGAAAAGGATCTACTGTTTCGGTAGAGCGAAAGATCCCTTCAAGTTCCTTTAGAAGGACTTCTTCTTTTCTCTGGAAGGCTTGTACTAAGCCATCCGTATGTAGAAACAGCAAATCCCCTGGCTTAAGCTGAAGGAATTCGGTCGAGAAATGGACGTCCGGACTCAGACCCAAAGGGGGATTAGAAGTCGATTGGCCAGTAAGAGCTTTGAGTCCCATTCGAGAAAAGAGAAGCGGTTTGAGATTTCCCGCAGCAGTGAATTCAAAGGACAAAGTAGATCTGTCCAAGATCCCAAAAATGAAATGGAGGCCAGGAAGCTTTGAAAGGTGAATCTGGTAAAGAGCTCGATTTAAATGTTCAACTAAGCTCTTGGATGAAGAAGCTAGAGCCTTAAATTCATCAACATGCATTTTCAAAAGGACAGACAAAAGTGCTGCTGCCATTCCGTGAGTTTGAGAGTCTGCTACTAGAATTCCTAAATGGCGTTTATCACTGAGTTCAAAGACATCGAAGTAATCTCCTCCGAGGCCGTCAGCTGGAATATATTTTGTGGTCAAGGAAATGCCAGGAATGATGATCTCAGAAGTCGGAAGAAGGGTTCGTTGTATGGAACTTGCAAAGTCTAAGTCTTTTTGAAATTGCTCCACCAAGTGATTAGTTTTTTGAAGAAGATTCTGGAGCTGCCTCTCGGATTGGTTGCTCTGTGATAGAAGGGAAAGCCACTGCTTAAAAAAAGGAATGAATTGTATCAACGACTGTTCCCAGGAGCTTTTCTGTAAGACGATCCAATCCCCGGAAAGTGCATCGGCTTGTGAAGTTACCGCAGTTAAAAGAAACCCAGCGCGGCTCGGCGCTCTCTGGAGAGCCTTTTCCATTTGTTGGACTTTGTCTGAAGCGCAAACAATGAAAGAGCCTTTTGTGAGTTCTTTTTCACTTGCGAGGATTTGCCAACTCACTGACCGAGCTGCGAGAACCCTTTTTAAGTGAGGGGATGGCTTCAATCCCACAAAAAAAATCATGAAGTGAATCGCCCTGTAGCTTTTGGAGGAACCACGTCCGAGGGAAGAGCAGAGGCACTTGCCGATTGAGCTTGAGTGTGAAACTCAGCAAGTTTTCTTCGGAGTCGGTGGTTGCTGAGATGCAGACGTAAGAGTTCGGCCAAGGAAAGGGCGGCAGAGAAGACCATTCCCAGAAAGAACGTAGTAATAATGACAAATCCAAGCGCCAGTGGGCGGGACTGCCAATTGCCCACAGTAACTAAGACTTCATCCCGATTTGCTTCAACGAACTGAATTCCGAAGTAGGTTAAAACCATTAAAAGAAAAAAAGCGGGAATTAATTTTAATCCGGTCATGAGATTCTCCTGAAATAAGGGGCCAATTGTTTGAAACTTTCTTCTAAATGCTGAGGCATCGTTTTTACGTCAGCTAAAACGGGCATAAAGTTAGTGTCTCCAGTCCATCTGGGAACAATATGCGTGTGCAAGTGTTCACGGATCCCCGCTCCTCCTGCAGCTCCAAGATTCATTCCAATATTGAAACCCTCAGGACGATAGGTTTCCTTCAAAGCTTTAATGCAATGTTGGGTGAGCCTAGAAATATCACTTTGCTCTTCAGGCTTTAAGGTATCCATATCTGCAGTGTGCTGAAGGGGAACAACCATCAAATGTCCATTGTTGTAGGGGTACTTATTCAAAATCACAAAAGAAAGAGAGCTTCTGTGGAGAATTAAGTTTTCAGAATCTCGATTCGCTTTGAGCAAATTGCAAAAGATACAGCCCTGTTGTGCTGGATTTTCGCTTTTCAAAAATGTCATGCGCCAGGGAGCCCAAAGTTGCTTTGTAGTACTCATTTTGGTTTTTACCTAATGAGCTTATCGTCTAGTTTTGGGGGATGCATAACCCCCAAAGCGATCCTGGTTAAGATTTTGAAAGTATTGAAAAAAAACCTATCGGCACCCGATAGGGTTATACAAAACGTAGGGGACCCATTTTCTCATCAGAATCCAGAACTGACTGTGAGGTCTTACTTGAATCTCGGTTCGGTAAGTACCGGGACCTTCCAGAGGAACTCTGGTTTCAGCTTGAGAAAGAGTCACTTCTTTTGTGAGCTCACTATTTTTAAAAATCCTCGCTCTAGATGCGTAAGGTAAATGTTGGGGAACTCTAATCACCCACTCACAGTTAGCGAGCGAGCCTTGAGTCACTTCTCCGGAGCGAAATTGCCCCTGAGGACAACTTAAAAAATGGTCGTTTTCAGCAAATGGAAAAATCATTTGAAAAACCATGGCGATTCTTGAGTTTCGAATGGCTTCGTAAATTTGTTTTTTCCTTGTTTCAAAATCCTCATGAGGTGCTTCTTTAAGGAAAACAACATTACTGCCAGTGCTAAATACTTCGCGGTAAGTAGGCCAGGATCGATCTTCGATGGGGATTGGAATTTTTCGGTTGAATTGGGAGGATAAAATACCAAAATGTTTAGAACCGAGTGAGTTCATGTTGTCCCAAGTAAATAGGTCCTTTTGAAAAGGTTCAACAAAACGAAGGGCTGCTAAAAAAGGGTTCAGGGGATAGATGGCTGAAATTCCAAGAAAGTCCAACGGATGAGAACTGAGCTTCCTCCAAAAAAGGCTGTCAAAATTAATCACTTCAAGGCCGTCAGGAAATTTTTCGAGTTGCTTCCAAGGCTTTTTCACATGACTTGGATGCGAAATGGAAACAAAAAGCTCAGGAATCTTACGATTCCCTAAATAATGGTCATAAGCAGCAGTTTCAAGTTCCCTAGCCGAAGCTCGAGAGAGCGCAGTGTGGGAAAAAAAAGTGAGAAGTTCCCCTGAGGGAGTCGTATTTTCTATTTCGATAAAAGCATCTAAGCCTTTATAGTTTTTCTCAAGGCCTAGCTTTCGACCAGCAGTCGTATCTTGATCTGCAAAAACAACAAATGAGTGCCCCAACTCTTTTGCAAGAGCGGCTAACTGTGGAATGCTCTCCGTTCCATCTGAAAGCTCCGAGTGAACATTGATGAGTCCGGGTAGGGCAAAAGGAGAGGAAGTTTTAACCTGTTCGAGAGCGGTATTTTTGGATGGGAACAAACTAAATACTTCCCAAAAGAAAAAAAACAAAAACAGACTTAAAGCCCAATGCTTCATGAGGAAAGATCCCCCTTGTGTAATTGGATAAGCTCCCAGTGGGAGAGAGTAACATTGCGAACGGTAAGAGGCGCTGAAAAAATGGCAGATGTTCTTTGGTAACAAGAAAGAGATTCTGGAAGAGCTTCGCCTACAGGATGAAAGTAATACACAGAATCAAATTCACACGGAAAAACAGGATTTAACGAGAAATGACTTAGGCGACCCTGATCGGGAAGTTGATAACTGGAAGAGAATCCTAGAAACAAGAAATAAGAAGTCCATTGATAGTTTTGAAGAAAGAGCGGTGTCTTTTTTGACACTCCAGGATGGTCTACAAATTCCTTCACTAATCGAAATTGGCTCTCTAGCTTGCTGAGGCGATCTTGAGATGTCGAAATAAATGAAACGGGTTTTATCAAGTGCATGGCTATAAGACCGCTGAGAGAAAGAGGAACCACAAAAGCCAAAGCCAAACAAATCCCTTTGCCCAAGCGAAAAGAAGACACTTTTAGGAAATAAGAAGCCAGAGGCCAAAAACTGATATAAGCCACCAAGGCCCAATTCGCTTCAAGGAAACGGTGGGTGGCCTTATAGATAAAAAAAGCTAAGGGAATAAAAAAGAAATAGGTAAAAACACGAGCAGAAGAAATGCGAGATAGAAGGGTATAGTTCAAAATAATCCATGGGGTTAAAAGAAAAGGCAGGGCGCCTAAGAGAAGAACTTGATTTCCTAAAAAAGTGTAAAGAAATGAAAAGGGAACCTGTTGTTGGATGTGAGTCCATTGAAACAAGAAAGGCTTAAAATGGGTTTGAAAGTTAAATATCAAAACCGGAGAAAAAACCAGCATACTGATAAGTCCGTGGAGTAGAAAGCCTCTCCACCAGCTTCTGAGTTGGTATTTAAAAAGGAGGAAGAGGAGGCATAACGGTGCAAGGGCCATTGTATATTTACTTAAAAGTCCCAACCCCAAGAGAAACCCACCTTGAATCCAAGTGAAAGAAGAAATAGGGCGGGGTTGATAAACTCGAGAAACGGGATCGTCCCCCCATGCGGATAAAGTCTGTTCTACGGATACAGTCCATTGCACATAAAGAAGCCAAAACAAAAGCAGCGGAATATCTGGGGTCATGAAGAGAGCGCCAAAGAGGCTCAACGGAGTCAGAAGTAAGAAGTAGAGAACCGACTTAGGGGAAGAGTGTTTTCCTAAGATGAGAAACAAAAAAAAATGAGTTAGACAAGCTGGCAACCGAATAGAAAACAAGGAATTTCCAAAAAGTTTTGTTGCAAGAGCAATCCACCAGGCAACCATTGGGGGGTGGTCGAAATAACTTAGAGAAAGATTTTTAGACCAAGTCCAATAATAAAGCTCATCTTCAGCAGGAGGAATCTCCAGAGCTAAAAAAAAATGGGTGATGAGGAGGAAGACTAAAGCGCCTAAAAATCCCTGTTCAGAGAGAGCGATCGTCCAATGAGAGGACAGGGCGTCTTGCTGCCCCGACCTCATCCACTTTTCCCACGAAGGTTTTTGTTGGCGAATTTTCAAAAGTCTCCTTCTCATGTTCAATTCGGCGAGCGATATCTAAAAAGGCATCGGCCAAATCATCTAGCTCTTGCAAGCTTTCTGTTTCAGTAGGTTCTATGAGCATGGAACCGCTGACCGTTAAAGGAAAATAAACTGTGGGCGGATGAAAACCATAATCCATCAGAGCTTTAGCCATTTGAGCGGTTTTCACATTGTTTTGTTCAATCTGCTTGGTATCGGATAGGACGCATTCATGAAAGTGGGCCGTACGGGTGCCAAGCTTGTATGATCCCTCAAGTTTCGATCTAAGGTAATTAGCATTAATTACCGCATTGCGTGACACTTTCCGAAGCCCCATTGAACCGTGATGCATGATGTAGGTGAGAGCTCTCACCATGACTCCAAAGTTTCCAAAAGCGCCTTTTACTTTTCCTATAGAATCCGGAAGGTTTTCGACAGAAAAGAAACCGTTATGTTCAACAACTCGAGGATTGGGAAGAAAGGGAGCTAAATGCGAGCGGCAAGCGACGGGTCCTGCTCCTGGACCTCCTCCGCCATGAGGAGTTGAGAAGGTTTTGTGGAGGTTGTATTGCATCACATCCACCCCCATATCTCCTGGCTTTGCAATTCCCAAAATTGCATTCATGTTAGCACCATCCATACAAAGTTGAGCCCCAACACCATGGAGTAAATCGGCAATTTGAGAAAGATTCTGTTCAAAGACTCCGAGAGTGTTTGGATTCGTCGTCATTAGGGCGGCAATATCTCTTCCGTGTTTAGCAATAGCTTCTTCCACAAGGTCCACTGTCATGAATCCGGATTCGCCTACTTTTAAAGGAATAGCTTCGTAACCCGCAAGAACACAGGAAGCTGGATTTGTTCCATGCGCACTATCAGGAATGAGCACATATTTTCGGTGGCTACCATGTTTTTCATGGAAGGCTCTAATCAAAGTAAGTCCTGTAAATTCTCCTAGAGCTCCTGCAGCAGGCTGTACAGTGCATGCGTCAAGTCCCACGATACTCGCTAAAGCTTTTTCAAGAAGATAAATGAGCTTCAAGGCCCCTTGACAAAATTCCGGGGGAAGTTCGGGATGAATGTCACAAAAACCCGGAAGTGCTGCAATTTCCTCATTAATCCTGGGATTGTACTTCATAGTGCAGGACCCAAGCGGGAACGTCCCTAAATCAATCGCATAATTCCAAGAAGAAAGTCGAGTAAAGTGACGCACGACTTGAAGTTCAGATACCTGGGGAAGCTCTGCCGGAGCGCTTCGAGCAAACTTCGGCGGCTTCACTACTGGAACAGAGGGGGCAGGGAGTTCAAAACCAATCCTTCCTTCAGAAGACCGCTCAAAGATCGTCTCCTCTTTCAAAACAATGCTGGAAGTAGCTCTGCTTTCCATGCTCATTGGTTGAGTGCCTCTACAAGTGAATCAATCATGGTTTTGCTGTGTTTAGGATTTACTGAAATTAATAAGCTGTCTTTAAAGAAGGGGCCCCATTCTCTACTAAAGCGAATTCCTGGAACGATATTTCGCTTCAGGCAATGATCAAAACGTTCATTGAGGTTCGGAACTTCAAAGAGGCCCTCCCGATAGTAAGTTCCCTCGGGATACTTTAATTGAATTCCAGCTTTTTCCAATTTCGAACGCAGGTAAGAAAACAAAGAGAAATTGGTTTCTCCAAGTTGAGTGAATCCCAGCTTTCCTAAAAAGCTTAAGTAAATCGTCGTTCGGAGTGCAATCAGCCCCTGATTAGTACAAATGTTTGAAGTGGCCTTATCTCGACGAATATGTTGCTCTCTTGTTGAAAGGGTCAGAGTGTAGCAACGCTGTCCTCGGGAATCTTGAGTTTCTCCAACAATTCTTCCCGGGAGTTGGCGTAAGTGTTCTTTTCTAGCTGTGAAAAATCCGACGTGGGGTCCCCCAAAGGACATGGGGGTGCCGAGTTGTTGAGCTTCACCCGTCACGATATCTGCTCCCAAAGCTCCTGGAGGTTCAAAAATTGAAAGGGCTGACAAGTCGGGTACAGCGACAATCAAAAGCGTGGTGGGTGGTAAAAGGTTTTTTAAAGTTCGCAAATCCTCTAAAGAACCAAAAGCATTGGGGTAGCTCACCACCACTGCGCAGGGGTTCAATTGGTTGATTTGCTGATTCAAGTGATCTAAGTCAATCAATCCACTGGAGTCATAATTGACTTCAGCTATTTTCGTATTTTGACCCGATAAAAAGGTTCCAATGACATTTCGATAATCTGGAAGGATGTTTTTGGTGACTAAGACATTCTGCGGGTTTTTACTAAGCCGTTGAGCCATTAAAACTGCTTCTGCAGTCGCAGTGGGGCCATCGTACATTGAGGCATTGGATAAAGGCATCTGCGTGATTCGGCACAGCAGTGTTTGAAACTCAAAAATAGCCTGTAAAGTTCCTTGGCTTATTTCAGGCTGATAAGGAGTGTAACAAGTTAAAAACTCTCCTCTCAAAGTAAGCTGATTTACAATTGCAGGAATAATATTGTCGTAGATTCCCCCTCCCAAGAAGTGGACAGTCTCTGGAGCGGTTTGGTTGGTTTTGGCAAGCGTCGAGAAAAAGTTTCGTAATTCGTGTTCACTGAGTCCCTCAGAAAGATTTTCTAGTCCCTCGCCAAAATTCAATTGAAACCGAGCAGATTCCCTGATTTTGGGAGGAATCGTTGAAATGAGATCATCAAACGATTGAACACCGATTTGCTTGAAAGCTTTTTTTTCTTCTTCTGGCGTGAGGGGGAGAGATGGCACAAGTATTACCCTTGTTCCTCAATATATTCCTTGTAACTGGGAGGCTCCATAAGGTCTTCTGTTTCAGAAAGATCTTTCACTTCTACTTTCAACATCCAGCCGTCCGCGTAAGGATCTTGATTCACTAACTCAGGCGCATCCAATAATGGCTGGTTGACTTCCAATACTCGGCCAGAAACCGGAGCGTAGAGATCGCTCACTGCTTTGACAGATTCAACGACTCCGAAGGGGTCATTTTTACTGATCGACTCTCCTTCTTTGGGTAGTTGAATATAGGTCACGTCGCCCAGCGATTCTTGAGCAAAGTCCGTGATGCCAATCGTGGCAATATTGTCTTCCATTAAAACCCATTCGTGCTCTTTGGTGTAACGAAGTCCGCTCGGAACTGAAGGCATAATTGACTCCCTAAAAGATGTCCCTTTAGGTTAATAAAGTTAGGCATTTAGTCAATCGTTAATTCAGAGGCCCTGCTTAGCGAGTTAAGTTCGTAAACTCAGTTTTGGGTTCAGCGCTGAGAAAAAATCGAAGTAAAGCATTTTTCTCCTCCTGAGTAAGCACTGTCGGGGATTGCGGCATCGAGCCGTCTTTGATCATTTCAGCCGCCAAAGCGAAATTTTCCAGGGGATCCACACCTAACGATTTGTGGCAAGTCACGCATTTCGACACAAAAATAGGCTTTGCAGCTTGTGCTAACGTGATTCGGCCAGGGGAAGAGGAGCCTCCTTCAGTGTTAGGTTTTTGGGGGGGGAGGGGCTTTCCAGTTAAGTTGATAAGTTCAGGTCTTCCGGAAGCAATGGGGCGCGCGGCCAAGGAATATCCAGACAAACGCTCAGGGTTTTTTCTTAAGAAGTCCGATAATTGATTTACATGCTCTGAGGCTGTTTTTCCCGCAACTACGCGTGCCAATCTCCCATCTTTATCCCGGAAATCGTGATAACGGTGGCCTTGCTTGTCGATGTGTACGAGCGCTTCAGCCGTCTTTTCAAAAAGTGCTTTGCCTTCAAATGCGTTTTGAGCTTTTAGAAAGTCTGGCACCGATTTCATATCGAGTTTTTGGCGTAACGTTTTTTTTGCAGTCTCATTCCCATTTTTGGCTTCTTCAATGAGAGCTAAAATCTCTTTGTTTTTCTTGTTCACTTCTTTAAGTGCTCCTAGAAATTCTTTCTTGAAAGCATTAAAAGCTCGTTCATCTTTAGCTTGAGGGAGACTCTCACTGGGAGGCGTTTCCCCTTTCAATATAAAAGAAAGCCATTCGCTTCTTTCTATGAGAACCAGAAGACGGGAATCCCGGTCTTTAGGGTCTTGATCTCGAATCGTTCCTGCAAGTCTTTTACTTTTGATTTCCAGGTTTTCTAATTGCATCTCATTATCGTGACTGGGAAACAGATCGGAAGAGCGTCGTGTAGGGAAAGAGTGTTAAGATTAGTGTA
>OGVY01000193.1_pt1 | contig 10934 bp, 26 predicted proteins | sample 1575871 | NCBI WGS metagenome assembly OGVY01 (sample SAMN07581536, study PRJEB24739) | freshwater metagenome
ACTTGGATGCCTGTCAGTTTTTCAAAGATTTCTTTATTGATTTCCATCGGTCGTTGTTTTTTGGTTACGTACTTTTTTGCTATTTTCTAACTGCGCTTGCAGTTCGGCAATTCTTGCCTGAAGTTCTCATGGTGTTATTTTCCAGTAAGACGCAGGCGACTGGGGCAGACCCGTTTGAGCCACATAGCCTAAATTTCTTAACGTTCTGTAGCAAAGGTATGCCGCCGAGATTTGCATTACCAGGCCCGCCCCCATACCCATTACTCCAAATCACCACCCTTTTGTCGGATGTCTCCCCCACTAAAAATCGGGGTATGTTGTCAGATCCATTATTGGTCCCCCCAGTCAGAGTGATACGCACAAGATTAGTCGCAGAAGAGGGAACATTGGTCAGGCTGCTGTTTGCAAAAACCACAGGAGAGTTTGCGCCTCTTTCGGCAATTAAAATCGGATAAAAGGCAGCTGGTGTGAAAGTGTAGTAGTGGATGGATAGTCTGCTGACGCCACTGATTGACGTCGCCATATTTGTGAGATATCCCAAATAGTTATCTGTCCCTTGTCCGGGCAATCGACCTCCCCAGATAGCAACTAGTCCGTCGCCTGTTTCTGCAACACCGTAAGGATAACGACGAATCTCGCTCGGAGTCGCTGCAGTGCTGTTAGTCCCCAAGAAAGCAATACGGGTAATATTTGTAATCCCCGGAACGTTAGTGATGGCAGATTCCCGATTCCCCCAAACCAGATAACTGCCGTCGAATCTACGGGCCAGCACGAAGTAATAGTCATTATTATCACCAAAAATAAAACCTGTTGCAGATTCCACGTTGGTTGCAGTGGAAGGGACCTGCAGGTTGTCATCCCCCCACATGATCACTCGGGATCCGTCGTTGGTGGCCGTGATGGCGATTAGGTTGTTTGCGTTCTGCTTGTTGCCGATTGGCTTTTGTGGGTGATGGGTTTCCCTTTGTTCAACAAATGGCATGGTGAGTTGGGATGCAAAAAAGAAGCTCATATTTTTGCCTCGAACTGCTCTTGGATGGCTTTGATCTTGCCCTTAAAAATATGCTGGCTTAAGCCAATGATCTGAGCTTTTGGGCTTCTCGATCCCAAAAATGAGGAGATTCTTTTGATGGCGTGCATGGCGGTTGCATGGTCACGCTTAAAAAATTCCCCAATGCTTTCAAGGGTCATGCCCAGAGTGGTTCGCATGATGAACATTGCCGCCATCCGTGGAACTGCGATGCAATCTGGCCTTCTCTTCGACATCAGTTGTTTTGGATCAAGGCCAAACGCTGAGGCGACTGCGGCCACAATCGTTACCGGGTCTTTTTGGATTTTGCCCCTAAAGAATCCTGTCTTGTGCATTACCCCAAGTTCAACCGCCAAATTTTGAACGACTTGTTTGTAGCCCTCAAATTCGGACATAAATGCGTTGGCCTTGGCTATGGTCTTTTCGAACTCACAAACCCTTTCCTCAAGGCGGCTGACCTCGCTTCGGGTCAGCGGGTCAATCATCCGTTCCAATGACAGGCTTGTGATTTTTGCGTCTTGCATTAACTGGATTCTGGCTGGCACTTGCACATCCAGATTTCTTGTTTCGGGTAATTGTGTGTTCATTTGTGTTGTGTTCCTTTCTTTGCTTTGGTTGTAGCTGAGTAGCCTTTGACCATCAAAGGCTGTTTTAAGGGCATTTCCGCTCGATTTTGTGGGGTTTTAAGGGCTTTTTCGATCTCTTGGCATCGAATTTCCAGCCTAGTTGTCCTTGCCTCTAGGTCTTGGATTCGATCCCGATTGGCAAATTCAGCGGCCTCTTGGGCAAGTGTTTTATAGTTTGCCCTTGGTCTTTGTGGAACTGCCCCACGCTCAATAGACGCATTAAAGGCTTTAATAAGGCTCACGATGGACTCCCGGCGGCTTGCCAATCGGAAAAGCTCGAATAGCCCATGATCCTGTAAAGGGGGGCTGATTCACAAGACGATTTGGGTTGTGGCTTGGGTTGCATTGGTGTTCCTTTGGTTTGTGTTCCTTGGTTTCTGCGAAAGCAGTTCCGGGCGGCGGCTTGCCAGTTCTTAACAGGGGCACGGCCTCCGACTTTCCAGCCGTTCGCTTCGTAGTGATCGAATGCTCCTTGGACATCTTTACCCACCCACCCAATACTCTTTGCATAGGCCACCCAATCCGTGAGTGCGGGGCGCACTTGTTGCGCCCTCTCTTTCTTAATATTCTTACTATTATTGTTATTGTTATTATACCCCAATCCATTGACGATAGATGGCCGATCTATTGACGATCTATTGCTCATCTTTGATTCATCTCTACGCCTATATCCATTCAATCTATCGTTCATCTTTTGAAGATGGATGGCGCATCCTTCGTGGTAAATTGCTCCATCCCTTAATTCATAAACCCTTGCAACCTGAAGCTCTTTTAGGGCAACTCCGCAGTCATCGCCAACGCTCCGGCTGATCTGCTCCGTAGTGGGGATGTTGCCCCCGATAAGAAGCTTGCCCTCGGCGTTGGCTTTATAGATAAGGCAAAGGAGGTGAATCCAAAGCCCCCTGGCTTCAAGGCTCACCATCCCAAGCTTCTCGTTCGAGAGCCAGCGGTTAGGCTCGAAGGGAAACCAGAAGGAATCCCGCCTCATTTCTTTGCCTTTTCCATATCACGCTTTTGGTATTTCTTGGCTCGTTCCAGTAGCTCCTTCGCCATCACTTCGGCAAGGTCGGCGTGTTGCAGAATATCCTTGTAGCTTTTATGCTGGGCGTGGCTCCATTCCCTTTGCATTTCCTTGAGCCTTGCCGTTGTGTATTTCAGTAATTGTTTTAAATAAGTTAGCCTTTTAACGCTCATTTAAACATCCTTTCTATTTTGTCCCACAGCCAGCCAGCGAGTAAGGCCAAGCCGACCAACCCGGCGAATATAAAGCCCACGACTAGCCCCCCAAGAACCATCCATTTTGCCAAGTCGGAAAAGGTTTCTTGCATAAATCTCCCTATGCGACAGGAGGCTTCGGCCACGCCGCCCACGAATTAACGAGCGTAGCCCTTGTCCAGTTGCCAAGAAAAAATGCTCCATTAACGAACCGAGCCGGGTGAATATTGTCTCCAACAATAACAAGGCATTTATCATTTTCCTTTGGTCGATCATTTGCGGGGTTCCTCCATTCGATTAAACTCCATTTCTGTTTAGGCACATCAACGGTAATTGGCATAAGGCATCCTCCGAATTGCGGTAACACAATCGTTGAGCAAGTCTTTTCTTACCTGATCCTCCTCGGCATCGGCCATTTGCTGAATCAATTCAGCGCAAGCCGCTCGCTCCTTTTTCGCCACGGTATTTGCCAAGTCTGATAGGGCTTGGTCGATTTGGTCAGAAGGGGATTTCATTGTCTTTTTTGTCCTCCTCGATAACGGCCTTTATGACTGCCCTCAAGGCCACATCCTTTTTGTAGGGTTGCCCATCGGGGGCGTTCTTTAGGGGCTGTTCCGATAACCACATCAGCCAAGAAAAACCCTCTGATGATCTTGCGATTTGGCGAACCGTCTGGCCTTTATACTTACCAAAGCCAACCGTCATGTCTTTGATCTCGGAGTCGGGGGCTTTCTTTTCTTCGACAAGTCGGGCGGTGATTTCCTTTACCTCCGCTGGGGTAGGCTCCTCATATTTGTCCGTGTTGATGTCTTGGAATCCACCCGGCGGAACCTCATCGGCTGGCGTTGCCGATAGGTTTTTAATTCCCATCAGAGGAACGCAAGCGGCCAAGGCCATCTTGCAAACCTTGGATGCCGCCCTTGTTTGAGCCATTGACCGAACTGCGTACTCATCTGCGTGTTTCCATCGCTTTTCGTCCTTGGAGCAAAAGCCCTCGGCCTCTGCCACGATCACGCCATTATCTGAACGGCGAAGAAAGGCTTTGGCAATGAAGCCCTCGCCCTCTCTCTTTACCTCGCCGCCGCTGACTACATAGCCAGCCGCACCAGCCATAATAAGCCAGCCGGGATTCTTAATGTAGCGTTGGCCGCATACTTCGATGGTTTCTTGTTCGACTGAATCCCTTACGGCTTTGGCAAGGGCTAGGTTGGTTTTGTGCCGAACAATAGGATCGGCAATCTGGGTTTCTGTTGTTGCTAATTGCGTGTCGTAGTTCATGCGTGTTCCTCCTTTATTTTTTTGTTCTGCCTGTCTATTTCCGCAAGAAACTCCTGTGCATTACGGGCAAAGACAAGCCTTCCAGTTATTTTAATCTGCGACCCAAAATGCTTCCTAACCCAATAGTCATCAGCCTTGTTCGCCATCATTTGCTCCTCTAGGTCTTGCCGTCTCCAAGAGTTAGCGTTCAGTTCATTCCAAGCCGCATCGTATAGGCTCATTGTTTTCCTTTCATGGTTTGAATAATTGGTTCAAGCCATTTTGCTGTTATCTGATGTGCGGGAACCCGAAAAAGTAAGATGCCTTTTTCTGCAAGGCGATTGTATTTTTCAATATCCTTCATAAATCCACTTGGCCTTGTGTGCCTTCCCTGCACCCAAATCGCTCCCTCGATTTCTACCGCTACCCCATTTGCAAAGTAATCCACCCGCCATCTTCTTGTCGGCTCAAAGCGATATTCCTTTTGAAGCTCTGGGCCACCCAGAACCCGCCAGAGAAATTCAAACTTATTTAGTTTCGCATTTGCCATTGGGTGATTCTATTGGGCTTGCTCATTTCCTTCTGCTCCTCGGCCATCTTTTCCATGCGATCTAGTTCCTCGGCAACAAGAAGGTAAAATTTGCGCCTCTCATAATCCCGTTGCTCCATAAATTTCAAAAGCTCTTTGCCTCCAAACCAGATTGAGCAGATAAGAAAGATTAAAAGGAACTCGATCATTTAAGCCTCCATTTGTGCCATGAATAGGAGCAATAGGCGGGGTTCTCCACGGCCTCGTAAGGAACATCCTGTTTCATCACGAACCCCTCCCACACAAGCCCGTTGCGATTCTCAAAATCCATCTCTTGCCAGATTGCCTTTAGCTTTGAATGACTAAGGCGCGGCATACGAAGCAAGGCATTTTGCCTAAGCCTAAAAGATGCTGGTTCGATTTCTTCAAACTCTTTGACCCTTTGCGAATAAGGCTTGGGGTTCTCTGGGTCAAAGGCATCAATCACGATAATGGTTCCAAGTCCTGCCCTCTCCCTCATTCCCATAATCTCGCAATCAATGAAGCGGGATTTGATCCCGGCATTGGCCAAACGCTCAAACATAAGGCCAGCATTTGAGGCAACCTTGCCGTGACGATTATAGGCGATGCCCTCCTTCTGATCGAACCACCCGCGCCATCCGTTTGCCTTTGGTTCGATATGCCAGCCTTGGTAAGTCTCCGACCACGCTGGGTCAGCCGCGCCTACGGGTCTTGCAGGGTAATAGGATTTCACTTATTGGGATTTTATTTGGTTTGGCTTATCGCGTCAATAACAATTCCAGCCAATCCCCAAGGGCAAGGCCGACAAGAATGCCGACCATGAAGACGATGTAGAGTTTTAGGTATTTCATTTGGTTGCTCCTTTCTTGGCGATATTAGCCGCCATTGTTTGCCTTGCCTTGTCTAGCCTTTCTTGCCTGTCCATCTGCATGGCAAAGGCGAAAGTCTCTGCTTGCATTCCTCGATTAACAATATCCTCCGCATCAATTACGGCTTGGGCATCGGAGGTTGTCGCTCCCATTGCCTCAAGTTCTGCAATTCTTTCTTCGTATGTCATTTTAGGATTTCCTTTCTTTGGCTAATTTAGATGAATTGCCAATTCAGCATTTCAAGTTCAATGGCAGATTCCTTGGCGGCTTTGTTGAATGTTTTCGCATCAACCCAATCGAGGGTAGAATTGAAATAACAATTCCGCATATAGTTTTCCACCATTTCGAGTTTTGGCATATCAAGAATGCCTGTGGCCTCGCTGATTGCCTTTGCGTATCCGACTAGGTTTTTTGTCATGACCTAGTTCTAGGTTTGTTTATTGTTTGTGTAAAGAAAAAAGATAAAGTATTTTTCTTTGAGCATCAACGACTTACAAAAGGCTAGGCAATTTTATAATGCGTGATGGCTGAAATTCTGCGCCCCGAACCATCGAAAACCCGGAAATCTTTTTTCAGCAAAACGCCAGAGCGAGCCATTGCATTTAAAATTTTATTCCGCTGGCCTCCGCAGTTTCCAGCAAAGCCCATTAGCCTTAAAGCCTCCTCCGATCTCACCCATCCGGCGGGAACTTCATCTTGTTGCTTTTCTAAAAAGGATTGGAGCGTCTTTGCCCATTCGCCCGTGAACTTCTTTTTGCTCCATCCCTTGCTTGTTTTGCCACTCATACTGGGAACCTCCACTCGCCTTGGGATGTTGGAGAAAGAACATTCACAATGCAATCACGATCATTATATTCGCCCCAAGCGATTCCGTGTTGCCATGCCAGGGTTGAGCGGTTGCGCCTTGCGTAACCCATCGTGTCCACATTGGCCAAGCATCCAATAGACCAGCCCACAGGTGCGCCAACGCTACGGCCAGCGGCACGATCCACACGGTGAAGATGACCAAAGACGCAAGACTTTCTAAGCATCTCGGCGTGGTCACGGGTTGCCATTTGGTTGAACATAAACCCGTGTCCGAATAAAGTCCCGCCAAATTCTCTCCATCCCCTTTCAATATCATATTGGACGATTTGGCAACTGATATCCTTTAGATTTTGGTGAAGGTCAGCAAGGGCAGATGTGGCACAATGGGAAACAATCGCACTTGGGGAATACTGCATTTCATAAAGGCGGTGTTCGTGATTGCCAACAAAAAACACATTTGGCTCTAACAAATGTAAAAAGTTTATGCCCGCACGAAAATCCTCCGAGATGCTTGCGGCCCGATCCGCTGAGTCTGGGTTTCTCATCGCCCCAGAGCGAAGGGCGGCTAGGTCTATGGCATCCCCCAAATGAAGGGTGAGATTGGGCTTCCAGCGTTTTTTAAATTCGAGTGCGGCCTTTGTTGCTTTTGCATCAGCTAGGTGGCCGTGGGAGCAAGACACCGCCATAAACTTTTTCCACTTGCTCATTTGTCGTGTCCCGTAATTGTAAACCAGATGGCCCGACAGTTCTCCCTGCTGGTTGTGGCACAAACGGAATCATCATTCAAGCCTTCATGGGCAAGCTCCATGATAATGCGGCAAGACTGCCTTAAGGTGAGAAGGTAGGTCAATTGGTCTGCCGCCTCCTCGATTGAGTTTTCAACAAGCCTTGCCAACGGCATATTCCAAAGTTTCGTTCCCTTGTAGGCTTGGACTCCGGCCTTGTATTTTCGATCCAGCAAATCACAAGTTGCCAATTTTATTTGCTCAAGGTGGAGGCGGTGGGCATCTGTAAATTCAAACTCAAGCTGTTTTGGTTTCTCCCCCACAACCTTGGTAGGTGTCATTTGATTAACGACTAGACCAAGGACGATTTTTGAAAATACTTTTCTTTTCTTTTTTCACTTCATCAGTTTTCTGTGGAGCAATAAGTTCCCGCCATCCTTTCACGGTTGCATCCTCAAGGTGGGGTTCTTCCCAATCCAACCTTCGCAGTCCTCCTGTGGCCTTGGCAATTTTATGGGCGATCGCATAGGCTTCCGAGTCATCCCAGCTTGCCGAAAAACTTCCAGTCCCTCCCTGCCCAAGCGGAACAAAGTCGATTGCTCTTGCCCCGTCTCCTTGGTCAATATGCAGGGATTGGGGCGGATAGCCTCTTGCGTTTGTGACCCTTGGCCCTGGATGGCCGGGAACCCTGCCTTTCTTGTATAAATCCTCTTGCTCCTCTTGGGTTCTGGCCGAACAATAAATCAGAACATATAACTTCTTCGCCCAACAATCATGGAACCATTTGGTTACGGATTTGGCAAAGTTCTTTTCTAGCTTCTTTATATGCCCCTCAGAGCGTTCCAATGCCTGTTTTAAGGTCATTTGTTCTCGGCCCTAGCCCTCCATCGTTCCCCTTCTGCGATGGCATTGGAAAGCTCAACAAGTGTTTTGGCGTACTGCTCCCGAAGTCGGTTGTTGAAAATCTTGGTTTCCTTTTCCAGCCTATCCCAATCCTCCATTAAACCCAGAATATCGGAAGGGGTGGGGTAAGAATAGGTGATTTCTTGGGTGGTGGTGGCGCAACCGCTAACGATCAATCCACCAAGCATTGCGATCAACCCCACGAACCCAGCCGTCAATATTTTTTTTGCGTTGGTCATTTCTTGCTTCTATTTCTTCGTCTGATTTTTGCAAGCGTGTTTTGGCCCTGTTCTTTAACCACCACAACCAAGCCCCAAGCAAAGCCCCTGCAACTGCAAGGACTCCTTCGATCATTTGCGGGAGAATTTAGCCAGAAAGTCCACCACTTTTTGCAGGGTGTTTTCTGGTTCATCACCGGGAATCAACTGGCAGATGGCGATAACCGCACCCAAAAGGGCCGTGATTGCACCAAGCCAAGCGAACAAATCAACATTCTGAACTAGATGAATGAGGTTTTCCATGCTATTTGGCTAGTGTCAATTTGCCTCATTTTCATCGGCGATGGTTGCGGTTAGGCTAAATGGCGTGATGATACTTTCCCCGGTGTTACATCCTAGCCCAATAATCGGGGTATTGTAAAGAGTTTTTGATATTCCAAGAACTGAAATTGACCCCCACGGACTATCGCATAGTTTTTCTGTACTGACCACATCTATTGAGAATTTCCATTTTACCCAATACAAATCATCCCCGCCTAAAATTATTTGTCTATACACCGGGCCTTGGCATTCAATCTCATAGTTTAGAATATCAGTAATCCCTGGTGGCGTGTAATAATCCTCGAATTGCCCTGTTTGTATTGAGTAAAATGGCTGGCACATTATCTCGCTCATTTTTTTAACCTCCCCATCGGATTGGGAATTAAATGTATCAACATGGGTAAATCCATTTCCAGCCAGCCATGTTCCCGATCCTGTAATATTATAATTCGCCGCTTTCCACACAACCGCCATGATTGTTTTTATTGGCCCAATTAAATACTCAGAAGGATCACCCGGAGGAGTTGTCGATTCTGGGCATATCTGCCCCGGGAAAAGCCTTGGGCTAAGAAAAGCCACGCCTTAATTCGACAGCAAATCTCTTGCCACGGAAACTTGCCGTTGAAGAATTGTGCGTTGATTTGAGTCTTCTGTAAGCTGGACTTCCAAGGTTAAATCTACTGCACTAGCTTGAGTTTCCGCAAACTTGGCCTCAATCCCAGCAGAACCCATTGTAAGAGTACCCTCATATATGCCCTTATGAATTACTCCGCCCTTATCCAAGACTAAAGCGGTTGAAATATTTAAAAGCCCCAGCGAGCCAACAAAACTAATAATATATTCGCTATTGGTAGAATTTGACTCAACGCCTATGTTTCCAGCCCCAATCCCAGAGATAGCGGAAATTCTTCCAGCTATTACACCAGAATCAACCGATGTCCCTCCATCGAATACCTGAATGGCCGAAGTTGTATTCGTTCCATAGATAAGGGCGAAGGAGCCACCCTGTACCGTGTCATCAAGTTTAAGGCGATAAGTTTCATTCTGCGTTGAAGAGCCGTCTTGTATTTTTGAAAGAGTTACAGAGTTTGCCGTGCTGACTGTGGCAAAAGATGTGACCTCAACAAGAGGGTCTTGCCTTAATTGAATAATTTGCTCGGCCTTAATATCAACAGCAGGCGTTCTCCTTGTTGTAATAAATACCGAGGAATTTGGGAAAAGAGTAAAACTTATCCCAGAAAAACTAAGCGCTGAATTATTTGTTGCCGCCGTTATAAGCCAAGCTGAGCCATCTATTCCAAAAGTTGCCACAGAAACATTCCCTGCAATCGCGCTTACGGCATTTAGAACTTGTGTTGTGGTTGCATTGTAAGCTATGGCCGCGCTTGTTCCCGTGGTTGTGCTTAACTTAAATTCTCCAGAAGTAGGCTCTTCGTCCAAGTCTCCAAGACCAAGCTTGAAAGTTGGGGATGTTAGAGATTTTGCAACGAAAGTCCCATTGATGTCCTCCATTAACCGAAGGCGTACTTTTGTTATGTCATTTCTGTAAAGCTCTGGAAACTCTCCGTCAAACGAGCCGCCCCTTATTAGGCCGCTTCCGTCGGCATTTATTAAAAGATCAAGCGTGTTTGCCATAAGTCATTCCTTTCGTCAAAGCAAAATTCCTTAATGCAATTACGGTGGCATCACTAGAATCGTGATGGTAGCGGGGCTTCAATTTGAACACACATTAAGAGTTGCAGTTGTTGCGTTAAATCTTATCTCCCTTCCATCTCCTTGCGGGCGTTCTACAACCTCTATGATTGGGGCTGCCCCGGGGGCTTGAGTGTTGTTGTCTTGCCCAACGGCTACTGGCTTAATATGCTCAATTCTTTTTACAACATTTTCAAACCAGCTTACATGAAATGCAACGCCGCCATTTTCTCCACTCCTGCGTATCTCTGGGAGTCTTTCTGAATGTTTATAATAGCTCATAAATATCAATCATTAATCGTCGCCAGGGTTTATACTAAAAGTATCAAAAAACGCAACATACACAACATTAAAAAATCCTCTTTTCTCAAAGCTTATGGATCGAGCGCAAAGACCAAAATAGCTTATAGATGCGCCCGTGGAAAATGGCGGGGGAAAGCTATAATATGGAGCAACCGGAGACTGAGGAAGCTCTATTCCTCTCCATGTCAGCGGGATAGATGTCAGGTTTTGCTGACTGAAAATTGTTAAAAGCTCATCTGTTCTTTTTTGGATGGCTATTTCTATAAATTGAAGATTTACAATAAAAGGACAATGGAGATAAGTCCCCGGTTGGGCGATGGGTTGCGATATATTCATCCTTTCGTGCTTTCCGTATTCTTCCTACTGGGCCTGCTATGAGTATTTATTATACATATCATATTTATCGTGACTGGGAAAC
>OGVY01000194.1_pt1 | contig 10916 bp, 12 predicted proteins | sample 1575871 | NCBI WGS metagenome assembly OGVY01 (sample SAMN07581536, study PRJEB24739) | freshwater metagenome
GTTTCCCAGTCACGATACAACGACATACTTTCCATTAATAATAAAAAATGGAAAGTATTTGCTGGTCGTGGACAGTATGCAGAAGATAGGTTTGAGCTTGAACAATATAAACAATTGCTTGCATGGGCACAGAAAAAAACTATTGCCACAGGCAAAAAATGGACTGTACATGTTACTGGTGAGCCGGTATAATATGGAATACTGGGAAACTTCAGAATACTATAACCTTATGAAAGATATACCTATGAAAAGGATTGCAATCTATGACATGGATGGCACAATTGTATGCTCACTTCATCGTTATCGTACTATTTTTGATGACCGAGGCGAACGTTGATATATTCTGGTTGTAAAAAAACTTTCCAAGAAGCAATAATATTTATTTCTTTAAGTGCATTATCTTTTAAAACGCGATTAGTTTCTGAATCTACGAGATACATGTGCTCAACAAGTTCATCAAAATAAATGAGCCTGTAATGTTTATTCGATGCAGTTTTAATATCAAAAATATCACCTCTAAAACAAAATTCACTGAGATTTAAGGAGCCTATACTACCTTCTTGGTAACCCATGGCTAAGAGTTTTTCCTTAAGTAGGCTTTGGGGCAAGATGTCTTCTGATAATATTTTTATGCTAAGGCTTTTAAAAAAAATGGGGGTCGGGCAATCTGAAAAAAGCAAGTTCCCAAGGGACGAAACAATGTTTTTGATTATCAAATAAAAGGTGATCGTAAAGTGTACATAATAGATTAAGCATCGCTTCGTGATTTAATACCTGATCTGTGGGATCATAAAATTCTTTGTCCCAGATAAAGAGTTTATCATTGCTAAAACATGACAAATTTTGTCTAACTTGTAGCGGTGAAAACCAAAGAGTGGTTTTGGTGTTTGTATTTTCTAACTGGTCAATTAAAAAAAGTAAAATCTCTGGTGTACAGCCAGAAAGTGAAAAAGAGCCACCTTGGGATTTTTCAATAATATTTATAAGCTGGGTTTCAAAATATTTCATGAATAAAATGCTCAACTACTAAAGGCTATTGTTTTCATAAAGCAGAGTATAATGTAACCTTTGACAATAAAATAATATTTTAATTATGAATTTAAAAAATAAAGGAATTTAACTATGCAATCTTTTGCATTAGAGGGGTTTATGCCCATAGTCCTCATGGTGGGCATTGGAATTTTAGTGTACTCTGGCGCTAATGCCGCTGCTTATCTACTCTCTCCCAATAGAAATCCTACAAAATTGAAAACAATGACCTATGAATGCGGTGAAGAGCCTAAAGGCACTGCATGGTCACAATTTAATGTACGATTTTATGTGGTGGGGTTAATTTTTATTATTTTTGATGTTGAGTCTGTCCTGATGTTTCCAGTGGCAAAGGTTTTTAAGCAATTCTCTGATATGGGTGAAGGCGCTTATGTTTTAGTGGTATTTCTAAGCTTTATTTCTATTTTATTAGAAGGAATTGCTTATTGTTGGAAGAAGGGTGATTTAGACTGGGTTAAAAGTTTTAAAAAATAGGATGTACTAATGGAAAATACAGTTATTGATTACTTATCGCAGTCGAGTTTGTTTACTAGTATCAATACTTGGCTTAATCCTTTTATGGGTAGTGCATCTAGTCCAGTTATTCTTGGAGTATTAGTCCTAAGTGTTGCTGCTATAATTACCATTGTTATGGCCACTGTAGGCGGATTTGGAACCTATGCAGAGAGAAAAATTTCTGCTGATATCCAAGGAAGGCTAGGACCTAATCGTGTTGGTCCTTATGGAATACTGCAAGTTCTAGCAGATGGTATCAAGATGGTGAGCAAAGAAGACATTGCTCCTAAAACAGCAGATAAGTTTTTATTTTATTTAGCACCATTTTTATGTGTATTCGGTGTTGTTTCAACTTTTGCAGTTATGCCTATATCCAGTGGATTTACATTATCCAATCTAAATGTCGGAATTTTTTATCTAATTGCTATTTCATCTCTCGTTGGAGTAGGTATTTTTTTGGGTGGATATGCATCTAATTCGAAATGGTCACTACTAGGAGGGATGAGAGGTGCATCGCAAATTATCTCTTATGAAATTCCAGTGACCTTATCTATTATGTCAGTTGTTTTAATGTCTGGTTCTTTATCATTTGATGGAGTTCTTGCTATTCAAGGCGGTCTACCTCATCAATGGCTTATTTTTCATAATCCGTTTATGTTTATGAGTTTTTTTATCTTATTCATTGCTGCGCTTGCAGAAACCAATAGAGCTCCGTTTGATTTGCCTGAGGCAGAATCTGAATTGGTTTCAGGTTATCATACGGAGTATACAGGGATACGATTTGGGTTATTTGCACTTGCAGAATATATGGAAGTATTTGTTGTAAGCGCTGTTGCTAGTGCACTTTTTTTAGGTGGATATCTTGTGCCCTTTCATCTTGGTGGCGATGGTGCCATCGGTCAGATTTTGCAAATCTCAACGTTTATAATTAAAGCCTTAGCATTATATTATGTGGTTATTTGGATTAGATGGACATTTCCCAGATTAAGAGTTGATCAGCTCATGAGTGTGTGTTGGAAATATTTAACTCCCATTGCAATTTTTAATTTGATTGGAAATGCTGTGTGGTTGGTAGCTTTCCATGGAAAATCCCTGCTACAGATTGTGAGTAGTTTAGGTGGTGGCGGAGCACACCACTAAAATTTCAAAAAGAATAAGGAGTTTTAAATATGTTGTTTGCCAATATACTTTTTATGATATCAGCCTTGATTACCTTAAGTTTTGCCTTCATGGTAGTTTACACAAAAAATATTATGCATGCCTGTATTTATCTTCTTTTCACCTTGCTTGGAATGGCGGGTTTATATGCGAGTATGGGTGCAGAATTCGTTGCGGTAACACAAATTATGGTTTATGTGGGCGGTATAGTTGTTTTAATGCTTTTTGCAGTTATGTTAACAGGTGGAAAAGACTTCAAAAGTAGGGGGCAAGAATTATTACGTTTAACTCCAGTAATGGGAAATAATAAAAGTTATGTTTCTGCTGGTGCTATAGTGGTGATACTTTTGCTTGGCTTGTATAAACTCTACAGCCTTTTACCGATAATCGTACAAAAGAAAAATCTCGATAACCAAACAACTGTCGATCAGCTAGGCAAGCTTTTATTAACGGATCATGTTTTAGTTTTTGAACTATCTTCAGTTCTACTTTTAGGAGCACTCATTGGTGCTGCTATTATTGCTAGACCAGAAGATAAAAAAGTAGGTCAATAATGATTACATTAAGTTCATACTTAGCCATTTCTCTTGTGCTTTTTGGTCTAGGAGTTTTTACGTTACTTTCAAGAAAGAGTATAGTTGCTGTTTTACTTGGTGTTGAATTGGTCCTTAATGCGGCTGCTCTAAATTTTGTAGCCTACTCCAAATTTTCTACAAATAATTTAGACGGACAAGTTTTTGCTCTTTTTATTATTGTCATTGCTGCAGCTGAAGCAGCAGTTGCTCTTGCTATTGTTATTAGAAATTTCCAACTAAAAGAAACAGTCCATATAGATGAATTTGTAGAATTAAGAAATTAAATTTTTTAGGAACAAAATATGCACTACACTGTTTATTCGATTTTACCCATTTTCTTCTTTCCCCTTGTTGCGTATGTCATCAATGCATTTGTTGGAAAAAAACTTCCAAGGCAAGGTGACTGGGTAAGTGTTCTCGGAATTTTTTTATCTTTTCTTTTTAGTTTAAAAATATTCTTAGATTTTCAAAATCAGTATGCGGCTGACTATTACGTTCACAAGGTATTTTCCTGGATGGATTTATCCTATTTAGATCTCGTTTTTAAAGTTGATCTAGGTATATATATAGACAACCTATCATCTATTATGTTGTTGATGGTAACTGGGGTTGCAACACTTATTCATGTGTTCTCCACTTTTTATATGGAAGGTGAAGAACGATACGGCCGATTTTTTACTTATTTATCTTTATTTACTGCATCTATGATCGGCTTGGTGCTTTCAGATAACTTATTAACGGTATTTGTTTTTTGGGAATTAATGGGGTTTTGCTCTTATGCTCTAATTGGTTTTTACACAGAAAAAGAAAAAGCTGGTTTTGCTTCCATGAAAGCGTTTTTAACAACGAGAGTGGGAGATGTCATATTTTTATTAGGCATTATGTCTATATGGGTTATCGTAGGGTCCGTTGACTATGTTTCAATTTACAAAGCAATTGCCTCTGGAGCATTCGAAGGAAAATTAGTTCTTGGAAGTGCTGCTGCAACATTTGCTGCATTTTGTTTATTTTGTGGAACTATTGGAAAGTCTGCTCAGTTTCCATTACAAATTTGGTTGCCCGACGCAATGATGGGTCCAACTCCTTGTTCTGCGCTCATTCATGCTGCAACCATGGTTGCTGCTGGTGTTTACCTTTCTTTGAGAATGTATCCCTTAATGGTCTTGGGAGAACTAACAACGTTAATAGCTTTTATAGGCGCCATAACTGCATTCGTAGCTGCATCCATAGCGTTAGTACAAAACGATATAAAAGCTGTCCTTGCTTATTCTACAATATCTCAATTGGGGTACATGGTCTTAGGAATTGGCGTTGGATCTTATACTGCTGCATTTATGCATTTAATCACTCATGCTGTTTTTAAAGCATGTCTATTTTTAAGTGCTGGATCAGTTATTCATTCATTGCATGATCCAGAAACTCATGGACACGTCCAAGATATGCGTCACATGGGAGGATTAAAAAACAAGCTTCCTTTTACTCATATTGCTATGCTTGTTTCTACTCTTGCTATTGCAGGAATTCCTCTGTTTTCTGGATTTGTTTCTAAAGACAGAATTTTAGGAGATGCACTGTATTGGTCATTCCATGGAATGCATGGGTGGATGTACTCGATTCCAACAATATTAGCATTTATCACAGCACTACTCACTCCTTTTTATATGTTTAGAATGATAGTAATGACATTTTATGGAAAACCTAAAAACCAAAATGTGTATGAACATTGTCATCAAGAACATTTTTCACTCAATGGCAATTTACCACTTTTAATTTTAAGCTTTTTTACATTGGGTTTTATTTATTGTGGATCTCTTACTGGGCATGGTTTTGGAAAGATTTTTAATGAAAAATATGAATGGTTTAAAGTTTTAGTAGTAGCTCCAGAAGTATCAAAATTTTCAGAATATAAATCTGAAGTTTTAGGCACTACGGATACAAAAATTGATCACAAGTCAGAGAAATCAACTTACAGTGAGCAGTTAGGATATTTTGGCCCTAATCCTCAAGCTGAAGGTATTCACCATGCACACACTCAGAGTGCTATAATTTCTGTCATTTTAGCATTTCTTGGTGTTGGATTTGCTTTCTTCTGGTACCTCGGAAAAACAAAAACCTTTCCTGAATCTTTGAAAGGTGTTTACAGATTTTTGGATAATAAGTGGCATTTGGACGATCTTTTTACAAACGGATCATCCCAGGTAACGGGTGTGGTTTATAAAGCTAGCAAGTGGTTCGATCAAGTCATTATAGATGGTGTATTAGTCGATGGAGCAGGAGTTATTACTAGTTTTTTTGGTGTACTTCTTAATTACTGGCAATCAGGAAAAATTCAGCATTATTTTACCATGCTAATTTTGGCTTTTGTTGTGTACGTGGTTATTTTTTAATTTTTAAGTAGGAGCATAAACTGTGAGCGGAATGTTAAATAGTATTCTTTGGTTACCTATTATTGGAACTTTGGCTGTGTTATTTGTGCCTAGTCATAAGCACAATTATATAAGATGGGTATCTTTGCTAGCGACCAGTATAACATTCATGTTAACTCTAGTTTTATATTATTTATATGATTCATCGATTGCTAATACTGCGAACGTGTTTATGGTAAAACATGAATGGATAAAAAGTTTTAATATTTTTTATACGTTAGGTGTCGATGGATTATCTTTGCCTATGGTTGTGCTTAACGGCTTGCTCTTTTTATTGTGCGTACTAAGTTCATGGCATATAGAAAAAAAAGTTAAAGCATACTTTTCTTTAATGCTTATACTTCAAAGTTCAATTTTTGGCGTATTTTTTGCGCTGGATTTTTTTCTTTTTTACATCTATTGGGAAGTAATGCTTATTCCGATGTTTTTCCTTATCGCTTTATGGGGAGGAGAGGATAGAGAGCGTGCAGCAGTGAAGTTCATCTTATATACCTTTTTTGGATCTATCTTAATGTTAGTAGGTGTCATTGCTCTTTATTATGTCAGTGGAAAAAATGCTGATTCCTTAAATATCATAGCTCTTCAAGGAGGTAAGTTTTCTCAGGAAGTAATAACGCTATGGGGAAAAAGTTTATCTTTTGAGAAAATATTTTTTTGGATTATGTTTTTGGGATTTGCTATCAAAGTTCCTATGGTTCCTTTTCATACATGGTTACCTCATGCACACGTTCAAGCACCTACTGCCGTTTCAGTTATTCTAGCAGGTGTTTTATTAAAAATGGGGGCCTATGGATTTCTAAGAATTTCCTTCCCAATTTTTCCTCAAGCTGCAGCAGAGTATTCCAATATAATTGCATTCCTAGGATTAATATCAATTCTTCATGGTGCATTTTGTGCTTTAGCTCAGACTGATGTGAAAAAACTTGTAGCATATTCTTCTGTATCGCACATGGGCTTTGTCATGCTCGGATTAGCTAGCTTGAGTGTTCAAGGAGTCAATGGTGCAGTGATGCAAATGTTTAATCACGGTACCAGCACTGCAATGATGTTTTTATTGATTGGAATACTTTATGAAAGATCACATCACCGTTATATTGTTAAACCAGATGGCAGTAGAGGTTTTTCTGGTTTGGCGATTCAAATGCCCATTTTTACTATTATCTTTTTGATTGGAATGTTTGCCTCAATTGGATTACCGGGGATGTCGGGCTTTGTTTCTGAGTTTTTAATTTTCTTAGGTTCCTTTAACATCTTTACGCTTTATACGGTACTTGCGGCCATTGGATTATTTTTTGGTGCTGCTTATTTATTGTGGATGTATAAAAGGATGTTTTTTGGCGAAGTGAGTGCTGAGGTAAAAGAATATTCTGATGTAACCAAGTTAGAAGTTGGCTACATGGTACCACTGTGTTTTCTTGTTATTGTTCTAGGGTTTTATCCTGCGCCATTAATAAATGTGATGAAAAGTTCTGTAGGATTTTTTGTAAAACAAATGGTGGGTCTTCAGTAATTAATTAAGGGGTAATGTTATGTTGATATCGTTGTTGACCAATTTGTCGTTCTATCTGCCAGAATTATTTGTAATTATTGCTATGACATTAGTGCTGATGATGGAAACAACATACAAAAAAACAGAAAACGGAAGACTGTTGTTATATATTGTTGGCGCAGTAGGATTGTTAGTAAGTTTATTTTTAACGATGGGAAATTTTGATGAACCATCGAAAATACTTTTAACCAGGCAGTTGCATTAGATAATTTTTCTAACGTCTCAAAAATATTACTCATATTAGGAACATTGGGAGTGGTCTATATTGGGTATAACTCAAAGGATTTAGATCAAAATACAAAGTCAGAGTTTTTTATTCTTACAACAGGAGTACTAGTGGGCGCTATGCTAGTTGTTGGCGCCATGAATCTCTTATCATTGTATGTGGGAATAGAAATCCTTTCCATTTTAAGCTATATCCTTGCGTCACTTAAGAAAAAAGATATTTTTTCTCAAGAGGCAGGATTGAAATATGCACTTTATGGAGCTCTAAGTGCAGCGGTTATGCTTTTTGGCATGGGGCATCTTTATGGTATTACAGGAAGTATTAACCTTGTTGATATTGCAAAAGGATTTACAACGTTAACACCTGAAAAAATTCAGGTTGTTAAAATATGTTTGGTGCTAATATTTGTGGGCATCGGATTTAAAATATCTGCTTTTCCTTTTCACATGTGGAGTCCAGATGTTTATCAAGGATCTCCTGTACCTGTAACGGCATTTTTTTCAATCGTTCCTAAACTAGCAGTGATTACTGCACTTTGTAGAATGACTGGTTTAATTTTAGATACAAGTCATGATCTATTTTCCTGGTGGAGTATACTCATTCAGGTTATTGCTGTGTTGACGAAGACAGTAGGGAATTTAACTGCCTTAGGTCAATCTTCCATCAAAAGACTCTTGGCATATTCTTCTATGGGACATATCGGTCTTATTCTTATGGGATTATCAGTCAGCAGTGGTCTTGGCATAAAAGCTTCCTTATTTTATATGTGTATATATCTTTTTATGACCTTAGTTGCTTTTGCAGTAGTTGATCATGTAGTTAAAATTTACGGAAGTGAAGAGAGTAGTTTTTTCAAAGGTATGATCGCAAAAAATCCCTTAGCAACGATACTCATGACCATAACTTTTTTCTCCTTAGCTGGATTTCCTCCCTTTGGTGGTTTTGTCGCTAAATTTAGTATTTTAAATCTCATCATAGAAGAAAAAAATTATCTCCTTGCGTTCATCGCAGCTATCAATTCTGTAGTAGCGCTCTTTTATTATTTGAGGTTGACAAAAATAATGATCGTAGATACTTCACTTGATAATGGTGAGGGACAAAAGGTTTCTTTTGTTAAGCACATTTATCTCATACTCATGACTGCGCCAGTTATTATTGCTGGCTTATTTTGGAATAATCTTTATCAATCAACATCATTGTTAGAATTATTGACATTTAAACCATAAATAACATGAATGAAATACTACTTAATTAATGTTAACAACCAAGATTTAGGCCCTTTATCTGAAAGTGAGGTTGTTGAATTAATAAGTCGTGGCTACATACCGCCCATAGCAAGATGTAAAGAAATAGATCAAGATTCATGGTTCTCAGTAAAAGAATTTGAAATATTCGAAAAAGAGCTTAAAAAATTAGACATTACCTGGGATGAGGACACCATCATTGCCAAATTAAAAGAGCTTGATGCGCATAAGACAAAATCACAAATTAAAGATGCAATACAAAAAAAAGAAAATCATAAAAAAGATATAGATACTGAAGATGAAACGTATAGCAAAAAAAGCAATGAGCTTCAGCTAGATAAAACAATAATGTCACCCCAAACACTAAAAAACCTTGAAGAAGAAAAACAAAAAATCAACGAAGAGAAAAAAAAAACAAGAGGAAAAAAAAGCATCTTTAGAACATCCTGTAGTGAAAAAATCATCTGATAAAACAGTAATAATTAACAGGCAAGAATACTTACCTGATCTTCTTCAGAAAGAAGAATATAACGCTGAACAAAGCTGGCAAGATATTCAAAAAGAAAAGACTCCAAGAGAATTTAAAAATAAAAAAAGGGATCAATTGCAATTATTATAATAGTTTTACTTGCCTTATTCGTTTTAATTCCCGATCAAGAAGAAATACAAGTTGAAAATACATCTGAAAATAAAAACTACATAATTCCTGATTTTGAGTTTCCAACTCCCTTTGAAGAAATAGATGAAGAGTTATCAAAAGAAAAATTTGCCAGCGCAAAAGAGTTGCTAAAAAATTATAGCTTCAATGAATTACTTGAAGCTGCAAAGCTTTTTCAAAGTAGCTATGAGCATGATGAAAAAAATAAAAAAGCTCTTTCGTATTTAACATTAGTCTATTCCTTGATGATTATGCATGCAAAAGATAAAACTCATGCAGCTAATACAGTCTTTAAACTCCTTCAATTAATAGGAGAAGGACAAGAATTTCAAAATATAGAAGTCCTAACTGCAAAGTGTTATTTTATGCTTTATCTGGGGAAATATAGAGCAGTAAAGCTCCTCATGGATAAATACAAAACAATTAATAGAAAAGTCACTCCCTTGTTGTATGCTGCTTATTTAAAATCTCTCATTGAAGTTGGAGATCTTGTTAATGCTAAAAAGGTAGCAGAGCAACTTGAGCAGTTGAAAAATATTAATCCTCATGTTTATTCAGCTATTCTAGATTTTTACCGAGTTAATAGTAGTGAAAAAGAATATTGGTTAAATTTTAAAAAAGCGATAACGACACATCCTAAGTCAGTGCAGGTTTTATTGCATGGAGCTTATTATTTTGTAAAAAAACAAGATAAAGAAAGAGTAGAAGAAATTCTCGATCGAATAAAAGCACTTAATTTTGAAAAATCGAGGCACTATTATTCACTCTATCTCAGTTACCTAGGTGAATTTTTGGCCCTCAAGAAAAAACCTAACCAAGCTGCACTGATACTTACAGAAGCTTTGGAGCTAGAAGAGAATCGAGAACTTCGTATAAGACTAGCTTCTCTTAATGCCAATGCTCAAAATCAAAAAATCAATGCGCTGATTCTTGAAAGTAAAAGCATCACATTTATTAATGACTCACAAAAATACGTAGAATCTTATCAATGGGATTTAGCTCTAACGAAGGCCATTAAAGCAAATGAAGTATACCCAAAATATTATCCAGCAGTTCTTAATTTAGCTAAAGTCCAAAGTCGCCTTGGATATTATGATTTGGCTATTAAAAATTTAGAAAAATATCGCAAAGAAAACCCTAATAATCTTGATCTGATGATGGAATTATTAAAAATTTATACGGATGCTTATAAATTAAATGCAGCTGGCGATATTGTCGCTATGTTGTCACAAACAGATATGGTGAATTCAGAATATTTTTCACGTACGATGGCCGATTATTATGAAAAAAGAGGAGAATTGTTAAAAAGTATTTATGGCTACAGCAGGCTATAAAAATTAACCCGCTTGGTGACATTAATTTGTATGGATTAGCCAAACACTATATTAAAAATAATAATCTAGATCTTGCTAAAAACTTGTTAAATCTAGCCATGAATATTGATCCTGCAAATGTTAGGTATCGTTCTATTTATGCAGATGTTTTATATGAACTTAATGGTCCTGAAACTGCTGCTGGATATTTGCGATCCGTTT
>OGVY01000195.1_pt1 | contig 10906 bp, 10 predicted proteins | sample 1575871 | NCBI WGS metagenome assembly OGVY01 (sample SAMN07581536, study PRJEB24739) | freshwater metagenome
ATTGATAAAATATCGAGAGCAAACGCAATCGGTTGGCCATGGAAATTTCCTTGAGAAATCAATTCTCCTGTATCGAAATTAACCAGGGGGTTATCGGTAGCCGAATTCATTTCGATAAGGACTGTATTCGGCAACATCAGGATCCAAATTGTTCATGAGCATCCTCAGAGCAGCTTCTTGTTGCCAGCCCTTTGCATGAAGCTCGGTCCCTCTAAAAGCTCGAATATTTTTATGGGGAATTTTTATACCCATAACCCCTCTTTCACGGCCAGTTGATGGAGTTTCCCACTTGAAAGTAAATCAAACGCTTTTTCAATGTCCGGGTTCAAATAACGATCTTTATCAAGCGGTGCAACTTCTTTTCGAATTGAATTCAAAAGAAACTGAGCCCCTTTTCCAGGCTTTAGGGGTTTTCGTAGCTCCAAAGCTTGGCAAGCGGCTAGAGCCTCAATGGCTAAAACATAAGTAGTGTTTTCTAAAATAGTCTTAGCTTTTCTAGCCCCTATCGGCCCCATACTCACGTGATCTTCTTTTTCATTTGAAGTGGGAATAGAATCAGTAGAAGCAGGATGGGTCAAAAGCTTGTTCTCGGAAACTAAAGACGCAGCAGTCACTTGCGGCATCATAAACCCACTGTTCACTCCTTCTTCCTTCACTAAAAAAGCCGGTAAGGAACTAAATTGGGGATCGATGAGTTTAGCAATGCGCCTTTCAGAAATACTGGAAAGCTCAGAAAGAGCCATTGATAAAATATCGAGAGCAAACGCAATCGGTTGGCCATGGAAATTTCCTTGAGAAATCAATTCTCCTGTATCGAAATTAACCAGGGGGTTATCGGTAGCCGAATTCATTTCGATAAGGACTGTATCTGAAACATGCTTAAGAAGATCTCTGATAGCCCCATGCACTTGAGGAGCACACCTAAAAGAGTACGGATCTTGAACTCTGTCACAATTTTCATGACTTTGGGTAATTTCACTATCTACGAGAAAGCTTCTGATTAAATCGGAAGTTCTTCTTTGTCCGGGATAGGGTCGAGTTTCATGAACCCACGAAGCAAAAGCCTTTGGAGTTCCTAAAATTCCTTCAAGACTCGCAGAAGTGATGAGATCTGCTAAATCGACAAGCTCAATTGCTTTTTTTAAGAGGAGAGCTCCAAGACCAGTCATTTGCTGGGTCCCATTAATTAGCGAAAGACCTTCTTTCGGTCCTAAAACAAAAGGCTTGAGGCCTGCTTTTGAGAGCGCTTGAGCTCCCAAAAGACGTTGTCCTTGGAAGAAAGCTTCTCCTTCACCTAAAATCACAGAAGCAAGATGCGCTAACGGAGCTAAATCTCCACTGGCTCCGACTGAACCTTTGCTGGGTATAATGGGGTGGATTTTTTTATTGAGCATTTCCACTAAAAACTCCACAAGCTCAATTCGAACTCCACTAAAACCTTTTGCAAGAACATTAGTTCTCAACAACAAAATGGCCCGGCTTTCAAATTCCGAATGGACCTCTCCCACTCCTGAAGCATGACTCCGAATGAGATTTACTTGGAGTTCTTGGAGTTTTTCATTTGGAATGCTGACTTTACTCAAGTACCCAAAACCCGTGTTAATACTGTAAATCCGATCCCCACCCGTGACTGCTTGTTCGATGATTTGGCGAGACTTTTTGATATTGGTAGTGGCTTTTGGAGACAAAGATACGGTTTCGTTTCCAATCACAACACGATGAAAAGAATCTAGAGTCAAACTATTTCCATCTAGAGTAACCATTGATTAAGTGCTTTCCGCAGATCTTCGAAGCTTTTGGATCTGATCTTTATAATCCTTGTGAGATAAAAGTCCTGTTCCCACAACAGCAATATCGACTCCAGCTCGATAGACTTCTCCAATATTCTCTACTTTTATGCCTCCATCCATCTGGATTTGAATGGAAGAGCCCGAAAGATTTTTCTTAAGCTCTTTCACTCTCTCAAGAGTGGCTGGAATAAATGTTTGCCCGCCAAAGCCAGGGTTGACACTCATCACTAAAATAAAGTCACAGTATTTCAAAACAGCTTCGAGGCTAAAGAGGGAAGTTCCCGGGTTAATTGCCACCCCAGCTTTCATTCCGAGATCTCTAATATGGCTCAAAGTTTTCTGAATATGAGCACAAGCTTCAACATGAACTGAGATCCAATTACAGCCAGCCTTTGCAAAATCATCAATGAATTTGTCAGCATCCGAAATCATTAAATGGGCATCAAAAGGAAGTTTGGTGTGTTTGCGGACGCTGGCAACAACGGAAGGTCCAAAAGTGATATTAGGAACAAAATGCCCGTCCATAATATCAAAATGAAGGACATCCGCTCCCGCTCTTTCAAGCGCAATCACTTCATCTTTCAAAACGGATAAATCACTAGCAAGAAGTGAGGGGGCAATTTTAAGAGAGTTTGAATTTTCTTTCTTTGCGGTCATTAGGACTCATCATCATCTAGACCAAAGAGTCAGTCAATGGAAGGCCACCGATATCCCTTTAAAAAATCCTCAATCGTTAATCTTTTTCGGCCTTCCTGTTGAACTTCCAAGAGTCTGAGGGCTTGGCCATCTCCACATTGGATTTCCAAATAGCTTTTTCGGTCGGAGGAAATATCTCCCGACTTGGCTCCAGCTCTCCCAGAAACGGCTTGAGCTCCAAAAATTCGTAAAGTTTCACCATGGAGCTGCATTTGAGCGACTGGCCAAGGCAAAAAAGCTCGAATGGTATCCCGAATTCGTTCTGCTCCCAAACTCCAATCCAAATGGGCTTCTGCTTTTTCTAGCTTCGGGGCATAAGTCGCCATTGCCTCGTTTTGGGGCACAAACCTACTTTCTCCTTTTTCAATCTTTTTTAGGCCTTCAAGAACCAAATCTCCTCCCAGTTCAGCAAGTCGCGAAAGGAGCTGGCCAGAAGTCTCATCTTTCGCTATGGAAATTTGCTTTTGAAGAAAAATATCGCCCGCATCTAATTTCTTCACCATTCTTTGAAGAGTTATTCCCGTTTCTTTTTCACCGGATTGAATTGCTCTTTGGACGGGAGCGGCACCCCGGTACTTGGGGAGTAAGGAAGCGTGGAGGTTCAAGCAACCCTGCTTGGGAAGCTTGAGGATCGAATCCTTCAAAATTTGTCCAAAAGCTACCACAATAATTACATCTGGATGAAATGTTTTAAGAACATCAACTAGAGCTGGCGCATTGACATCAAAAGCTTCTAAAACATTAAGGTCCTGTGTCCGTGCATACTGCTCCACTTCGGAAGGAGTCACCGCATGTCCACGTCCTTTGGGCTTTGCCATCTGGGTAACAACTGCGACTGGAGGATATTCGTTATCGCAGAGTTTTTCTAAAACTCTTGCGGCTATCCCAGGCGTCCCCATGTAAATGTATTTAAGCATTTTTAAAGAGTAACTGCTTTTTGAAGCTTCTTTTTGACTAATCGCCGCTTTAATGGCGAAAGTTTTTCAACAAAAAGCACTCCATTCAAGTGGTCATTTTCATGCTGAATCGCTACAGCTAGAAGCCCCTCTGCCTGCATTTCCTGACTTTTTCCAAAGCGGTCTTTAAACTTCACAGTAATTTGCTCGTTTCGTGTAACTTCTTCGCTGACTCCTGGGACGCTTAAACAGCCCTCTTCAAAAGCAATTTTTCCTTCTGCTTCAGTAATTTCAGGATTGATAAACTCAAAGAGTTTATTTTTTTTGTTTTCTGAAGTGCCTAAATCAATCACAAAGGCTCGAAGAGTCTCCCCCACTTGTGGAGCTGCTAGCCCAATGCCATCAGCGGCGTACATTGTTGTGGCCATAGCATCTAGGAGACGATGCAATTGGGGTCCAAATTCAACTACCGGTTCCGATATTCTTTTTAAACGAGGGTCGGGATATTTAAGAATCTCAAGCATTTTTCACTCTTGTAAGCTTTAGTCCGGCTAATGCAAGAAATAGCACATTCGGCAACCAAGCCGCAACCCAAGGCGGAATTCGGCCTCCTCGTCCCAAGGAAAGAGTCATTTTTGCAAGAACTAAATAGGCAAAAACTAGGAGAAAACTTAAGGCGACTCCCTTAGAAGTGGAATGATTTTTGAGAGGGTTTAAAGCAAATGTTAGACCCAACAAAACAAAAATGAGAGGAGAAAACACGTGGGAGACTCTTTCGTGATAGGACACTCGCTGGAGTGTCGTATCGACTCCATACCTGTGGCTCCGCTCGATATACTTTCTAAGTTCACGAAGGCGCATGGTGGTTTCTTCAACCTTTACTGTGGCATAGTCCGCTGGTTTTTCCGGAATGAGACTTTTGAGTTCAGTGAAAGCTTCGCTCTTGGGAAAAGGATCGTCTTTTGGATAGTTCACTTCTAACCCATCTTGAACGACCCAATCATTTTCACGAAAGAAAGCCTTCTTCGCTACAATTTTTCTCTGCACTTGAAAGTTGGAATCTAAAAAGTAGAGCTCAATATCCTTTAAAGTTTGAGTGTCTGCATAAAAAGCCCCCACTCGATAAATGAGATTTTCACTTCGATACCAAAAAGCAAATCGGTTCTCAGGCGTCTTACTATTGTTGTCGATCTGCGCTGGATTAGGGCCCTCCAGCTGTGTTCGTTTGTTTTCAAAAAAAGGCAGAAGTGGATCAAAGAAAAGAAATGCCAGTGTGCTTAGTGTAGCCACCACTGACACAAAAGTTGATACAATTCGGATATTGCTCACTCCTCCTGCGTAAAGTGCCAACACCTCGTTTTGTCTAGCCATGGCCGAAACAACTAGCAGAGTTGCCATCAAAGCTGCTACAGGAACAAATTGCTGCACAAACTTAGGGAGTTTGTAGAGGTAAATTTCAACTGCTTGAATAAAGGGAGTCCCAGTACTCCAGAACTTGGCAAGAAAATCAATCCCAACTCCCAAGGCAGAAATACCAAACAGGACCATGAAAAAATAAACGAGAAGCTCTTTGATTAAATATTTATCGAGTGTATCCATTAAAAATTAAGGCTCTGAAGCCAAAAATGTTTTTAGCTTAGAGACTGCACTTGGAATTCCAGCTGGCTGCGTACCGCCCGCTTGAGCAAAATCGGGCCGCCCACCACCTTTTCCCTCAATTTCAGGAGCCAGCATTTGGACAATTTTTCCAGCATCAAATTTTCCGAGAAGATCTTTGGTAATCCCAACGCACATTGCAACTCTTCCATTCTGAGTTCCTAAAAGCATCACCAGAGTGTTTTCTTTGCCCTTATCTCTGAGCTGATCCACTAAAGCGCGCAAAATTTTCGGATCAGATTCATCGACGGTATCGACTACTAATCGCACTCCCTTAATAACAGTCGACGCTTCATTTGAGGGGGAAGTGGCTTTTCCGGCTTGAGCAGATTTGATTCGAAGTTGCTCATTTTCTTTGGTGAGGTTTTTTAATTGCAGCTGAAGGCTTTCTAGTTTTTCAACTGCAGACTCCTGTTTACTTGCCAGAGCAGTTTCGACTTTAGAAAACAGCGCTTCTCGATGGGACAAGTACTCAAAGGCCTTCAAGGAAGTGACTGCTTCAATTCGACGAACCCCACTGGCTACTGAGCTTTCGCTTATAATTTTACAGTAACCGATCTCTAAAAGTGAATTTAAGTGGGTTCCCCCGCACAATTCCACACTAAACACAGAGTTTTTGTCCCCTACCCGAACCACTCGCACTCGATCTCCATATTTCTCATCGAAAAAAGCTAGAGCCCCACTTTGAATAGCTTCGTCATAAGTCATTTCTGAAATAAGCACCGAAGAATTGCTTAAGACCTGTTCATTAACCAAAGCTTCTATTTTTTTTAGCTCCTCGGGAGGAACGGCTTTGGGAAAAGTAAAATCAAAGCGAAGCCTATCAGGCTCTACTAAAGACCCAGCCTGCTTGACTCTTTCCCCTAATTGTCTTCTGAGAGCCGCATGAAGCAAATGGGTTGCTGTATGATTTCTCATCGTGAAGCGGCGGAGAACGGGATCGACCTTACACAAATAGGATTGGCCCTTTTGTAGCTTTCCCTTTTTTACTTCAACATCTAGTAAAAATTGCTTTGCAGTTTTTTGCGTGGAATGCACTAAAGCCAGTACGTCGGCACTCTCCACACTTCCCCTATCTCCCACTTGACCGCCCGATTCAGCATAGAAGGGAGTCGAGTCAAAAATGGCATAGCCCTTCCCTTTAAGCTCAGATACTTCCTGCCCTTGATCATTGCAAAGTTGTATAAGTTTTGAGCGCGTTTCAAGATGATCATAGCCAACAAACACAGTGGGCTGAGCCATTTGTTCTGCACATTGAAAAAGATTTTCTACGAGTTTCTTGTCTCCATTTTTTTCTTTCCCACTCTGAAGCCTTTGCTTTTCCATCAGGGATTCAAAAGCTTTTGAATCCACTAGAAGCCCCTGTTCTCTGCATATGACTTCTACTAAGTCGAGGGGAAATCCATAGGAATCATAAAGCAAAAAGGCAGTATCTCCAGAAAGGATTTTCGCCCCGGACTGCTTATCTTTTTGGATGGCCTCCTCTAAAATGCCAAGGCCACGATGAAGCGTTTCATGAAACTTCTCTTCTTCCTCTCGAATAAATGTTTCAACAAGACTTTTCTGATTTTGGATTTCAGGGTAGCAATCTGAAAGCGATTTCACGACAGCCCCCACACAGCTGTAGATGAAAGGTTTTTCTTGCCCTAGCTTTTTACCATAACGGATGGCTCTTCTGAGGATTCGCCTGAGCACATACCCTCTGCCTTCGTTGCTAGGAATCACACCGTCTGCAATGAGAAAAGTGCTCGAGCGCAAATGATCAGCAATCACTCTCATGGCTACATCCGTATCTGGATCCGCACCATATTGGATACGGACTTGCTTCGAAATCGTCTGGATGAGGGGTTGAAAAAGATCTGTATCGTAATTGCTATAGGCCCCTTGCATCACGGCCGATAGTCGCTCGAGACCCGCGCCAGTATCCACACTGGGTTTGGGAAGGGGGGTGAGTTTTCCATTAGTGTCCCGACTAAACTGCATAAAAACGAGGTTCCAAATCTCAAGAAACCTTTTTCCACTTTCATCTTTTCCCGGAGAAGGAGCATTTCCGTACTTCTCCCCCCAGTCATAGTGAATTTCAGTGCAAGGACCACAGGGGCCAGTATCCCCCATCGCCCAAAAGTTATCTTTTTCGCCTAGTCTCTCAATCCAATCGGGTCGAACCCCTTGAGCTTTCCAAAGTTCTAGAGCTTCATCATCGTCTTCGAAAACAGTAATTCGGAGTCGGTCTTTTGGGATCTTGAGTTCCTCTGTCAGAAAGTACCAAGCAAAAGCAATGGCTTCTTTTTTGAAATAGTCACCGAAGGAAAAATTGCCCAGCATTTCAAAAAAGGTATGGTGGCGAGGAGTAAAACCCACATTTTCTAAATCATTGTGTTTACCTCCGGCCCTAACGCATTTTTGAGCTGTAGTGGCTCGACTGTAAGAGGGCTTGGAAACGCCCAGAAAAGCATCTTTGAATTGAACCATCCCTGCATTGGTAAAAAGCAAAGTTGGATCTGCTGCGGGGATGAGGCTAGAGCTTTTTACGTGTTGGTGTTTGAGGTTTTCAAAATAAGAGATGAACTTGTCTCTAATGGCGCTTGAATTCATTTAGGAGCCAGTCTAGCCCTTGGGGCTTTGCTCGGCAAGGTTCTGGGCCACCATTTCCATGACATCCATCACTTGCACTTGGTCCCCAAGCCCTTTCTCATTCACACCACTACTGAGCATCACTCGACAAAAGGGACATGAAGTACCGATGATTTCTGGATTCTTGCTTAACGCCTGCTCAGTTCGAGCAATATTGACCCTTTGATCTTTTTGCTCCTCCATCCACATCCGACCGCCACCCGCTCCGCAACACATGGCTCCTTTTCGATTAAGGTCCATTTCTATGGGGGCCGCACCCGAAGTTTTTTTAACTAATTCTCTGGGCTGATCAATGACCTCGTTAAATCGCGCATTATAACAAGAGTCGTGATAAACCACGCGCTTTGAAGAGGTCGATTTCAGTTTAATATCCCCTTGGGTTACTAGATCATTTACAAAATCGGAAGCATTGTGGACTTCCCAGTTCCCACCCATTTCAGGATAATCATTTTTTAGCGTATTAAAACAGTGTGGACAGTTAGTGATAATTTTCTTCACCCCATAACTGTTGATTTTTTCCGTGAGGGTTTCAGCCATGGACTGAAAAAGGTATTCATTTCCTAAACGTCTAGCTGTTTCACCATTACAGGTTTCTTCACTTCCCAAAACAGCATAGTTCACTTTGGCTTCCTTGAGTATTTTGGTCAGAGCTTGGGCTGACTTTTTGTGGTTGTTATCAAAGCACCCTCCGCAACCTACATAGTAGAGGTACTCGGCTTTTTGATTTTCGGAAAGAGTGGGGACTTCTAATCCTTCAGCCCAGGAAAAGCGTTCAGCTGAACTGATTCCCCAGGGATTTGAATTTCGTTCAAGCCCCTGAAAAGCGCGATTGAGCTCTCCTGGAAACCTTGAAGCCTCTTGAACAAGATGCTGGCGAATATCCACAATTTTATCGACGTATTCGATATTGACGGGACAGGCTTCTTCACAAGCGCGACAGGCAACACAGGACCACACAACTTCATCAATGACAGGTTTGCCTTCTCCCACAACTGTATCAAACTCTGTTTGTCCTGAAAGAATTTTTGATTGATTTTCGTAAAGAGTGTCTCTGAGATTTAAGAGAAATTGTCGTGGGGCAAGAGGCTTTCCGGTGGCAGCAGCAGGACACACCGAAGAACAGCGCCCACACTCCGTACAACTATACATGTCCAGAACCTGCTTCCAGGAGAATTGATTTATTTGCGAGCGACCGAAAATAGCTCCATCCGCACTGTAGTCTTTCTTGGGAAGGCGTCCTTTAGGCTCTACTTTCCCAAAAAAGACATTCGCCATTCCAGTGATAATATGAAAATGCTTAGAACGAGGAAGAAGGTTCATGAAAATTACAATGATTAAATTGTGAATCCACCACCCTAACTGAGCCAAAAGGTTCGCACGATCTTTGTTTTCCAATCCAATCCAACTCACAAACACTTGAGTAAAAGGGGACCAAGCGATTTCAGATTTTGTTTCTGGAGTATCCCAAGACAGAATGGCTCGTCCAGCATCATATAAAAAACTTGAGAGCATGATGCTTCCAATAAAAGACAAAATGAGATAGGCCTCCCAATGAGATTGGGAGTTTAATTTTTGCTCTGCAGGTAGGATGCCATAAAGCCGTTTAGGTTTGGTCACTGACCATCGCACTAGGAAAATCACCACGCTAATGAGCACTAAAACTTGGAAAATATCTTTCGTGAAAGCGTAGAGGGTTCCAAGTTGGTCTGCATGGAGACCCGGCAAAACAAAATCGGGAGCCCACCCTCTCACAAACATGGTGACGACTTGAAGCCCCAGAGTGATAAAACCCCAAAAAATAAAAATATGCAGAAGGCCCGCAGGTTGATCCCCTTTAAAGAATTTTCCCTGACCCAATCCGTAAATGAGCGTATTTCGAATTCTTTGACTTAAAGAAGATCTGCCATAATTTCGGCCGTCGTCGCGACGTGCTTTTAAAAGCACTTGAAAGCGGCCCCAGATTTGGAAAAGAAAAAATCCAGTTCCTGCAAAAAACACCAAAGACCAAATAGCTGCCACCATAGAGCACCTCGAATATGTAAGGTTAACATGGGCTTAGGCGATGGGAAAGAGAACCTCATCTCGGCTGGGCCAAGCAGCTATTTGAGACTCTGCTTCCTGAAGTTTTTCTGGAAAAATCTCTGACACAGCGAGTGCTTCGTCATTTTCTAGCTCTGTGAGGGTTCTCCCCCAGGGATCAATCACTAACGAGTGGCCATATTGGCTTAATCCCTCCCCAGAGACTGAAGTCTGATCCACTGCAATCACGTAAGCTTGGTTCTCAATGGCTCTAGCTCTTAGGAGAATTTCCCAATGTGCTTTTCCTGTGGGAACCGTAAAAGCTGAGGGAATCAAAAAAACTCGAGCCCCTCTTTTTCGAAGGCTTCTAAAAAGTTCGGGAAATCGAAGATCAAAGCAAATCGCAAAACCAAAAACCCAGTTTTTGAAGGGGGCTACTGTGATTTGATTTCCACCCGTGCAATAGCGACTTTCCTGATAAGTATGGTGCGGCAAATGAGCTTCAAATCGGAAAATCTTTTGGTACTTCGCTAAATTTTTTCCCTCAGGGCAGAAAAAATGCAGCGTATTAAAGTACCGACCCGGATTTTTGGGATCGGGCTCTCTTAAGGTTCCTGGGACGAGGGCCATTTTATATTTCAACGCCCATTCGCTAAAAAGAGAAACGAATTCCTCGTACCGGTGAATCACTGGTTCGAGCTTATCTCTTTTTGCCGAAAAATAAGCCATTTCAGGAAAAACGAGAAGTTCAGCTCCAAGAGAAGAGGCTTGCTCCACAAAACCCTGCATTCTTTTTAAGTTCTCGGTAAGAGACTCAGTGGACCGCGTCTGGGCAATGGCGATTTTCATATTAGGTATAATACCTAAATGAAGCTTTCACTTTTGTTTTTTTTGACTCTTTTTTTAGCCTCCTGCGCCAGCTCACCTTTTCCGCACTTAAATTTCAAAGATTGGGGAAGAACTCCGGAATGCTGCCGAGCTTCTGGGCGGAAAATAGGAATTGCTTCTGGAGGAACTTTTTCCTCAAAAGCGGGACTTCAAATTTCTGAGCAAGGCGGAAACATCGTAGATTCCGCGATTGCTACTGCTTTTAGCTTGGCTGTTGAACGGCCACAGTCGTTGGGAATTGGGGGGGGGGCTTTTTCCTTTTATCTTTGAAAGAACCCCGCTCAAGTAAAACGACCAAGGTGTTTGTCGATTTTAGAGAAACTGCGC
>OGVY01000196.1_pt1 | contig 10889 bp, 25 predicted proteins | sample 1575871 | NCBI WGS metagenome assembly OGVY01 (sample SAMN07581536, study PRJEB24739) | freshwater metagenome
GTTTCCCAGTCACGATAATAGGCATAATTCAGTCTTTAACGTATGTAATAAAGATACGAAAAAAAACTCAACATCGGAACTGCTTTGAATGGGTTTTTGAGCCACAGTAATACTTTCCCAACTCGGTTTTAACGCAGTACCCCATCCTTGCCATTGCTTTGCGGCTTCGGTGGCGGGGGCAGTGATTGAAAACTCTTGTGTTCTCGATGCTGCAAATCCTTCGGCCTTGTGTATTGAAGATTCGGTGTTTCCAACGCCGTCGTATCGGCGTCCAACCACCTCCCGCTCTGCCCCAGCCGCCTTGTCAATCGCCTTGCTCACATCCAGCGACTTCGGAAAGCCTGAGCCATACACCCACGCTATCATATCCCGAATCTCAAAGCCTGCATCCTCAATCCTTACCGCCATTCTATGCTGTGTCCTCGTTCCGGCAAAGGCCAGCAGGTGACCACCCGGCTTCAGCACCCGCAGGCACTCAGCCCAAACGTCAACGTCTGGTACGCTATAGTCCCACTTCTTGCCCATAAAGCTCAAGCCATATGGCGGATCGGTGACAACAGCATCCACGCTGCAATCAGGCATAGACCTCAAGACATCAAGGCAATCTCCGTGTATTAGTTTAGTCATTGAATTTAATTTGTGCAAATCTAATTAATCAGAACGGCGATTCAGTCAGTGTATTGAATAATTTACTCCCATCTCTGAAATAAAAGGTGTCTCTATTTAGGTTAGCCTGGAATGTAAGCGGCTCCTCAAAGCCAGTGGGCGCACCGCCAGTTTCCGTCTCCCGTATCTTACGAATATGCATCTCAACAAGTCTCCTCATAGATGGATCCGGATGCTGAATCCTCCTGTGCAATGTAATAAAATCATCAGCACGGTTGACAAACTTAGCCCCACCTTCAGTCTGCTCTGCAAACGGAGGGACAGGCAAGCCATCCTTCCCCTTAACCCTCTGTGCCTCTGTCACTGCGTGTACATTCAGCCAAACAGCAATGCTCTTTGAGTTGCTCAATGTCAACAGCTCACTAACAGCCTCATAGTCATACTCGTGGACACCAAGGCTAAACGCCTGCTTCATATCCCTCTTAAGCCCATTGTAGGGGTCAATAAAGACCCCATCAATGCCATCATTGGCAATCAACTTATGAGTGAATGTAATCAAGTCATAAATGCTATAAGTCTGGGCATTGTCAATGATGATGAAGTGCTTCCCCACCCACTCATAAGCTTTCTTCATGTCCATTGTGGTCATCTTATCGATAGGCATACCCATAGCAAATGTCATCAGTCTCATCTTGATAGAGGCTGTTTTATTCTCTGATGAATACACAGCCCACTTCCACCCAAAGTTCATTGCAGCCGCCACTTGCAAGTATAATGCAAACGTTGTCTTACCGATATTGCTATGCCCATTTATAATAGTGAAATTCCTTTTGTACCTCCAATGGTCATCAATGGAGGGGATGCCAAGTTTAATCCCCTGCTTGATAACACCACCGGCATACGCTGATATCCACTTAAAGTCCTCATCATTACTGCTGATGAATGACATATCCCCATCCAAAATGCGTAGCTCTCTGCGCATCTTATCCTTCTCATCGTGTATGCTCTTGATAGGTTGTGTCTTCCCCCTTGCAATGCCATCTCTTATCGTATGCTGAGCCCCAGACACTGAATTTATATCCCTCTTGCATATCTCCCTGGCAAGGACTCTAACCACTTCATCCTCCTCCATATTCCCTGATGCTATATAGCCACCACAAAGTATAGATGCCCTCAATAAGACATTGTGCTTATCACCATCAGATGCTTTGCGTATCATCTTGCAGGCTATGTTCAGTGTTTCATAATCTGTGTTTATGTTGGGCTGACTAACAGAAGCATCCTCTTTAGGTCTTTCGCTTATGAACCCGCCATACACAGCAGATTCCTCATTGAGAATTAGCTCAGGGTCATAACTTATAAAGCAAGCCCTACTCACGTTGATGCTCGTGGGGTCTGCATCAATATTGTAAGTATCCTTGTAATACTTGCAGATAGCCCTATAATGTTCCCTATGTCTTTCCGGGTTGCTTATCTTCATTAACACCTTCAGACCCGTTCCGGTGGGGCTAACAAAGCAGGCTAATGTGTATGGATCGAAAGAAAGCTTATTCTTGTACTCTATAACCGGTACATTATCCAGGTCTATGCAGATAATGCCTGAGTGCTGAGTTAAAGCGGAGTCTTCACGTTTAGAGAATATCCCAGAGAACAATATGACTGGGAGCTTCCTCTTAATTGCATTCTTCTTGTCTTTGTCTTTTTCATTCCTTAGGGATTCAATAATCGGTAAAGAACTTTTGTGGCCATCCATTATCAGCGTTACCGCTTGAGAAAGACTTATAGTATGTGGTTGTTCTGTTGATGAAAGTGTCTGGAAAATGGTTATTCGTCTCTGTAATATTGGGGTTTGGTTTGTCGTGGTCATCTTCTAAGGCTATTTTTAGTAAAATTAAATAACCAATCAAGTCTGTAATCGTATCTTCGGTTTGGTCTGTAATCCCTTTGTTTTTTATTCTATTTAGCTTGTCGTCTATACGGGCGCAGATGGCTTTGACTGGGGTTAGCGCACTAAAGATTCCTAGCGGGGAAAGTGCGCTGTTCCCATAACTAGCATTTTTCATCAATAACAGATTTTCAATCTCTTTAATCTTGGAGGATATCTTCTGCTCTGGAGTCTGTTGGGTAGTACTCATCGTTTTGTATCTTTTGACAAATTTGAAAATCTTTAATCATATCAGTCATAATCCTGTGGATTCCTCTGGCGAAGTTAACTGTTGGCTTTTGCTCACCATGATAAATCCTTTCAACGAAAGCCCTGGTCATGCCGATATTACCTGCTATTGCGTTACGCCTAACACCATAGTCATCAACCCAAATCCTGAATAGATGAAGTGCTACGTCTGGATGGAATGGAGATGGGGAGTACTCGCTCTCCTGTTGTCGATACCTGCTCATTTCACTAAGCTTTTATCTAGTCTTTTATGAATGAACCATCCACTATCCTGCCTGTTCTGTCTTTGATTTCCTGGTAGGCATATCCAAGGGCAGACATAACATCATAGCCACGGATTTCAGCGAAGATAATTAGCGTGACCAGAATGTCCCCAACAGCATCAATCTCCTCCTTACGATTTTTCTTGAGGAATGCTGACGATAACTCACCGACTTCTTCGATTATTTTAATCAGCTGTTTGTCGCTATTCTCTTCTTTTACAAGTCCTCTGTCATCAGCCCAGTCTACTACACTATCGATTAGTTTTTCGTACTTGCAGTGGTGGTCATTAATTTGACAGTCATTGAATTCTTGGGGGTGTTTTTCCATTGTATTAAATTGTTTTATTTTCGGGTTGCAAGATAGCAAGTAAATCATCATCAGTCATTCTCTTTATTTTATTGATGAACCTCCAATTCGGCAGGTATGGGTCAACAACTTGCACCGAATGAATTACTGATGTATGGTGCCTACCAAGGAGATTTGCAATTGACTGAAGTGTCATTATGTTGCCGTGGTATGTTCTAAGCACATAGCAAAGAGCATGCCTCCCTGTTGAGATATGGAGCATCCTCGATCCAGACATCATCTCTTTCTTTGTGGTTCCCACAAGCTTACATATCTGATCTGAATAAAAGTCAGAAATTTTATCTATGAAGTAGTTGAATCGCAACTCTTCATCTATCGGCTTTGCCGTCATCCTTTTCTTGTATTTTTTTTTCTGTGTCATCCGTTTAAAATTGTATCTATGAGTTGAATCCTTATTTCATCAGCTTACATTTGAATATCCGTTTCTTTTGTGTATCTCTTGCAGCACAATCTGTATCTTCTCTTTAACAGACTTCAGGAGTTCACTATCATCAGGGTTTCGTTCAACAACCCCTTGTAAATTAGCCAGCTCGTAGTCTAATGACACAAGACTAACTCCAGATAGCCATTTCTTGTATGCGGATTTACCTGACTCAGACATCACACCCCCCCCTTCTTCATTGGAATCCTGTGAGGGAGTCTCTTGTGAATACAAAGATGACATAAGCAGGTCATCAAGCAGGGCCTGAATTTCAGCCAGGCTTAAATCGTTTGAATGCTTTGTGATGCTGTGTCTTTGCAGCCCAATTGGTGAGCTGACCTCTATCAACAGCTTTGTGTAGGGTTTAAATCTTTCTTGTGACATTGTTTTTTTTAGTTTAATATGTGTGTAAATGAAAATGAAGATACCTCGTGGAAGGGAAGACTTTATTTAGAAGGGAAGGTCATCTGACTCAACAGATGCTTTCGCAGGTGTTGATGCAGGTTTAGACGTTACATTTTCCCTCGGCTCAAGTAGTGTGGCATATGGTTTCCCTGATGCCTTACCGGTACGGATGCGGATGCGGATCCTTGCGTTCTTGTCTGCTTTTTGCATTGCACGATGCATTTCCTCAACAGATAGTGCTATCGTGTAGCCAACGTGCTGATTGTTGAATTCATCGTTGAATACGTTCCCAATGAATTCCAATTGATTTTGATTTGCTTCCATAAAAAAAAGGGTTTAAAGAGTTTGATGATGTAAAAAAGAGTAGATATCCTTCCCTTCCACGAAGTATTCTACATAGGTCTGAATCGCTTTGTTTATCATTTCAGCACCAGAGAGATAGAACTCCTCACTGATATTTACAATGCCAAGGTCATAACTGCCCTTGTCGATAACGATATAGCAAAAGTCTGTGTAATGGACACCGAAAAGCTGGCAATAGATTGCAGCCTGGGCATTGTAGCCGTATAAATATGCCGACTTCTTGAATGACTTGATGTCGCCTGTTGTTTTAATGTCATAGATAACCCCATCATGGGTGATTATATCAGCCTTGCCACGAAAAGCAAGTCCATCTATCGTCCCGATTGTTGGCACCTCATGGCTTGACTCGTCAATAATCTGTTGTATTTTCGGGTTCTTGCGAACAGCCGTTACCATCTTGTCTATCTGCATAGATTCATTCTCTGTTATCAGTATCCTGTTTGAGTTCATTTCAGCCTCTTTGAAGGCTTTTGTTGCCCTGCTTGATACATTTATCACCTCGTACATTCCGCTGACTTTATGTGGCTCTAAAATCATTGCATGAGTAATCTTGCCGATGTCAATGGCTGGTGATTCCAGTGACAATCCGTTCAGGTAGTAGTGATACACTTTCGGGGAGTCAGAGAGCATCTTTACTGCTGATGAGGAGAGCGAACTCTTCCCCATGTACCCGTAGTAGAAGTCATCATCGATCATCTTCTCTATGAGTTCTTTTTTGTTGTGTATCGATCCATCTAACAAGATGATATTGTCATTAGGTTGTTTTTTCATTGGTTTGGTTTGGGATTAAGGTTGAATTTAGTTCTTGAAGTTTATCATAGATGATGATGAGGTCGCTTGCGCTGAGCCATCCATCCCCTTGCTTGGGGTCGAAATAATACTCTCCGTTATCGGATTGGATGAATACCCCTATAAACTTCCCCATAAAATTAGCTTCGAGTACATAGGGGCTTTCAGTTGGGGTGAAGGTGATGTATGTGCCTCTCATTAGTCACCTCCCTGTATTTTATCACGCATCCATATTGCGCCATTAAAAAAATCCTCATCGGATTCAATGAATATGTCATGATTTATTTTTTCCTCTATCTCCTCATCACTTGGCAGTTCGATAGGGGTTACATACTCGTCAATGTATTGCATGATGTGTTTTGCGTCTATCATTGACACTTCGCATTTTTCAGCGGCAGTTAAAAACATTTCTTTTGTGTATAGTTTCATAATAAGTTTTTTAAAGTGTATTCAATAGCAGCTTCGTAAGCTTCTGTTGGCTTGAGCTTAATCTGGGTAGTGGATATTAGGCTCTCTATTATCAGCCTCGTACATTAAGACATCCTCGATGAAGTCATATTCGTGCATATGGCTTTCGATAACCTCATAGATTTCTTTTGTCATATCGTGGGTGAATACTACACCATTCTCGTAGGTTGAGTAAATATCATCATCTATGCTCACCTCGATACCATCAACAGTATTGTTGTTTAAGTCCACATCGTCATCATCATAATCAATTTCGACATAGAATACTATCATCTCGTTTTTGTGCCACACCGTTCTTGATGAATCTATCGTTTTTTTCATAGTATGTTTTTTGTTTTGATAAACTCCTGCAATTTTGCACCCTGAACCCAATGGGTGGTAAGCTCTACACTTGTAGAGCCTACCATAATTCCTATCCGAGTGATGTTCATTTCACCAAAGCATTTAAATTGATTAACTGAATCCGATTGAACTGATATTTAGCAGTAATCTTATCCAGGTTCTCCTTCGTAGGATTGGCCTGCAAGAACTCAAAAGCCTTCTGATAAGTAGGATCCGGCGCAGTAACCGCCTGAGCATTAGACTGCTTCTCTTGCTTGGCAATCGCCATCGATACCTCATTGGCTGAAGCAATAGATGTTTCAATGCCAATGCCAAGATTCGCCAGGCACCGGCCCCATGCACTCGTCTCACAGTTCTCTACATAAGATGTCTTGTTGATATTACTCGAAGTCCTGTCCTCCTGAGCAAGCCCAACAGAAATGACCCTGCCATCCTTATCCCTGGCAATAGCACGGATTACGCATGACTGATCATCCAAATGCACAACCTCCGACTCCAATGACCACCCCGAGTAAATAGGGTTGTTCCGGAAATACAAGATTCGCTGATTAACCTCCACATACTCCTTGCCCTTGATGTTTGTGGTCTTGAAGTTGTGGATGAATGCCTGCTGAGGCGCTTCCACAGCAGGGGCTGACTCTACATTCTTTGGTGTAGTAGCCAGTGGTGATTTTGTTGATGCCATAATTGAATTTAGTTTAAATGGTTAAATTGGTTTGCAAATATACTAACGTTTTACGAATAAGTGTCATTTACTTGTGAATTATTTTTGACTTAAATCATACCTTTTTTTCAGGTAGTCGATACCTCTGATTACTTTGTTGATATCCCAGAAGAACGATGGGGCGAGCTTTGGCTTATCTTCATCAGGTATCTGTGCGTGAAGGCTTGCGTACATATCGAGTAGTTCCATCTTCCCGATAAGTGATGGTATTTTCTCAACCATCTTGCGTTCAAGGGCCAGGTATCTCTCTATTGTTTCGTGGAATCCGAGCAGACGAAAAACCCTTGATATAGATGACTCTACGCTATCTCCGTGGCATTTAGCCATTACCCTACCAGACTCATCTACAACAGACGCAATAAACAAGTCATTCTCTTTAGCCACTATAACCTGGCAGTCGCGGAACATAGGTTCGGCATAGAATGTTTCGAGTAGTTGATCAGCGTTCATACCCAATCGAAGTTAATCTGTTGTAGATGGACTCAGTGAGTATATTGTCAAGATTATTGTGCAGGATGGCCATACAAGACATCTCTATGTTTTCCACAATTTTGTCATAGGTATCATCTTCCGTTTTGTCAAATAAATTCTTATTGTTTGCGATTGTGGTGGCTATTGATGTGCAGCATAGTTCAGCGTGTTTACTGATGGCGAAATATATGGGGATGCATAGATGCCCACCCGGGCTTATGTAGCCGGTAGGCCTGGGGAATCTATTGAAAACCCTGTGAGCCGCCCTCTCTATCTGACTCTCATCGGCATGGCCATTGCAGTAGGCATCGGCTACATCAAGGGATTCGTTGATGATAAGTATATCCTCATTCTTCAAGGACCATCCCTGGTACCCATCCTTGTTTTTCACAATGGACATCATATACTTGATGCAATCAACTTTGGCTTTGATGATTACCCTTATATCGACATCGAGTTTATAGGCCAGCCAAAGCAGCCAGTCCCCACTCTTGACATTCGCCAGGAGTTCATCCGTTGTCTCGCAGGTCGATGCATACCTCACCCCCGCCCTACAAGGGCCCAGTGATTTAATTACTTGATATAGTGTGTTCATAAGACTTTGTTTAAATGATTGATTTTAGAGAGTTTAAGACATTTTCGGTGCCGGATATACTTCCTGTACTTTAGACCTACGATCATCGAAATCGTTGTTTAAAATAGCCATGCATGCGGCATATCGAAGTGCTTCTCGTATTGTTCCGTATCGCAATCTGCATCTGTTGATAATTTCGGTTTCACATAAGACAGTTGTCATTTTCATCTCGTCTTTGTGTGCGTGGATTTCGTTTGGGTTATTCACTGGTTTATGTAGTTTAATAGTGAAATGAAATTCTGGTTTACTCTGATTGATTCTTTTGGTGTCAGATAGCGATCATAGATATACAATCGTATTGCTTTTATTTTCTTCTGAGCGATTAGTTTCAGAGTGTCATCATCAATACCGGCAAAAGCATTTGCCGCAAACATACTGAATGATGAATTGTAGTCGAAGTCGACTTCTGCATCTTTCAGGTCTAATTTGCTACCATCTTCAAAGATGATATGAATGCCCTTTGCATCACTGGCAAGTGTATGACAAAATACATTAGCTGAAATGTAGAAATTACTTTCACTGGAGTCTTGTTTTATTATGTATCCAACAATAGGCTCCGGGAATAACGTGCCAAACGTTTTGTAATGAAATGGGGTACGATAAGTAGTTTCATTTTTGAACTCATCGTATTGTACGGTTACTTGCGCTTTACTGATTAGTGTGGCAAATAGCATTGATGATATTAGAAATATTTTTTTCATTGTGGTTTAGTGTTTTGTTTGGTTATGAATTTAGTTTGTATAGGATTATTAGTATCGGGATAAAAAACAGCATCGGGATTATCGATCCCTTCATCTTACCAGCATCAATCAACATCCATATCATGATGGTGTAGCAGATATATCTATCGTAGTTCCCTTTAATTTTATTGATGTTCATAAGTTTGTTTGGTTTTGTTTGTAGTCGTTAAAGAGTGCAATGTAATTAACCAATGTTACGTCATATTCCAGTAGCTGAAGGATTGCGCACATATCGCCCACCGTGACCTCGGTGAAGTATTGCTTTGTTTGCAACAGTTCGGTAATGTACTGACGCAGGTTTGGATTTGGCATAACGCTAAGCCTTTCTATTACTTCGGGCTTTAATCGCTCGTACAAGGTAGGACGCTTGCTAATCTGTTCGGTTGTTTCCTGGCTCATGGCAGTACAGTTGAAGTTTGGTTAAACAGTTGTTGGCGGGCCTCAAGGTACCTACCATAAAGTTCGTAATCGAAGCGGATTGGTCGCACAGTTTCTGCGTGCGATGGTGTTGTGGTTTGCTCCAGCATGCACCGGATATGCCGGTGCCAGGCACGGAGGTAGGCGGGGATGTAGTTCATGGTGTGTTTGGGTTAAAGGGTTAAAGAATAGATAAAACAGTGATCGTCAATGCATACACTAAAAAAAGTGTAGTCATCAGGATGAATAGACGACAGGCGGTCGTCAAGGCAAAATTTTTCATTGGGTTTGTTTGGGTTAAAGGGTTAATGATTGGTAAAAATTATTTCATTCCATTCAGGGTATTGATTAGCCCAAATCTTCAAAATATCTTCGTCACTATAGTCGTCAACGATTCTTTCGGGGAGATTGCTAATCGTCAGCTTGGTCGCTCCATGCTCTGAATATACACAAGCCTGTATAACGTCTGCGTAATCGTTCGGGAGAGTAATCGGGGTTTGTTCGATAATAGGTATCATTGGTTGTTTGGTTTAAGGGTTATGCATATATTTTACCATCTTCAGTGAATAAATAATTTTCCCCGAAGACTTCCTCATTAAATCTTTGTGCTACTTCCTCATCGCTTGTTAAGTAGTCAAATTCATTTTGCAGCATGGTTAAATAGCACTCTAATATTGATCCCGTAAATTCTTGCTCAATTTCTTTTAGTTCAAAATAACCGATATCTAAATAACCCTCCTCTGTTTCCGGTATTTTTTTGTACTCTATCATAAATTCTGCGGCTAATTTATAGGTATCTGTATCCTCACCATGCTCCTTCAATATTGCTTCAGCCAGACAAAATGCGCCGTTCACTGCTTCACCTTTTATGCTCCTACCTCTATCCAGGTCGAAACTTGTAATTTTTAGCCCGATATTTAGTGCATCCGTATAAACTGAATCATACCAATAATAATCTAAGATGTCATACCGGTTGTCATTTATCGCTCTTTCTTTTGCCGACTCACTCAATTCGCCAAAATTGTAAAGTTGAATTTTAATAGTTTTCATTTTTTTTGAGGTTAAAAGGGTTAAAAGGGTTAAAGGGATTCTGCTAATATCATTTCAATAGCGGGTAATAATTCCAGAGGGTACGTCCCCCGCACCTGGTAGCTTTCATTGCATAGGCAAACCCCTTTTCTTTTTTTGGTGATCCATCCAATTTGAATTTGATTGTAGCCCATTTCAATAGAACGTTTGATCTCCAGGTAATCAGAATCTAAAATAAAAAAGTGTCTTTGCGTGTTCATTGGTTGTTTGGTTAAAGGGTTAATGATTGGTGGACCAAAGGGAGTAAATATCATTATAGTGGGAGCCGGTGCAATTAGCTATGTATTGAAAAAGACGTTCTCTGACTACCGAATCATGAACGCCTATGTAATTATAAACGCTCCTCCTTAATAGGAGACAGTCGAATAAGCCTCCGATGGTTGCGTCTTTGTTTATTTCCCGGCCTAAATCGTCAGTGTAAATAAAATTGTAAATTTCATATAGTTTAATCATGGATTTGTTTGGTTAAATTGTTGTAGGTTGTTTCACTAAACCCCGCCTTTTGTATAGGTGCTGTAAGTCTTACCCGTACTGCCACTAACAGCACCTATACAAAAGGCGGGGTTTAGTGGTTCAATCAAGTTCTCGTTTTCAAATAAAGTTTTCTGCATCATATT
>OGVY01000197.1_pt1 | contig 10889 bp, 10 predicted proteins | sample 1575871 | NCBI WGS metagenome assembly OGVY01 (sample SAMN07581536, study PRJEB24739) | freshwater metagenome
GTTTCCCAGTCACGATAATCAAGTTCTTAAAGGCACCGGAGGGATCTATTCCTTACGGTGCTTTTTTTTGAGCAAAAGGGGTTTTAGGTATTGAGCAGTGTGCGATTCTTTGATGCTACAAAGCGCTTCCGGAGTTCCCTGAAACAGAATTCTTCCCCCCTCCGCGCCGCCCTCAGGGCCCAAATCGATGAGATGGTCTGCTTGTTTAATCACGTCCAAGTTGTGTTCAATCACAACGACTGTATTTCCCTGGTCGACTAGGCGGTGCAAAATCTCTATGAGCTTTCTCACATCGTGGAAGTGAAGGCCGGTAGTGGGTTCATCAAGGACATAGACTGTTTTTCCAGTGGCCCGTTTCGTGAGCTCACGAGCAAGCTTAATACGCTGAGCTTCCCCTCCCGAAAGGGAAACCGAACTTTGCCCAACTTTGATATAGCCCAAGCCCACATCCAAAAGGGTTTGAAACTTTGATTTGATAGAGGGAATTCGCTCAAAAAAAGCAGCAGCTTCTTCAATCGGCATTTCAAGCACGTCAGCGATGCTTTTATCTTTGTAGAGAACTTCCAGGGTTTCACGATTGTATCTTTTTCCTCGACACACTTCGCACGGAACAAAAACATCGGGGAGGAAATGCATGCTGATTTTTAGAGTCCCGTCGCCAGAGCATGTATCACAGCGCCCCCCTTCAACATTAAAAGAAAATCGTCCCAGCGTGTATCCGCGCACTTTGGATTCCGGAAGACTCGCAAAAAGCTGCCGAATTTCTGTAAACACTCCTGTGTAAGTAGCTGGATTTGACCGAGGGGTTCTCCCGATGGGGCTTTGATCGACGTACACAGCCTTATCAATATTTTCCAATCCGAGAATTTCACAAAAAGCCAAACCAGATAAGGTTTTTCCCGAAAGGTGTCTTTGAAGTGCTGGCAAAAGAGTGTCGATAATAAGAGTGCTTTTTCCAGATCCAGACACCCCTGACACACAAATAAAAGTTCCAATAGGAAAGAGGGCCGTTTCGTTTTTGAGATTGTTTGCCGAAACATTCTTGAGAGTCAGGACCAGTTCATTTCTCAAAGGCCGCCGAGTTTCTGGGACTGGGATCATTTCCTGTTTTAAAAGGTATTTTGCAGTGAGCGACTTTTTTGCATGAGTCAGCGATTGATAATCGCCTGCAAAAACGATTTCCCCACCGTGAACACCCGCACCTGGGCCCACATCGATGACATAATCTGCTTTCTGGATGGTTTCTTCATCGTGCTCTACAACTAAAACGGAATTTCCCTGATCTCTGAGTCGCTCGAGCGTCTGAATCAGTCTTTGGTTGTCTCTTTGGTGCAATCCAATGCTTGGTTCATCTAGAACATACAAAACCCCGACCAAATGAGAGCCAATTTGAGTGGCGAGTCTGATGCGCTGAAACTCCCCACCGGAAAGCGTGTTTCCAGATCTGTCGAGTGTCAGATAAGTGAGACCCACATTTTCCAAGAATTCAAGCCGGGCTACGATTTCTTTAATAATGGGTTCAGCTACTGGGGCTTGAGATTTAGACCAAGAAAGACTTTGGATGTTTTTCTTGGCGCCCACTACAGTGGCCTTACAGAACTCAGCAATGTTTTTTCCGGATACGCGGACAGACAAAGATTCACGCCTCAGACGAGCTCCCAAGCAAGCTGGGCAGGGAAGATAGGTTAAAAAATCGGAGAGAAGCGCCCCTGCTTCTTCTTCGATTCCAGAATCCAACTTTTCCTCAAGAAGAGGGATGACTCCTTCAAACTTCTGCTTAAAATAAGTTTTTGACTTTCCCGAGCCAGTAGAAAAATCCACTTCTTCTTTTCCGCTTCCAAAAAGAAGAAGAGCCTGAATTTTTTCTGGCAAGCTTTCAAAAGGCGTTTCGACTGAAAAATTAAATTTTTGACTTAAGGGTTCAAAAACCTGGGAAAGCCAGGCCTTGCTTTTTGCGGCCCAGGGGGCAATGGCCCCTTCTTTTAGAGAAAGCTTTCGGTTGGGTACAATGAGCTCAGGATCAAACTTGCTTTCAGTCCCCAACCCCTCGCAAGTATCACACCACCCATGCGAGCTATTAAAAGAAAAGCTTCTAGGCTCTAGTTCCGGAAAGCTCATTCCGCAAAAAGAACAAGCCAACTGAGTTGAAAATAACTTCACAGAAGCGGGATCCAAAAATTCAACTTCCGCAAGTCCTTCAGATAGCCGGACGCTTGTCTCCAAAGCCTCCAAAAGCCGAGTTTCGATTCCGGCCTTTAATATGAGCCGGTCAATGTAGACTGAAATATCATGTTTAAAACTCTTTTTTAGTTTGATGGGCGCTGCCAGACTCATTTCTTGCCCATCTACTTTTACTCGACTAAAGCCCTGGTTTCTGAGCTCCTGAAGCTCCTTCTGATATTCGCCCTTTTTACCGCGGACTAACGGAGCCAAAACTGAGAACTTCGTTCCCGAGGGTAGCTCCATGATTTGATCACAGATCTGAGCAATGCTTTGGCTTGAAACTTTTTTTCCGCAGTCAGGACAGTGGGCTTCTCCAAGACGCGCATAAAGCAAACGAAGAAAGTCGTAGATTTCAGTTACGGTTCCCACGGTGGAGCGTGGATTTCTGGAAGTGTTTTTTTGTTCAATCGAAATGGAAGGGGAAAGCCCTTCGATGGAGTCGAGATCAGGCTTGTTCATTTGCTCCAGAAACTGACGGGCGTAAGCGGATAAAGATTCCAGATAACGGCGTTGCCCCTCGGCGTAGATCGTATCAAAGGCTAAAGAAGACTTTCCCGAGCCACTGAGGCCAGTAATGACCACAAGCTTATTTCGAGGAATGTTTAGGGAAATGTTTTTGAGGTTGTGCTCCCGAGCACCCCGTATAGAAATTTCTTTTTTAATCAAAGCGCACTGATAATTTGGTTTACTGTGTTTTCAATTTCACTTCTAATTTCTTTAAGCCGCTTTTCAGTTGTGGCTTCAAACCGAAGAACTAGAACCGCTTGGGTATTAGAGGCCCTGACAAGGCCCCACCCATCTTCAAACTCCACGCGTGCCCCATCTATTGGATTGACATGATATCCCTTGTCTTCGAGTTTTCGTTTGGCCTCACTCACGACTTTGAACTTAATCTCATCTGCGCAATGGACTCTGATTTCAGGCGTACAGAAAGAGGGGGGCAGGTTGTCTAGGAGCTCAAGCGGAGTTTTTTGTTTTTCAGAAAGAATTTCAAACAATCGAACAGCCGCGTAAATTGCATCGTCAAAGCCGAAGTAGCGGTCCTTAAAAAACATGTGGCCGGACATTTCTCCCGCAAGAAGAGCGCCCGATTCTCTCATTTTGGCTTTTATTAAGCTGTGGCCTGTCTTCCAAAGAATGGGCTTTCCCCCGTTTTTTTCAATATCTTGAAAAAGACGGTGTGAAGCTTTTACTTCTGAAATAATGGCAGCCCCTGGGTTTCTCTCTAAAAGGCTTCTCGAATACAAAACCAAAAGCTCATCACCAAAAAGAGCTCTTCCTGAAGCATCCACAACGCCAAGCCTATCGGCATCTCCATCAAATCCAATTCCCACAGCAGCTCCGTGCTTTAGGACGGCATGGGTCAGGAACTCCTGGCTCTCTTTTTCAGTGGGGTCAGGCGGATGAACTGGAAAAGTTCCATCGGGCTCGGTTAAGAGTTCAACGACTTCACAACCCAGATCTCTAAAGAGAGCTGGAGCCACAACTCCCGCTGCCCCATTTCCACAATCAATAACGACCTTCAATTTGAAAGGGTGTTTGGTATTGGCTTTAATGTAATCAATGTAATCCTTTTTGATGTCCTGATGAGAAAGCGTTCCTGAACCAGTAGAGAAGCTCCCCTTAAGAATGAGGTGCTTAAGCTCCTGAATTTCTGCTCCATGCAAAGTGGTCTTTCCAGAACAAATTTTAAATCCATTGTGTTCAGAAGGGTTGTGACTTCCCGTGATTTGAACTCCGCCATCTGTATCCAAATGAAAAATAGAAAAATAGAGAACCGGAGTTGGAACCAATCCAATATCAACAACATCTATTCCTGTACTCAGAAGGCCCTGAATAAGGGCATCACGAATTCGGGGTCCAGAGAGTCGGCAATCTCGACCTACCGTTGCGATTTTCCCACCGCGACTCCTCATTAAAGTTCCTACGGCTTTTCCTAATGCTAAAGAGGTTTCATCAGTGAGGTCTGTATCTGCTATGCCCCGGACATCATACTCGCGGAAAATATTCTCGTTAATGGTCATTGGTTTTCCCCATACGGACAATGTGAGCTTCGGACTTTTTTCTCTCAAGCCAAAGGATCATTTTCTTTTCAACCTCTGAGTTGATCATTTGAGCCCTAAGCGCCTCCTTCTTTTCTTTTGAAAGAGTAGAAAAATCAGATGATCGAGTCTCAATGAGCTTAACGATATGATATCCGGACGATGTTTTAATGGGCGAGGAAAAAGCCCCTTCTCTTAAGCCAAGAACTGCTTTTTTTAATTCGGCAGAAAGAGAGGAAAGAGATAGAAATCCCAAGTCTCCTCCGGAAGAGGCGGAGGCTGAATCCTCTGAGGATTCTTTGGCCAAAGTTTCAAAACTCCCTGGATTTTCTTTCAGAAGAGAGTACAGCGCTTGGGATTTATTCTTATCTCCCACCACAATATGCGCTAAGTGGTACTGCATATCAGCACCTGAAGACGCCCCCTGTCGAAGATAAAAGTGCCGAAGCTGCTCCTCTGTGACTTCAAGCGAGGGCTTGATCTCGCGATCAATGAGATTTCGTCTTTCAATTTGGCGTTTGATGCCGGTTTTGTATTCCTCCATGTTGGTGCCTAGTTGCCTCAGGCGCTCGGAGAGTTGACCCGTGGTGATACCATTTCTTTTGGTGATCGACCGAATTTGGGCTTCTACTTCTTGGTCACCCGCTTGAAGCTCGAGGCGTTTTACTTGCTGGTCGACAAGAGTTTCTTCCACTAGAAGTTGTAGGACGGTGTTTCGATCTTTGAGCGCCTTGGGATCTACTCCCCCAAAAAGCTCTTGAAAGGCTTTAGACTGGAGCTTTTTTTGAAATCGGTCTATGTCTGATTCCAGAATCACGTCATTGTTGATGGACACCACAGTCTTATCGATGGTTTTGGAAAAACAAACCCCCGCACCCAGGAACAAAAACAAAAAAAAGCCAAGCTGTTTAGACATTCAAATAAGCTACTGGATAGAGAAGCGAACCGCAAGAAAACAGGCTACAATTACACTATGCCACTCAGCCTATTTGTAACAATGGGGCTATTATTTGCCCAGCCGATTTATGCAGAGTTTGTCACGTTAGCCTATACGGCTAACCGGCAAGGTGAAACAAAGCCCTGCGGCTGCAAAATACGAGAAATTGGGGGCCTGTCTAGAATGGAGGCTCGGATAGGCCAATTAAAGAAAGCGGGAGCCGTTCTTTTTGTGGATTCCGGAAACGCTTTTTTTAAAGCGCCCAAACTTTCTCCTGGTCGGTTGGGAGATGCAAAAAGACAAGCAGAGCTGATAGCAGAAAGCTATAAACGGATGGGACTTAAAGTCTTTTCTCCGGGGGAAAGAGATTTTGGAGCTGGAATAGGGGTGTTTTGGCAGCTGGTGAAAAGAACAGGAGCCGTTCCTCTTTCGGCAAATTTAGAATCTTTAACAGAAAACGGTCAGTTTGCCCCTTTTTTAATTTGGGATGAGGGAGGGGTTCGCCTGGCTCTGATAGGTCTTACTTCTTTTGACTCCGGATCGACCCCAGATCAATTGCGCATAAAAGATCCTAAAGCTGCCATGAGAGACGTCTGGAAAAGCATTCAAGAATCAAAGCCACAACAAGTTATTGTGCTTTCACATCTGGGTTCTAAAATCGACGAAGAAATCGCAAAAGAGTTTCCTGGAGTTTGGATAGTGGGTTCCAAATCGATGGATTATTACGACGCACCCAAAAAAGTCGCTCAGAGCTTTTTATTCGAAGCGGGGATTGAGGGCCAAAGACTCGGGGAGGTCCTAATAGAAAAAAACAAGGACGGCTGGAAAACTTCGCAACTCACAGAGTTGGGCGATGAGTATGATATTCCGAAAAGAAAATCTCGAGCTAAAAAGTGAAAGCAAAAGAGTACTTAAAAATTTTTACGAACAGAAAACTAGCAGTTACAGCCCTGCTTGCTTTTTCTTCAGGTCTTCCTCTTCCTCTCGTGTCGGGCACTTTGGATGTGTGGATGCGATCCGAATCAGTTGATCTCACCGTGATCGGCATTTTCAGTTTTGTTCAGCTCCCCTATTCGCTCAAAGTCTTCTGGGCTCCTTTTATGGATCACTTCAGGCTTCCTTTTTTTCATGCTAGAGCGGGATGGATGCTCCTAACACAAGCTCTCTTGGTCGTGTTTATTTTTTTGATGGGCCAGCTAAACCCTGTGACCAGTCCTTGGTCGATAGCAGCGCTTGCTTTTTTGGTTTGTTTTTTTGCCTCCAGCCAGGACATTGCGATCGACGGGTACCGAGCAGAGCTCCTCTCGGAAAAAGAAAGAGGTATGGGAGCTGCGCTTGCAAGTGTTGGAGGGCGGGTCGGCTTTTTGGTTTCTGGATCTCTTGCGCTTGTTCTCTCTGAGCACTTGCCATGGTCCACGGTCTATTTAGTCATGGCGGTTTGCATGGGAATTGGAATGCTAGGAGCGCTGTTTGCTCCAGAAACGCTGGGGCATGTCGAGCGTCCAGCAAACTTGAAACAAGCAGTGATAGAACCCTTTCAAGGTCTATTAGGAAGAAAGAAAGCCGCACAGATTTTGATCTTCATTCTTTTGTTCAAGCTAGGGGATGTTGTTGCCGGCAAAATGCTTTCTCCGTTTCTAATTGATACAGGGTTTAGCCGAGAGCAATTAGGTCTAGTGAATAAGGGCTTCGGGATGGTGATTTCGATTGTTGGAGGAGTTCTGGGCGGAGGCCTTTACGCAAAATGGGGAATGCGCAAAAGCCTTTGGGTTTTTGGCATTTTGCAAATGTTTTCTAATTTTGTATTTGTAGGGCAATACTTTGCTGGAAAAAATGATTGGATGTTGTTTGCCTCGGTGGGAATCGAAAATTTCTGCGCAAGCTTAGGGAGTGTTGCTTTTGTGGCCTTGCTCATGTCGCTCTGTCAAACCGGGTTTGCAGGCACTCAATATGCGCTTTTAAGCAGTTTGTTTGCTCTGACCCGAACGGTAGCGGCGGCCCCGACTGGATTTTTAGCCAAATCGTTGGGTTGGCCCCTGTTTTTTGTTTTGAGTGCTCTGCTGGCTATCCCAGGTTTGTGGATGATGCGAAGTCTTTGGAATGAAATTCCTGAAAAAGACGATAGACTCTAGCGAGAGCGGTTCAACCAAGCTTTTGCATCCTGAACGACCCCTTCAGGTCCCCACTCATTTTCTTTATATTGCTTCAATTCCTCCAAAGCGGGACTCACCAAAATCGTTTTTAAATTGTGAACTGTGGTATTGCCTGAGGGCCAGCCAGCAACATTAAATGCAGATCCAAAATCTGATAAGGCCTGAGGATTTCCCGTAACAAGAAAAGAATTTTTAAGGTCTAGCTGAAACCTTTCCCCGTATTTTTTTAAGATCTGAGGTGTGTCTCCACTCGGATCAAGGGTCACTATCAAAAGCTTGAGGGGCTCCTGCATCTCCTTTTTCCAAAGAGTTTGAACCTTCCGATTCAACCTCATGGTGAGAGGACACATTTTTGGCATCGGACAAGAGGAAAAAACAAAAGAAATCAGAACAAAAGATCCCTTTAGGCTATGGACGGTAAAGGGCCTGCCTAACTGATCCGTTCCCTTAAGATCTGGAATAGGCGCAGCAGAAAGAGAGCCGGCCAGTAAAACCAGCCCTAGAAAAAATCTAAATCTAAATAGGAAATGAGGCATAAAAGGGCTATACCGCGGCGCAACCCGATACACAAGGTTCAAAGAAAAGCCAAAAGATGAGATAATAAAAAGCTCTGCCCATGAAAATTCTTTTACTCAATCAAACCTTTTACCCAGACAATGTAGCGACAGCCCAACAAACAGCTGACTTGGCAAGGTTTTTAGCCAAGGAAGGACACGAAGTTTCCGTTATTTGTGATAGCCGGTCTTACGAATGCCGCACCCGAATTTTTAAGCGAGAAGAAAACTGGTGTGGAGTCAAAGTGTTTCGCCTTTTGACAACCGGATTTGGAAAAAGACGCTTGCGCTACCGATTGCTTGATAGCTTTAGTTTTTTTGTTTCAGCTTTCTTCAAACTGACCCAGTTTCCCCGACAAGATTTAGTCATCAGTTTTACTTCTCCCCCACTAGTGGGGGTTCTGGGAACGCTTTTTTGTCTGTTTAGGGGAGGAGAGTCCATTCAGTGGTTGATGGATATTAATCCAGACTCTGCATTCCAAGTGGGGTACCTCAAAAGAAAATCCTTTTTAGGGCGAGCCCTTAATTCGCTATTGGAATTCACTCTAACCCGAGCAAAATATGTGGTGGTTTTGGACCGGTGGATGAAGGAAACCGCTATCAAACATGGCGCGCTGGAAGCTTCTGTTGTGGTTATCCCCCCGTGGAGTGTTTTTAAGGAGGATGAACCGGGGCTCGAAGAGTCGGTCCGGGCATTCAAAAAGGAACACCAGCTTGAGAACAAGTTTTTGGTTCTTTACTCTGGAAACCACAGTGTTGTGCATCCATTAGACACGCTCTTGGAAACCGCAAGATGTCTTCGAGCGGACGAAACAGTTCTTTTTTTGTTTATTGGTGCGGGGCTGAGAACGAAGGATGTGTCTGACTACAAAACAAAGCACGGGCTTACCAATATCAGACAGCTTCCTCTGCAGCCTCGGGAAAAAGTAAAGGCCTCCTTCGGAGCGGCTGATTTGCATTGCGTGGTCATGGGGTCTGGCATGTCAGGACTCGTTCACGTGTCAAAAGTTTACAGTGTTTTAGCCTCGGGAAAGCCCTTCGTTTTTGTGGGGCCCAGCGAGAGCCATATTGGAGATCTCATCCAAGAAAACCAACTTGGAGAACAGGTAGAATGGGGAAACAACCAAGACTTCATAAAAGCAATCCAGCGGATTCGAGCCCTCAATCCCAGTGACCACAAAGCCATCAAAACCAAAAGCCACCAAGTTGTTAGAGAGTATGAACCCGAGTTGACCCTAAGAAAGTTTTATAAAGAAGTCATCGAGAGCGACCAGAGAGGATCAGTGCCCCTCTCTTACGAGGTTTCTATTCCATGAGGGAATTTCTACCTCTAAATCCTCGGCGCCGTTCGGCACACATTGACAACTTAATCTCGAAGAAGACTTGAGATCCGGAGCCAAGTCTAACATGTCATTTTCAGCATCAGTTGGATCGGAACAAGATTTAAGGCCTTTCTTGATCCAAACATGACAAGTAGAGCAAGCACACACTCCCCCACAGGCATGATCAATATCCACTCCTGATCGCAGTGCGATATCCAAGACGCTACCGGGAATCCCCGTTCCGCAAGAAGGGGCGTCAGGATCTACTTCAATCGTCTTGTTGAGATTTACAAAAGTGATCTTGAAACGACGAGTCGCTTTTTCTACTTTCGGTTTTTCAATATAAGGATTCGTACCACCCATGAAAGAAGTCTAGCCTAGAGGGGGCAGTGTGCCAACTAGACTATGCGCGACAGCAGCCTCCATGTACAAAATGTCAAAATAGACTTAAAATAAAAGAGTATTCAAGTTTTCTCCAAACCAACGCTTTAAAACTTAAGAAAACCCCCTTGAGGAGGATCCCCGAATGAAAAATCAAAAATTAGCCTTACTAGCGCTTGTGCTTATTTGTTTACCAGCCCTTGCTGAAAAGCGCGGAACTGTAATGAGGGGAGGCCTTGGTTTTCTCTTTCCGGATGCAAATCGATTTGTGAATGGGGGTCAACTATCCACGAACAAGGGAACATCCGTGCAAGGTTCCTACACAAGAAGTGAAGATACTTCTTCTCAAGATGCGAATGCATCTCTTGTCTGGGCCAACGGAAGTGCCGGGCTTGGTGCTGGAGTTACCCGAAGCGGAATGGAATTGAATGATTCAATCACAAGCAGCGATAGCTTGAGTGCTCAAGGAGGAATTTCTTTGGAGGGCGGCCAAGTAACTGTGGGTGCCGTCTATTCTAACTCCTTAGAGTCTGGCGTGACCGATGAAGGGCACCTTTCTGGCCAGCTGAACTTAAACCTTAGCAAGCCTGGACAGGGGTGGGTTCTTGGCGTGAATGCAGGAACAACTATGGGCAGAACCACCAATACGACTTCCGGGACTGTTGGGCTGGGGTATGCGTTCAGCTCGGGATTAATGTTTGAAGGAGCTTACCAAGTTGACGACCTCTCCGATTCAAAGAATTACCACCGATATTCAGGCTCCTTTGTTTACTCGGGCCACTCCTGGTATGCCGCTGGTCAATATAACAAAGTAAAAGTAAACGCCGCGAACCCTGATTCCGCTTCGGGAAGATTGGGTGTTGTTTTCGGAAAAGCGGATCTTTCAGCTCAAGTGACCCAAGAAACTTACTCAGGAGGAGACACCACATACGGTGGGACTCTTCGGTATACTTTCTAAAGAAACGTTTTAGGTTCTCCTCAAAAACATGAGCATCCGTAATAAAATTATGGGCGCTCTTTTGCTTGTTCTTTCGTTGTTTACTGCAGCCTCGCGCTTTCAGTATGAACGGATCAAACAATCAAAACAGCGCCTTGGGCTTGTGAACGACTTGTTCATGCCCTTTTCCCGACAAGTTGCTCAAATCCAAAGCCACCTTCAAACTCTCTCCGATGATATGCGGCGATTCTACTTTTCGTCTTCATCTGAAGCAGATTCTCTTGTCTTGTCCCGAATGGCTCGCGACCTCTACCCCTTTGATTTATCGTGACTGGGAAAC
>OGVY01000198.1_pt1 | contig 10839 bp, 7 predicted proteins | sample 1575871 | NCBI WGS metagenome assembly OGVY01 (sample SAMN07581536, study PRJEB24739) | freshwater metagenome
GGTCATTCTACTCAATAAAAGCCCCAGAGGTCCTTTCTCCGAGGACGAAATCAAAGAGCTCATGACTCAAGGGCTTTTAAGACCGAACGATTTGGGGTTTTTGGTCTCTCAAGAGGAGGAGCCCCAGAATTCTGCTTGGAAGTTTTTATGGCAATTTTCAGAGTTTGATAGCCGCCTCAAAGAAAAAGAAAACCCACCGCCTCCAGCTGTTTTAGAAAAACGAAAACCTCGGAGCGAGGAGCAAATTCAAAAAGACATTGATGAAAATGTGCCGTTGGATCTCAAAGCAATTCGAGTAGAAGATCTTATTTTAAGGACTCAGGCCACTCCTAAAAGAGACTTTTCTTCTTCGAGGCAACGAGAAGATCGCGAAACTATTTCTCAGAAAAACAACACTTCAGATTCTTTGCCTACAAGAACGCGACCTCTTTTTGCTTTTTTAGGAATGGGGGCAGTAGCAGCTTTTGTGTTCTTAGTGATTCAAGAGTTTCAAGGAAATTCTCCTCAGACGAGCCCTCGAAATCTGACCAGCTCGGACAATCCATCAGAGAGCTCACCCAAAGCTCTCAAAAAAGGAGGCTTACCCTCTGCTCGAAAAGCAGGAGATTTACCTAAAGGGCCTCCAGGGACTTCAGGAATCCCAGGAGCTCCAAAGCTTTCGCTTCCTTCTTCCAAGCCCACTGAAAGAGATAGAGGAGAAATTCGCGAAGAGGAAATTCTAAGAATCAGAGAAGAAGAGCGCAAACGGGAATTAGAAGAACAGGTCCGGCAGAAACGACTCGAAGAAGAGCGCAATCGAGAAGAGAGTGAAGACGACGAAGCGGATGAAGCTGAAGAGGTAAGCAAGAAGGCTAAACGCAAAAAATCAAAACCCATGAGGAACGTAGAGTCTCAAGAAGAAACAGAAGAAGACCTCGAGGAGTCGAGTGCGAAAGAAACCTCAGTTGATGAAGAGGCCCCGCCGCCTGATTGGGTCGATTAATTTGCCCATTCTTGCGAAACCCCGCAAAAAACGGTAATCCCACCTCTAATGTATTCCTTACAGATTCAATTTAACCAAGCTTGGGAGAGCTTTGAGAGGATTGTAGACTCTCAGAGGCCTCTCCTCGTGGCGGTTTCTGGAGGGGTAGATTCGGTCGTCCTGCTTCATTTATTAATCCAAAAAACGGGTCCTGAAGCTTTGAGCGTAGTTCATTTTGATCACCAAGTAAGGCCCAATAGTAGAAAAGATGCTCTTTGGGTAAAAGAGTTGGCTTTTTCACTTGGAATTAAAAAAGTGTTTTTGGGAAAAAGAAAGGGGGCAGGGGTTTCTGAGGAGGCCCTCAGAGAAGAGAGGTATCGGTTTTTTAAGAGCACTCAAAAAAGCATCCATGCCCAGGCCATTGTGCTTGCCCATCACGCAGAAGATCAACTGGAAACCTTACTGATGAGACTTATCCGAGGGACTCGGTTCACGGGCCTGGGAAGTATGAGAAAGATCCAGAGCTCGCTCTGGCGTCCGCTTCTAGAAATTTCTAAAACTGAGATTTTAGATTTTGCAAAAGACCAAAAACTTTCTTTTCTTGAAGACGAGACAAATCAAAGTCCAAAATATTTTCGCAACCGAATCAGAGCTGAGCTCATTCCACCTCTGATAAGTCTGAGTCAAAATTACGGGGGCAAAGAGAAATTTCTCAAACGGCTTTCATTTCTACTCCAAGAAATTCAAACGCTAGAGGACGAAACTTCAATTGAGGCCCAGAAGTGGTTGAGTTCCCAAGTTGAAAAAACCCGTTGTTGGTGGTCTTTTTCTAAAGAGGCTTGGGACTCCATTGGATTGACCCTTCAAAGAGCCGTTGCTGAAAGCTTGTGGAATGGCTTGGTTCAAGACACACTTGAAACCAAGGAAATCCAACAGCTTCAAAGGATCATTTCCAAGAAAAGCCGAACAGTTCTCTCAGGAGAAGTAGAAGTACTTTCTTCTTTTGGAAAGGTGTACTTGATTTCTCCTATCCAAAGAAACCAACAAGAAAAGATAAAAAAAAGGGGCCCTTGGATTTTTGTGCAAGACGCTTCCAAGAGAACTTTAAAAAATAAATTTAAAATCCAAAATTATGAACTTCGCTTCCTCAAAGAAGGAGACACTTTTCAGGGAAAAAAAATGAAGCGTTTGATTTGGAAAGAAAAAATCCCTTTGGTACACCGCGCCCTTATGCCAGTTCTAGCTAAAAAGAACTCTTCTGAACTCCTTTGGTATTTTCCAAAAAAACTTGAAGAAGCAGAGAGAGTTGCCGCGCCTTGGGAGTCCTAAAAGGTCTTATGTTCTCAATAGGATAGCCCCTTCTTTCTGAAGCCCTTTCTTGAGTAAGGTTTCTGAGCTGTTCATCCGATAGTTTAGTGTCGCAATCAATTTGTAGGTGGCTATGAAATCTTCTCAGAAAACAGTGTTTGCTTGGCTTGTCCTAGTCATGATGACTGTGGTTTTACTGCAAACAGCTAAAGTGAATCCCTTAGAAAAGAAAATTACTTTTCCTCAGTTCATTGAAGCAGTGAAAAAGGGACAAGTGGATTCGGTGACTTATCGTGAGCGAGGCCGAATTGCCGGAAAATACAAAAGCGATTTTGAAGCAGGGGCTCCTTTTGAAACTGTAGGAGATACCTCTTCCGAGTTTTATACGAAATTATTAAGTGAAAATGGCATTACTCCCCAGTACGAAATCGATGGGGGAAATTCGTTGCTAGTACAGCTTTTGATTAGTTGGGGGCCGATGCTTGTTTTAGGAGTATTGCTCATTTTCTTTTTGAAGCAAATTCAAGCAAGTGGCGGCAAAGCGATGAGTTTCGGCAGAAGTCGAGCCAAACTCCACGCAGACGGAAATACAAAAATCCTTTTTGGAGATGTTGCAGGCTGTGACGAAGCTAAAGAAGAACTAAAAGAAATAGTAGATTTTTTAAGAGATCCGAGAAAGTTTACAAAGCTTGGTGGAAGAATCCCCAAGGGAGTGCTTCTGGTCGGAAGCCCCGGAACTGGAAAAACACTTTTAGCTAAAGCAGTGGCAGGAGAAGCTGGTGTGCCGTTCTTTAGTATTAGCGGTTCGGACTTTGTGGAAATGTTTGTAGGAGTGGGCGCTTCTCGAGTGAGAGATCTTTTTGAGCAAGGCCGAAAGCATGCTCCTTGTATTATTTTCATTGATGAAATTGATGCTGTAGGACGACACCGCGGAGCTGGCTTGGGAGGCGGACACGATGAAAGAGAGCAAACTTTAAATCAGCTCCTCGTCGAAATGGATGGATTTGATTCCAAAGAAGGTGTGATTCTTGTCGCTGCTACCAATCGTCCAGATGTTTTAGATCCAGCGCTTTTAAGACCCGGACGATTTGATAGAAATGTGGTGGTCCCAAAGCCTGATATTCGCGGCCGAGAGGGAATCTTGAAAGTGCATGCGAAGAAGACCCCACTGGCACCCGATGTGGATCTTACAGTGATTGCTAAGGGAACTCCGGGATTCTCTGGAGCAGACTTGCATAACTTAGTAAATGAAGCAGCTTTGATTGCAGCGCGAAGAAATAAGTCAGCTGTTTCCATGTCTGAGTTTGAAGCAGCAAAAGATAAGATTTTGATGGGCAGTGAACGTAAAACGATGATCATTGGCCCTGAGGAGAAAAAAGCGATTGCCTATCATGAAGCAGGCCATACGATTGTAGGAAAAAGTCTTCCTGGATTAGATCCCGTTCACAAAGTGACAATTATTCCCAGAGGGATGGCGTTAGGACTTACTCAAACATTGCCCGATGAAGATCAGCTGACTCTTTCTGCAGACAAAGCAGAACGCATGATTTCCTTTCTCATGGGGGGAGCGATTGCGGAGTACTTGATTTTTGGTCAAAAGACTACGGGAGCTGGAAACGATATTGAAAGAGCAACGGATCTTGCTCGTCGAATGGTTTGTGAATGGGGTATGAGCGATAAAATTGGGCCTGTGGCTGTTGGGAAAAAAGAAGGCGATGTTTTTCTAGGAAGAGAAATCAGTCAAACTCGAAATATCAGTGAACGACTTGCTGAGACAATTGATAATGAAGTGAGAGATATTATTGTTAGAAACTATAACAGGGGAGTGGAAATCCTTCAGGGCAAAATGCCTATTCTTCATGCCATGGCAGCAGCGCTTCTTGAGCGCGAGACATTGGAGCGATCTGAAATCGAAGCGTTGATGGAGGGAAGGCCTTTGCCAGTGGCAAGCCCTGTAAGCTCGCCAGAAAACACCGGAGACAAAAAGCCAGGAGAAGCGGCAAGTATGCCTGTCACTTTTCCCGCCAGCCAATCGGAAGTGGCCTAAATACCAAAAGGTAGGCCTACCTTTTGGTAGTCTTAACAATTCCTTCATTTTTACCGAAGAGTAGGGGCACAGCCGAGAAAGTGCATCAAGCCCTGACTCGCTGTGCCAAAACGCCGTTATGGATGCTTTTTTTAGCAATATTCGGGAAATCGTTCGCTGGAACGACATGGTCGATATTCTGCTCGTGACCGTGGTTGTTTACCGCGTGCTTCTTTTAATCCGTGGAACCCGGGCCGTGCAAATGCTGACGGGTTTTGGGATTATTCTGATGGGCTATTTCCTCTCTCAAAAGCTGCAGCTTCACACGCTTCACACACTTCTCGATCAGTTCTTTAGCAATCTGATCTTCATTCTCATCATTGTATTCCAAGAAGAAATCCGAAAAGCCCTTACCCAAGTGGGGCGAAACCCCTTCTTTACCAGCACGAATACTATTGAGGAAATTTCGATTGTGGAAGAAATTTGCCAAGCAGCTCAAACGCTCGCCGCTCAAAAATTGGGGGCCTTAGTCGTGATCGAGAGAGAAACAGGCCTTAAAAACTATATCGAAGCGGGAATCCCTTTGGATTCCAAAGTCACTGCGGATTTGATTATCAGCATTTTTCAAACGTCTTCTCCCATTCATGATGGGGCTGTCATTATTCGAAATGCCCGTATTTCCTCAGCAGGGTGCTTGCTGCCACTTTCAAGAGATCCTGCAGTTAAAAAAGAATTTGGAACTCGCCACCGAGCGGCCCTCGGGCTTACTCACGAAACAGATGCTGTGGTGGTGGTGGTCAGTGAAGAAAGAGCCGAAATCTCACTCGCCCACCATGGAACGATGGAAAGAGATTTAAACCTCGAATCCTTGAGAAAACATTTGCTAGACTTATTAGATTTAAGCAAATACGAAGCTAGTGAGAGAGCCGTATGAAGTGGAATTTACATTTTAGTGAAAGCCTTGCTCTGAAAGCCGTGAGCATTCTTTTGGGCTTAATCTTATGGATTACGATTCTAAGTCTCAAAGCCGAAGAAAAGAAAATTCGAGTGCCTTTACAGCCTCTTCTTCCCGCAGGAACTCAAGTGATAAACAATATCCCTAATTCTATTGAATTTACTTTGAGTGGACCCCGAGTCTGGTTGAACGAACTTGAAAAACGGGTTCAACCCATTCAGCCGGATTTAAGAAAAACACGCGATACGACTATTGGCTTTTCTATTTCAGAAGACCTCTTAGGAGAGTTGCCCTTAGGGGTAAAAGTCATTAACTACTATCCCACCCAAATCCTGATCCGTCTGGATGAAATGGGGGAAAAATACATTCGGGTAAAACCCAACATCGCTGGAAAACCTGCTTTGGGATATGAAGTGGTGGATATTCGTACTTTCCCCAACAAAGTAGCAGTCAGTGGACCTCTTTCTGTTCTAGAGAGTTTGGAAGCTATCGGGACCGAGGAATTTAGTGTAGATAATTTGAAAGGTTCAAAAGAAGCGAAAGTGAAAGTAGAAGTTGAGGAACAGAAGGGCTTAAAACTTTCCCGGGAAGGGGAAGTGCGAGTCCGAGTCAGCACCAAAAAAGTAGAGTTGGGCGAAAAATCAGAGAGTGCACCATGAAAACGAAATTATTTGGCACCGACGGAGTAAGAGGCATTGCAAACCAGCACCCCATGACCGGTGAAATGGCAATGCAAATTGGCCGAGCCGCTGCTTATTTGTTCGGGGAAAAAGACCCCAAAGGGAATCCAAGACCCACCAAAGTAGTCATTGGGAAAGATACTCGGCTCTCAGGCTACATGTTTGAAAACGCTCTTTCTGCGGGATTTTGTTCCATGGGTGCCAAAGTGTTTTTAGTGGGCCCTCTTCCCACTCCAGGAATTGCTTTTATCACTCGAAGTATGCGAGCTGATATTGGAGTCGTCATTTCTGCAAGTCATAATTTGTTCAATTATAACGGCATTAAAATTTTTGATAAAAATGGCTGCAAGCTTTCTGACTCCTTGGAAAAGCACATTGAACAAATCATTCAAACAGGAGAGTTGAATGACGTTCGGCCCATCAACGAAGCTATTGGGCGAGCGATGAGAATTGAAGATGCAAGCGGTCGTTACATTGTGTTTTTAAAAAGCACTTTTCCAGAAGATTTAAATCTGAATGGGATCCGGGTGGTGCTCGATTGCGCCAATGGGGCTTCCTATAAAGTGGCTCCTGTGATTTTAGAAGAATTGGGTGCCGAAGTATTTCCTCTTGCAGTTCATCCTAATGGAACCAATATCAACGACCAAGTGGGGGCGGTTTATCCGCAAAGAATGAGCCGAGCAGTGCACGAACACCGAGCTGAAATTGGAATTGCTCTCGATGGGGATGCGGACCGGGTCATTTTGTCAGACGAAAATGGCGATGTAGTCGATGGGGATGAAATTCTAGCTATCTGTGCCACTCAAATGCTCGCTGAGGGGACTTTGGCCAAAAAAACAGTGGTCGGGACTCCCATGAGCAATATGGGTTTGAAAGTAGCTCTGAAAAAAGCAGGAGGACAACTCGTAGAAGCCCAAGTGGGGGACCGCTACATTGTTGAAGCTATGCAAAAGCAGAAACTCAATTTAGGAGGAGAACAGTCAGGGCACATTGTGTTTTTAGAGCACAACACGACTGGCGATGGGTTGATGGCAGCACTCAAGATCCTTGCGATTATGAGACGCACTGGAAAAAAACTCTCCGAACTCAAAAAGGTCATGAATCACTATCCGCAAGTGCTCCAAAATATTCACGTTCGGAGCAAAGAAGATTTTGCCCAGTACCCCAAAATTATGAGCACGATTCAAAAAATAGAAAAAGCGCTCGGAGAAAATGGAAGAGTGCTCGTGAGGTACTCCGGAACAGAACCTCTTGCTAGAGTCATGGTGGAGGGTGAGGACTTCACTGTAATCCAAGGATACGCTGACGAAATTGCTCAGTCGATTCGTAACCATTTAGGATAAAAATCCTCATGGAACCCCTTCTCACAAGTGAACAAATCCGTGCTTTGGATAGCCATACCATAACCGAAATTGGAATCCCTGAAGTCGTCCTGCTGGAGCATGCTGCGCTTTCAGTTTCGAAGGCTCTTGGGGAACGATTTGGAAAGTCTCTTTCTCAAACCAAGGGCTTAGTTCTGGCAGGTCCCGGAAAGAATGGAGCTGATGCTTTAGCTTGTGTTCGACTGATTCAAGAAAAGGGCTGTGAGAGTGTTGGCGTGGTGCTCATTGAAGGAAGAACGCCTGCTCAACTTTCTCCTTTAACGGCCATGCAACTCAGCATTCTTGGGAAATTAGGAATGATGACTACTCCTGAGTTTTCCAAAGAACTTCTTGCTGAATGTGATTGGATCATTGATGGAATATTTGGGACTGGATTGCAGAGGCCTTTAGATGGCAAAGTGCTCGACATTATCAATCAAGTAAATGCAGTAGCAGCCCAAAAATGGATTGTGGCAGTTGATATTCCCAGTGGTTTAAATGCAGACACGGGTCGCGCTATGCCCACTGCCATTCAAGCAAGTGAAACAGTGAGTTTTGGGTTTCTCAAAAAAGGGCTTCTGACTTCTCAAGCAGCCGATTTTGTCGGGCAGGTGAGAGTGGCTCCCATCCAAATTCCACGGCTTCTTCCTTTTCCAGTGGATGCTTTTTGGTTCAAGAAAGAAGATGTCAGCCGATTGCCCCTCAGAAAAAAAACAAGTCACAAGGGCGACTTCGGTCACGTGTGGATCGTTTTGGGAACCCATGAAAAAGAAGGGGCGAGTCTTCTTTCTTGTTTAGGAGCTTTAAAATCCGGAGCTGGCTTGGTCACTTTGCTTGGCGAAAAAGCTGAACTTGATAGAGTTCGTCCTCGACTGCCAATGGAGGTCATGACCGACACTTTGAATAAAAGTTTTTTTGGAAAGGCAAAGCAGGGCGCTTGTGTGATTGGACCGGGCCTTGGCCTAGAAGCTTGGGAGTGGTTAAAGCTCGCTTTGGAATCTCGTTTGGCTCTAGTATTAGACGCAGATGCTCTGACTCTTCTTTCCAATCATGACCCAGAAGCTGAATCTCTTTTGATGAAAAGAAAAGATATTCCAACAGTGCTTACTCCTCATCCCAAAGAGGCTTCCAGACTTCTCAAGAGGAGTGTTGAGGAAGTAGAAGCAGATCGTTTTCAAGCAGTGAAAATCCTTTCTGAAAAAATGCAGTGTCTTGTTCTTTTGAAAGGGAAGGGCACTTGTGTGCGAGGGCCTTTAGGACCTACCTTTGTGATGACGGAAGGAGATAGCGGTCTATCTAAAGGGGGCAGTGGAGACTTGCTTTCGGGAGTGATTGCTTCGCAGTTTCTTCAAGGTCTTTCTCCGCAGCAGGCTGTTCTTCTTTCAGCGTATTTGCATGGAAGAGCTTCTGAGCTTCTGACACAAAAAACGGGAAGTGCAAGAGCCTCTCTGCCATCTGAAATTGCTCAGGAACTCACTCATGCTTTTTCGGAATTAGAAGAGAGCAAAACATGATCATTTCTGCTGAGACTCTTTCAAAAAGTGCCGAGGAATTCTTGAAACTCTATCCCGAGGGCGGAGTATTTGGACTCAGAGGGCCTTTAGGTGTTGGAAAAACCACTTGGGTCAAAGCGTTAGTGAAAGTGCTTAGCCAGAGAACCCCCGGACTAGAATCCCCAAGAGTCGTAAGCCCTAGCTTTGTGATCCACCAAACGTATGAAACCAAGCCTCGAGTGGAGCACTTTGATTTTTATCGATTAGAACTCCGCACTCCTGAAAGCCTCATTGAAATTGGGTTTTGGGAAGCTGTGGAACGCGCTCAAGCAGAAAAAGGCTATGTCTTTGTTGAGTGGCCCGATAAAGCCGAGTTAAAGCTTCTTCCACTCACTGCTGAAGTCCAATTGAGCTTCTTGGAGGCTTCTCATCAAAGGGAATTTAAAATCAGGGTTCTTCCTTAAAGACTAGGGCAGTAAATCTCACGTTAATCGAGACTTACCGCCCATGGTTTGACCTTTTTAAGTTGTCGTATAAGTATAATTATGTGCATAGCCAGCGCTTAATCTAACGAGAACGTATTGAACCAAACATCTGAAACAGTTAGCACATAGCGTTTGCCCCAGACATTTCTTACGAAGCTACTGCGTTCTCGAGTTTGGTTTCCATGAGCATCCACTTCAAGGACATCGGCATAACGTAAGTCAATGGATTCGATTCCAGCTCGGTTTAAGCTCATGAGCTCCGAGCGTTGGCTGATGCCATCTTTGTTAGCGTCTATCCAAAGCTTCAGCTCTGACCAAGCCAGATCTCTATCTGTGATGAGACCATCTTGATTGCTATCTAGGGGTCTTAGAGCTTCAAAGCCATTGACTGCGCGAGCGCCTGATGGGAGCCGTGTAGCACTTCCAAAAAGCTCGGAGCCATTTTCGATTCGTCGAGATCCATTTAAGTCTCTGACTAAGAGCGCATCATCAGCAGCTCCAATCCAACCCGTTCGAATGGGAAATCCAGTATCATTTAAGTCAAATGAAACTCCCGCTTCAGGTCCTAGAAGATCTAGACCATTTCCTTTCAAGTCGAGCACTAAAGGACTGTACTGTGATTCGCACGAGTTCGGATTTTTACTTTTTGTTAAGTGGCGGCCACTCCAGACTTCAATTTGAAGACTTCTGGGAAGCTGACCTGACTTAAATTGAGGAACTTCAAAGGCGAGTTGATTTTTATTGGGCTCATCGAAGCAGAACCCATCGTTATTGCTATCCTCACAGACACGGACATTCACATACTTTGCAAACCACCAAAAGCCAGAAGCTTTTTTGAAGTTCTCAAGCATGAGATTGGTTTTCGATTCGTAAGGGCCCTTGAACAAATCCACTCCTTTGAGTGAAAGGTAAGCCAGACTTCGGCCTGTGTACCCTTTTACGGATTTGGGCTCTGTGGGATATTTTCCATAGCCAAAAGCCGCGTAGTAAGCAGACGAGCTTCCCGATTTAGTCACGTGCTCAATCGTGATAATGGGGTTCTTCGCTTCTTCAAAGAAAAGCCCTTCCCCTTTGCTACGATTCACGGAGCAGACTCTTCTCAACTGAAACCAAAATTGATTGTTGGGTTTCTGTGGAACACATCCGCAGGGTTTTGAATTCGGTTGATTGACTCCAGGGCAAGAAGGAACAGAAGGAGGAGTCCCTCCTCCGGCTACCGGGGTTCCGCCGTTGTCAGAAGTTCCTCCGCCCGCTACAGGAGTTCCTCCAGTGTCAGAAATCCCTCCGCCAGTTTGAGAAGTAGCTCCAGAATCTGAAGAGGGGTTGCTTCCACCGGTTACATTTCCGCCATCTTGACTCGAACCGTTTGGGTTATTGTTTGAACTAGAGCCACTGTCCGTGGTTCCGCCATTTGGAGTTTCTCCGGTTGTCGTTCCCCCCGAAGAACTTCCATCTGCTACGTTGTTTCCTCCTCCAATCGAGGAGTCTCCAGTATCGTTGGAGTCGGACACGTTAGGCGCAGTGCCCCCATTATCGACAACATTTTTGCCTCCTATCGTGACTGGGAAAC
>OGVY01000199.1_pt1 | contig 10837 bp, 13 predicted proteins | sample 1575871 | NCBI WGS metagenome assembly OGVY01 (sample SAMN07581536, study PRJEB24739) | freshwater metagenome
TAATATCACCAAAGTTACCAAACTTGACGAAGGTATCATCTTTGTCAGGAATCAAATTTTGTTCGATAGCAGGCAGAGCAGCAGGTGCTTGATATGCTTGCTCCATTTTACCAACAACGCTAGGGGTGAAGCCCTCAGTTTCAAGTACTTCGGGAAGAAGTCCGGTTCGAAACCATTTTGCCTCAAAGCAGAATGAGTGCAGCTTTGCTTGCGATCGGTGAGAAATCAGACATTCCGAAATTAGCGAAGTCAGACCCCCCCTTTTAAAGTGATCTTCAATGACTACCAGATGCTCAGATCCCTCAATCGAATTTAAAAGAGCCTTTTCAGGAAGAGGAGATAAGTAAGGGACATGAAGGAGGGCGACTTCAAGACCCAGCAACTCCAGAAGCTTTTGGGTTTGGTAAGCTTCAGTAAATAGCGTTCCATGGGTCAGGAGCATCACCTTGTTCGTCTGACCCCACGATCGGATTTTCTCTTTGCCAATGAAAGGAAAGGCTTCCCCGTGCTCTCGCTGGGTGTATCGGATATACCAAGGATGGGGATCAAAAATAATGTTCTCAAGTTCTGAAACCAGTTCCTCGTGAGTAGCTGGACTAAATACGCGCATCCCTGGAATTTGGAGCATCAGTCCTATGTCTTCGAGCGCTTGGTGAGTGGGCCCGTTTGCTTCTGACAAAAGCCCGGGAATGAATCCTACTAGCTTTACGGGTAAATGAGGGATTCCAATATCCGTTCTAATAAATTCAAAGGCCCGCATGGTCAAAAAAGAAGCCAAACCATGAACTACTGGTATGCGACCTCTCAGGGCCAATCCCGCAGCCATCCCAACTAAAGTTTGTTCGGTGATCCCTGTATCGATGAAACGCTCACCTAGGTGGGGAATAATCTCTCGAAGAGGAGCTCTATTTTCAGCAGTCATCACGAGGATATCTGAGTCGTTTTGAGACAGGGCTAAAAGTTTTTCTTGATATTTCATGATTACCTCACACAAAGATCCAGGCTACTCAGCTTTGCTGTTTCACCATGCAAGAGCTCCTGGGTTAAGTCGGTCACTTCTGTCTCTGAAAAATTACAAAACCACCTGTCTGCTCGGTCTTCAAGAGAGGGCACTCCCTTTCCTCTTAAAGTGTCAGCAATAAGGCAACGAGGCCCAGAAACTGCTTCTAATTCTAAGAAGCCTCGAGATAAATCATTGAAGCTGTGTCCACTCACTCGGACAGTCGAGATTCCAAAACTTCTAAACTTTTCTTCAAGGGGCTCTAAAGGAATAAGCTTTTCAGTTCTTTCATTTGCTTGGAACTGATTTCGGTCAATGACTATCCATAGCCGATCGAGTTTGAGAGCAGAAGCCACGAGAAGTCCCTCCCAAACTGAACCCTCATTGAGTTCGCCATCTCCTAAAATACAAATCACTCGATGAGTCTTCTTTTCAAGTTTCAAATCATAAGCAACTCCCATAGCCACAGAGAGCAAATGTCCTAATGAACCCGAATGAAACTCGACACCGGGAATTTCTCGGTTAGGGTGCCAGTAAATGACGTCTTGAGTTTTCAGATGATTGGACAGTCTTTCTTGAGCAAGCCAACCCTTTTCTACCAAAGCACCGTAGAGGGCCGGGACATCATGTCCTTTAGATAAGAAAACTAAATCCCTTTCAGGAGCCTCTGGGCTCGGTAAATTCAAATAATGGAAATAGAGAAATGTGACAATGTCAGCAAGGGATAAAGAAGCTCCGGTAAAGCAACCGCCTGATTGCGAAAGTTTGAGGATTTCTATTCGGATCCGTAAAGCTATAGACTCAAGGTGCTTAATTTGATCGGTTGTCATGTCAGGCCATCCTCTCGGTAAATACGATGAAAATGTTTTAATTGTGCTCTCTCTTTCTGGTACCAGCTCTTGCTCCAGAAATGAGAATTTAATTGAGCCAATTCCGGATGGGCGGAGAGGAACTCTGATATTTCTAAAGCTCCAAAACCTCTTTTTTGATTCCGTTCGAAGTGGTCAACAATCCCCTTAATCACAGCGTAGTCCTCTTGATAATCTAACGTGTAGCGAAACTTTCTTGAAAAATCTAAACCGGTTTCCCAAGTACAATTCAAAATCGAAAACCTTTCGGGTTGATCCCAAATAAAAGGAGTCGTATGTTCTCGTTGAAAAGGGGCTTTAGCTTCCTTCCATGCTAGTTCGAGTGCTGAAAAACCCATCGCTTCTACATCATTTCCGTCCGGATAAGACTGGGGGTGAAGGTTACTGACATAGTCAACCTCTCTCGGGCTGTTTAAGAAAGTCGTTAAGACCAATTCAATGGCTCGAGGATCTACTAAAGGGCAATCGGATGGGATCTTTAAAATAATATCGGCTCTGGTTCTTTTGGCAGCCTGGTAGTGCCTATCCAAAAGATCGAGTTCGCTTCCAGGAAAAAAATCTACATGAGTTTTTTTGGCGACCTCTCTAAACTTTTCCGTCTTCTCATTTTCAGGGACTGCAATGATAATCCGGTCGAGCTCTGAGCATTGCTGTAATCGTTTAACCATGTATTCTAAAACAGTAGAAGGGCCAAGCGGTAAAGTTGTCTTGCCCGGTAAACGGGCGGATCCTAAGCGAGTTTGAATGATAGCAATTTTTCTCACAGAAATTCCCGACACACTTGAGAAATATTCCTGGCCGACTGGCCTCCATTTTGGATTGGAACCAGTTTTTTTAAAGATTCTTTGTCAAAGTAGGAATGCGCTTCCTTTCCAAGTGCCATTGCAACATAAACCAAAGTAGAATACTGAGTGATCACAACATCGGCATTAGCAATTAAGGGTCCGGGATCCTCTTCTTGGCAAATAAGAGAATTTGGAAAAAACCGCTGGATTTCTTTTTCGCTTCTAAGCCTGTTTTCGTTTGGATGCAATTTGAAAATAACTTCTCTTTCGCCAGAAAGTTTCTTAATTTGTTTGAGAAAACGTTTTCTGAAATCAACTTTAAAGTTTTCTCGAGTATCAGTAGTGCAAACTAAGACATAACCTTTTTTCTGGAACGAGTTGTTAAGAAACCGGTCTACATCATCAAAGTTAGGGATCCCAGTTACTTTTAACTTGCTACCTTTTACACCCTTAGCAAGAAAGTGATCTCGATAACCTTCGGAAGCCACACAGAACGCTTGATAGGAATCGGAAAGGCCAGTAGTGGAAGTGCTTGCAAGCCAAAGTGGAATCCCCCATTTTCGAGTGTGTTTTACAAAATGGAAAGCAAGATTCTCAGGATCCGTCATGCCCTCTTGGACTAAAACCACTGGCTTGTTTCTAATGTTTTCTTGCACTAAAAGATCGGTGCAGGTTAGGAAAAGATCGTATTGATGTCTCTTTCCTGCATAGTCCACTGGGAGCTGGTGTTGTTGCAAATAGGCTTCGGTTTTTTTCCTGTTCTGTCCGCCAATAATGGTGAAATCTAAAAGCCCCTTTTTTTGAAGAAACTGGTAGAACCCATCGCAATAAAAAGGAGTAAACCAACAATCGTAATCTGTGAGGTGCTGGGAAATCTTATGCATCATTGACGTTTGGTTGGGCGATCCACAGATGAATAAAATTTTTTTCACAGATAAAGTGTCATCGACTTTTGTTACAAAGGAAATTCAGGATTGTGTTAGAAAATCCTTGAGAAACCATTTGGAAGGAAGGTTCTACTTGGGTAAGAACACCGTAGTGATCGGAAAGAATATGCTGCCCCATATTAAAAACGGGCTCTGAAAAAACGCTTTCGATTGCGCTCGAATGAAAAATATAATCGATTCTGGAGTCGGGTGTCTGCGAGAAGTATCCTTGTCTCTTAAAGGGATTCTGAATGACATCCGTATTGCCGGCTGAAGTTTCAAGCCCGTGAAGAGTTCCGAAGGAGTCAAGGAGCCCCAGTCCTTCTGAGGGATGGGTAAGAAGAGAGTACTCTGTTGAAGGGGTATTCAAATAAACCCCTTTACTAAACAGGAAAGGATGAACGTTGAGATCGCAGGCGACAATCGCTGAAGGGCCAAGTCGGGTTCCTTGGAACCATTTTTTAAATTCCTGAACCTGTTGGAGCCTTCTTCGAGATTCATGAAAATCAAATTCCTTTTTCGGAGTGTGATAAGTGACTGCTCCAAAGTGGGCATTATAAATATCCACAAGACCCATTGAACCCGTTGAAACAGTGACTTTGATAGCACCCTTTGTGACCAAATTTTCATCTAAACGCGTGTTCACCGAAAAGTTAAGGAATCGGGCCTTTTCAAAAAAGGGATATTTTGAAAAAATCATAAGACCCGAACCCATCGCTCTTTTAAAGTTGGCCAGGAAAGCCTGTCCCATTGAGAAAGCTAAATGCCCCCAGCCCCCTCCCGCCAGCCGAAGTTCTTTCGGAACTGCTTGTGTATCGAATATGAAGGGACAAGAGGTAGCAAAAAAGGGATAGCCGAGGGCCCGAAACTCTGTAATAAACCGATTTCGAATGAGGGGATCCCAGACTTCTTGCAGAAAAACGATATCTGCCTTTTTTTCGGAAATAAGATACGGAATCATCTCCGAACGCTCCTCAACTTGGGAAGCAAGATCAATTCCCATGGGAGTTCTCAAAAGCCAGGTATTTAAGGTAAGAAGCCTCAACACCCATTCATTATCAAAAAAAAATAAAATAATGAGAAGAAAGAAACTAGCTTTGATGAAAACCTAACAGAAACCTAGCTGAAATTTAGCAAAGGATACGAAAGAATCCCTCAGCAGATGAGTTGGAGTTTCTTATTTATTTTCTTTGTAAGCTGGACCGCGTGGGCAGAGCCGTGTTTTGATTTACGCGCAAAACGCCCCGCAACACCTCAATTAGAAAGTTTCGAAGTCCTAAACTGCGGGAGCCAATTCATTGGTGGACGACTTGAACCTAAGGGACTGAGCTGGGGCGCCTCCCGCGCGAATATTTCAACTCCTTTTTCAAAAACAGTAGACTGGATGAGGGATCATTGGAACTGGAAAAATAAAAGAAATACAAAAATGCAGTTAACTAAACACTCCGTCCCAGGATACTTTCAATTTGATGAATTGAGCTTGGATGTTAATGTGTGGGGATTCATTTGGATCAGTTGGAGAGAAGAGTGGGCTTATCAGTTTCTGAAGTACAGAAGGGAAGAGCCAGAGGAGCTCTTGGTGGTTTATCAAAAAACTGAGGGGACTTCTCATTTGCCTCACCTTTGTGGAATGGCCTTTTTTAAAAGGAATCTAGAAAATACAGATGTTTTCTTCTATGAAGAAGTTATTTCTCCGCATTATGGTGAAGTTGAAATTCAAACCATGCATGAGGATAATATTAGGGCACTCAGAAAGTTAGGAGAACAGAATGACTAGAGCGATTTCAATGATTGTTTATGATTTCGATGGAGTTCTTACAGATAATAAAGTGTACTTCAGCCAAGACGGACAAGAAATGGTCGTTTGTCATCGAGGAGACGGTTGGTGGATCGGAGAAATTGGAAAGCTAGGAATTAATCAATTGATATTATCTACTGAAACTAATCCTGTTGTATCTGCACGAGGAAATAAATTGGGCATTGAAGTGTGGCAAGGCGAAAAAGATAAGGGGAAGGCTTTGGAGCGAATAGTTCAGGAAAAAAAAATGACTCTTTCTCAAATACTCTACGTGGGAAATGATATGAATGATTTTGAGTGTTTCAGACGCGCTGGTTGGACTTGCGCACCCAAAGACAGCCATCCCAAAATTTTAGAACTAGCTAGGACCGTGCTTCCAGTCGCAGGAGGTCAAGGAGTAGTTCGCTATATTTTTGATCTGTGTCTTGAGCTGAATTTTGAGAAAAATAGCGGATATCGATAGATTCCAAGAAGACTGCATTTTAAGGAACTGAAGGTTGAAGCTAAAAAATAAAGTTTGCTCAACGGTGGGTTTTAGTGCCAGCTCGTTTTTAAATAGCCCCTTTTTTAGCAGCTCGTTTTTTAGCTCTCTCACCTTTGAGTTGAGCTAGCCGGCACGTTCTTGCTTCCCAAATGCCTCTTGCAACGATAAACGAAACCCCTAATCCAAAAACAAAAATCATGATTAAGCTATCAAGACTCTTCATTGGAATTCTCCAGATGAGGGTGGAGTGTTGCCAAACGAGTGCCCACCCAGAGTGACAAGATGCTTGGAACCCAAAGGCCCACGTAAATTCCATAATCGTGATTGACTAAAAACCACAAGTAAACACTCGCTACGAAGCTTGCAAAAGCAGCAACGAGAAACATTCTATCGATTGGATGAAACATCTGGGCTCCTTAGTTAACCAAGATGAATTCTATCTGCTACAGAAAATAAAACAAACAAAAAAACCTTCTTCAAAATGTCCGAAAAAGAATCGATCCTGACTAAGCGGGATGAATTTGATTATTGATTAAGCTAAGACCACGAGGAATCCTTCAAAATAAACCTAGGAGGGACTGGAAAAAAGAATCAGTACACACAAAGCTAGAACACAAGCGGCGGGTATCGATTTTTTAAGAGGGTCGTGAACTTTCACGTGCATTACAAGAGCTCCCACCATTAAGACAGAGACAACACCTGCTGGGGCCACGGCCAGCCCTGGAGCAAAAAGACCCATGAGAAGAAGAACGGCAGAAATTACTTTGAGTCCACCCACGAAATAACAAAACCAAATCGGGAGTCCATAAGTTGCAAACTCCTCTTTCATACTCTTAGCGGTTCCGCCACGATAATCGGTAGCTTGGTGAAACCGAATGAGCCAGACGTTTAAAAGACCTAATCCGACTACGAGTTGAGCGATTTGAGCGACTAATTTCATGTACAGGTTCTCCGTTGATTTCGTCTAATCGAGTTTACTAAAGTCCAGGTTTTTTTTCAATGAGCCAGTCAAATCCAAAAAGGATGGGCTCCCATAGCAAAGCCACCTACAAAAACAGCCAATTTTCTACTTACCACTTAGGAGCCAGTTGTAAGAACTTTTCGAGCGGCAAAACGGTAACTGCTTTGGTTGGGTTAAATTGTTCCTTGGTTGCGGTAACAACGTAGCCCTTTCTTACTTTTAAGTCCTCAAGGGCCCTCTCCAGCGAGCGATAGGAACTAGGAGGTGAAACCTTAATTTCTATCGGGATGAGCTTTCCATTGGTTCGAAGAACTAAATCCACTTCTAGGCCAGCCTGAGTTCGGTAGAAATAAGCCTCGAAGCCAGAATCGTAGAGTTCAGCGACAGTTAAGATTTGTTCTATGCAAAACGTTTCAAAGCTGCTTCCAAGTCTTGTACTCAAATCTACTTTCTTTTTCTCGAATTCTAATCCCAGAAGAAAGTGCAAAAGCCCAGTGTCTCTGACATAAATCTTGGGGCTCTTCACGATCCGCTTCTTTTGATTGGAAAAAAAAGGCTGGAGGCGCCTTACCGTGAATGTGCCCTCAAAAATATCAATGATATGGGATACGGCTCGGTGCCTAATTCCTAGAGGTGTTCCTAATTCGCTTAAGTTGCAGATGCTCCCTTGGGCGTGGGCAATCATGGAGAGCAAGTTTCTCAGTTTTACTTGAGAAATTCTAAATCCTAATTGCGGGATGTCCTGAGCGAGATAAGTTTTTAAATAAGAAGTATACCAATCTGTGGGGTCGACTTTGGGCCTGGACCAGTGAAGTCGTGGAAAAGCACCCCGATACCAAATATTCGGATTTGAATCTTCCAATATGGAAATCCCACCTAATTGAAAAAAGGCCGTTCTCCCAGTGAGTGATTCAGAAACTTTGTGAAGAAGAGAAGGAGCTGCCGAACCTAAAAGCACCGCTTTAAACTTCTTGTTTTTATCTAAATGGCTTCGAAGGGCAGGAAAAAGCTCGGGCATGGTTTGTGCTTCATCAAAGATGACTTGTCGGTGACTTTCGAAAAAGTAGGGAAGATCCATTTGGAGGCGATTAAAATCAACCGGGTTCTCAAGATCTACGTAAGTAAATTGAGGAAAAGCCAATTGGGCTAAAGTAGATTTTCCCACTTGTCGAGCCCCCAGAATAGTCAAACACGGAAATTGCTTTAAGAGCGATTGGACTCGTTTTTCAGCAAGACGTTTTTTCATTTACCTAGTATTTTGGCCATTAGATGTACAAAATGCAAGGCAAATGAATGGGCCTCTGGTTATGATAATTCATTCGTACCCCAGAGGGTAGACGAATGCCGACGAACAGCGGGGCCAACGCTTTACAAGTATATCAACGCTCCCTTAGGATGTGACGACCAAAAACACCTCAGGGAACCGCCGGAGAGAATAGGGGTAGGCACCATTCCCAGAAGAGGCATTGAATGTCAGCAATCCTTCGGGCTCGGATCGAAGTAGCTTAGCTTCACAAAAAAATTCCGAATGAATTTCACTTGTTCATTTTTCGTCTTGTCTTCAACTGTTTATATCGACATCATAGAAATAGGGTCAATCCATGACAAAAATTACTTTGGCGCATTTTTGTGAGTTAAATTCATTTGGGGGAATTCTGCTGTGAGCAACTGGTTGGAAATTCGGAGTAGTAGTGTATCTGAGTTAGAAACACTGGGAAGAGACAGCCAAATTCATCCTCTCGTTATAGAAGACTGTATCCATCGTAATCAACGTGCAAAGCTTGAGGACTTTGACACTCATCAGTTTTTGGTTTGGTTTATGGTTGCTAAAGGCAGAGTCTATGAGCTGCAGTTTATTGTCCTTCCGTCGACTCTGGTTTTTGTACCGCACGAGCCCCCACCCGAAGAAACAATTTGGAAGGACTTTTTCAAGATAAATGACAGTGCGAAAGATGTATGGCACATGCTTTATCAAGCCTTGGATCGAGCGTCAGATGTAACGGGAAACGAAGTAAAGGCGATCGGAATCGAAATAAATGCTTTTGAGAGCAAAGTCTTCGGGGAGAAATTTAATCCTTCTTCAGTTTTGGTTTTAAAGCGCGGGTTAAGTGAGATGGAACACGCAATTGAGCATCTTCGATCGGTAGCAAAACAGTTGCAGAATTTCTATCAGAACAAAGATGACTTAACTTGGAAGTGGAGAGACTTATCCGATCACTGCGAGCGGGCATTCCGCAATGTAATGTATTTTCGGTCTCAGATCGGCTCGACCCTTGATTTGTATTGGGGGTATCAAGCCGATAAGACCAATCGCCAAATTAAAAAGTTGTCAATTCTTGCAAGTGTTGCCGTTCCGCTCACTTTTTGGGCATCATTTTGGGGAATGAACTTTGAAATAATTCCTTTCTCAAATACAAGTTTATTTTATGGTGCTATTGGAATCATGATTGCGTCGGCTGTGTTTGCTCTTTGGTTTCTTGTTCGTAGAGGATATTGGGACGATTAGGTTTTTTATTATATGGCGGGAATCAGCTTACTCACTCTTATTGATGACATTGCTACGACTTTAGATGACGTAGCTGCCATGACTAAAGTTGCCGCTAAAAAAACGGCGGGGGTTTTGGGCGATGATCTTGCGCTTAATGCTAAGCAGGTGAGCGGAGTGTCTGCTGATCGTGAACTCCCCGTTGTATGGGCCGTTGCCAAGGGTTCGGCAGTCAACAAAATCATTCTTGTCCCTCTGGCTCTTTTCTTCAGCCAGATTTCCCCGCTTCTTGTTAAAATTCTTCTTTTGATCGGCGGGCTGTTTTTATGCTTTGAGGGTTTTGAAAAAGTTTTTGAAAAAATCGTTGCACCAAAAAAACAGGATCATCATCCCAAAGAGAAAACATCAGAAGATCTATCAAGCTACGAAAAAGATAAAATCAAAGGGGCTGTACGCACTGATTTTATCCTTTCAGCAGAAATTGTCGTGATCACATTGGGAGCGGTCGCCGAAAAGGAATTATTAACTCAGTTTCTTGTTCTCTCGAGTGTGAGCTCGGCTATGACCATCGGTGTTTACGGTCTGGTGGCCTTGATAGTAAAAGTAGATGATCTGGGTTTGATTCTTCTGAAAAAGGCAAAACCCCTATCCAGTATGGGGCAAGCCCTTCTTGTATTTTCCCCCGCACTGATGAAACTTTTAGGTGTTTTGGGGACAATTGCTATGTTTCTGGTAGGTGGGGGTATTCTCACTCACAGCGTTCCAGCTTTTATCCATTTTCAAGAAAAGTTAGCTTGGCCTATTCTTTCAGTGGGCTTTGATTTTCTTTTTGGTTTTTTTGCAGGTGGTATTGTTGCGGGCATTCTCCACCTTTTGCCCCGAAAAAAGATTCATTCATCTTGAATCTTATAACTGATTGGAGAAGGTGCTGACCGCGAGCAACTTTTTTAATTTTCACACGCTGCGCTTTGAAAATGGTTCTTAAATAATCCACTGAATCTTCTGGCTTCATGTCCACTTTTAGAGAGTCATCAAAAAAAACCATTTAATTGTAATTAGTTAGATGGTCGGGGCGGCGAGACTCGAACTCGTTCCCCGCTTTTTAAAAACATCCATAAAATCGACTTACCAGATGATTTTAATTTGGAAACCCGTTCGTTTTCCCTAAGCGTCTTTCAGCTTCTTTCGCAATTCATCTGCAATTTTTTCACGCCACTTTCACGCCACCCTTTTGATCAGGTAGACAAAAGCTGAGGGAATGCGAAGGAAGGGCAGGAGTGATGAAAGCAAACCTCTATCTGAGCAAATATTTCTCCACTTTCTGAAACCGTCTTAGCTAAACCGGATTGAATTTGCTACTGGCCGCAGAATAAACTACAATGTAACTACTATGTTGTTCATATGGGATCCGGAAAAAGCAAGGGCCAATATCAAGAAACATGGAATTTCCTTTGACTTGGCAGTAACTGTTTTTCAAGACCCCCTTCATTTATCTGTCCTAGATGGCAAAGATAGAGGTGAAGAACGTT
>OGVY01000200.1_pt1 | contig 10833 bp, 9 predicted proteins | sample 1575871 | NCBI WGS metagenome assembly OGVY01 (sample SAMN07581536, study PRJEB24739) | freshwater metagenome
AGCCCGTACAACCTTTCTTTGAACTGATAGAGCGTTTGAAGTTTTGGGTGCGGCTCCAGAAATCGATACACCATCCAGCGTTGAGAAACAGGTAAATTATATTTTGAACGAAGAAGCAGTCTTCCAATAGGATTTGTTCTTCTATCTCCTGCTATTTTGTTTCTCGTTTTATTGATGGCTGGCAAAAGAAGTCTTAAAACATGAAATTTATCCGCAGTGATTCGAGCATTGGGAAACAACGCCTTAATCAGCTTTCGATATCCCTCTGACAAATCAATCACTGCATCTTCGACACTCTCTGCACCGGGAATGTCTTTTAACTGGTCAAATACCTTGGAGACATTCTTGGACCGACACACACGATACAATCTATCGTGTACAATATCAGTCACCATCGTGTTGTAGTCGACCTCGTAGTATTTCCCCTTTTTCGTTCCAAATCGATTCTCATCTAACCCAACTTTCTTCGGCCAAGGATAATTTAAGTGCCTTCTCAAATCTTTTGCTAAGGCTGGATACAATCTTCTATGGATTGTCGAACGGGAACAACCGTGATGCTGGGCTACTTGGACCAAATTCTGAAAACTGCCACAATAGTATCGAATCGAACGGTCAAATCTATCAGTACACCGCTGGTGCTGGTAAACACCCTGCAAAAGCTCCGTGAACGGCTTCTTACAAAACTTACAGTAATACCGCTTCTTTTTAATTCGAAGCCGAACCCGCCTATCACGAAGGGGCGAGTCTAGTAACCTCACCCACCGATGGTCATACACACTGTGGCTAATTTGTTGGCACTTAGGACAAGCCCTAAAGCGTGATTCACTCTGCATTTCAAGCTCAAACCACGACTGGTTTATGCCCCTAAAACGCATAAATTTTAGCTCTGGTAAAGCGCACCAACGCGCGAGATGATGTCCTGGGGTCATTTGAGTCCTCCTTTATGATTTAGTCAGATAACCAAATCTTATCAGGAGACTTGATTGACCCTCCGCATTCCACTATCTTCGGTCAAGAGCCTATTTCGTAAGCTCTATCAATGCTTCTTTAGATTCGTCATTTCGGAAGTACTCAATGAGGAGAGCTTTTTCTTCTTCGGTTAAAGGAGGTTTGGGAGGATTTTCCTTCTTGGGCATCTCACCACTCTCAATCTGATTTGCAGCTTCTTGGAAGTCTTTGATCAGAATTCCAAATTTTACGTGGCACCCCACACAGCTTTGCTTAAATAACTCGGTTGCTCTCTGGGAGACCGTGGTTGAATCTCGGTTGGGTTCTGCAGGTGGAATGGGAGGAGAGAGCGGTTCTGCCTGGTTCCCAACCTTTTTGAGAATATCCTTCAAGTTTCTTGCTAATTTTCTTTCGCCAGAGGTTTCATGTTCTTTGATAAAATTCTGAAGCGACCGAGAGTCTAGTCGTTGCTCAAGCCATTTGATGTCTTCGAGATTTCCAGCCTTTGCTCCAGCGATTCTCTTGAGCGTTTCCGAATTCTTTTCATTTGTCTTTTTTAGAGCTATTAAAAATTCCTTTTTAAACTTTTTAAAGGACTCCTTATCTTTGGCTTTAGAAAGAATACTTGCTGGCGGTACAGTCCCTTCCAAAATATGCGCAAGCCAAAAAGATCTCTCCAATACACCAAGAAGTCGTTGGTTTGTTGGATCTCCCTCTTTCTCCTTTAACTGGACAAGCAGATTACGACTCGCTTCCTTAAGGTTTTCGATTTGATTTGAAGATAAGCTCCCTGAGAGCTCGGCAAGTATTTCGGCAATAAGAGCTTCGTCTTTCTCCTCTGAGAGTGCTGCTTCAATACTTTGAGAGAGCCCTGGAAATTGTTCAGTCAAGGACTCTGGATGCCTGAGGAAATGGGTGGCTAAAAAAGATGTTTCATCTTGAGCAAGGGGATTATCTAATGAGAGAGCTCTCTTCCTAGTAGATCCCCTTTTTTGAAAAGAGTGCTCTTCCGGAAAAAGCAAACCGGAAAAAATCAGAGCCAAGAAAAATACTTGAATAGCTACAATTCTCATATGAGAAAAACGAAGCAAACAGAATGCCATGTTAGAAAAGGGGATTTGTCGGGAGGCAAAAGCTCCCCGAGGAAAAAATGTAGACAAGGGCTTTGTTCGTATCTAAAAATTTGATCAGATTCTCAAAGAGAGCGCTGTAAACCCATGAAAACAATCCCGTTAAAAATCTCTTGAGGTGCGATAGGAGGTTTATTCTCGAGGAATATGACTGCTAGCTTTACACGATTACTGAGCATTGAAAAGTCTGATCTGCTCAGAGTTCTGACTTTCCCCTCCCAGGGGATTCGACCCGAATTGTATAGGATCTAATACATTATTTATAGAGCCAGGAGGAAAAGGATTGTCGGATCCGAAATCTTTCTTAAGCTCAGCCTGAGGTGTGACTTCGGGCTTATCTTGGGGTGTGAGCTCTGCCGGGGGTGTCGGTTCGGAATTTAAGATTCCGAGTGGGGGAGCGACCACTCGTCTGGGTTTCTTTCCTTTAGGATTCCCCCTCTTTTTGTTTTGTGAACATAGCGAGTTGAGATCCTCTAGAGCTTTTTTTACCTCGAGGGAAAAACTTTCTTCCTGAGGAAGTGGTTGAATCCCCCTGATATTTCTTTTTGGTTTAATTATTTCGCCCAGCGAATTTTCACTTTTTGATCCAATTGAACTAATTTCAATTTTCAAGAAAAATGTGTCTAAAGCATCAATAAGATAAGGATTGGTAGTGGTTTCCTGCTCCAAAGCCAGCAGCTCAAAAGCTGCCTCTATCTTTCTTAGCTTCTGTTCACTATCAATCAATTGATCTTCACAAAATATCTGTGTCGAGTTTCTGTCTTTAAGCAACTCTTCGAGACTGGCCTTGTTCTGAGCAATGGTTTTTTCTATTGGGACAGCTGAGTTCGATTCAGCTCTTTCTTTGGAAAGGGGAGAATGCTCCTGTGCAAGCACACAAAATTGAGAAAAACCTAAGAGCAAAACAAGAAACCAGAAATTCGAGTGACTGAAGTTCATAATACACCTGTTTACTTAGAATTATTGTGCAAACTACATTCCAAAAATGATTTTTGAAAACATTTTGGTCAGAGAGTTCAAGAACAATACAAAAGAGATTGGATTCCTGGAAAACACAGAAAAACAAAAAAGTTCCGAAAACCTTTTTGTTCGACCGGAGCATCCTTCTGGGACACAGGTCGCTGAGTTTGATGGCTTCGGATATGCATCTTGGATTGGACCGAGGGTCGATTATCAAGTTTGTGGGAGGTGGCAGCATGAATGTCACAAAGAAAAATCGACTGGGTAGCTTTTTCCTTTCTCTTTCAATTGCTCTTGGATTTGCAATCGGTGGGGCAGCGGAAGTGGATCGCCGGTTTTCCTTCGATACCCCGCTTAATCAAAATGGCTTCAATCCTGGATTTCAAGCAGAGGGCTTAGGCTTTGATTTGAATATAGACATTGAGGAAGTGGCTCGAGCAGGGATTGACGTTGGAGGAATGGCTAGTGAGATAGCAGCTTTGAGTCAAACTGCTGGGTTTGATCCAAATCAAACGATTAGTTTTGGTGGGCGAATAACCAGGAAGAAGCGTGTACAAAATGGACTTTTTGAGGGATTTAATGGTGATATTGTTTCAAGGCATAATATTGAAGAAGCTGCTCGAGGCAGTGAACTTCTGAAATTCTTTAAAAGGTTTCCTGAAGCGGAAATCATAAGAAGTGCTGGGGCTGGATTTAGTAGGGAATTAGGGACTGATTCGGGCTTTAATCCGAGAAGGCAGTTTTCTCGGGATTTCCGCAGGGAAGCTCCTCAGTTCAAGGGGGAACAGCGATTTAATCCAAGAGGGCCTTCACAGTTCAATGGGGGACCCCGTTTCGATACCCCGCTTAATCAAAATGGCTTCAATCCGGGATTTCAAGCAGAGGGTTTGGGCTTTGATTTAAATATAGACATTGATGAAGTGGCTCGAGCAGGGATTGATGTTGGAAGAATGGCTAGTGAGATAGCAGCTTTGAGTCAAACTGCTGGGTTTGATCCAAATCAAACGATTAGTTTTGGTGGGAGAATTACAGGGAAAAAGGGAACCAAGAATGCTCTTTTCGAAGGTTATAATGGCGATATTGTTTCAAAACATAATATTGAAGAAGTGGCTCGAGGCAGTGAACTTCTGAAATTCTTTAAACGATTTCCTAAAGCGGAAATTGTACGAAATGGAGGAGCTGGATTTAGTAGGGGATTAGGGACTGATTCGGGCTTTAATCCAAGGGGACCTGGAAACACACGCGGCTTTGGGAATTTTAGATCAAACAATCTAGGCGGCGTTTCGCAAGGCCCTAATAGGAATCTTGCTAACATTGTTCCAGAGTTTTTTGAAGATGCTGAAGAAGTAGCAGGGTTCAACAAACTTCTTCGTCGGCCCAATCAAACAATTGCTAGGTTATCTGATGGAACTCAATTGGCCCTTTTTATTAACGACAATGGTGATTTGATTGATAGGCGGGGCAACCTTATTGAAAGCATTGATCCAGACGTTAATCGTCAACTTCAAAAATTTATGCTTTTGAATCCCCAATTATTTCAGGGGAGAGTCAGAAACAATGCGGACCGATTTCTCCTGAAGAGCCAATCCCAATTAGATGGTCTCCTCCGAGTGGATCTGAGTGCCTTAAGTCTTCCTGCGGCTGGCAGTGGGGCCGACTCCGACTTGCCTAAGGGAGCTAATCGAGCCGAAGCAGGTTTGGCCGCTTTAAACTTTTTGCTGAACACGATCCAAAATCGTTGCTTGATCCGAATTGTTGAAAACCAAGTTGATAAAGAAACCGGCACAGTAGATTTGGATTTGACTGCGTTTAGAGATGAGCGAGGACAAGCTTGTTTTAACTCTCAAACTCTAGGGCTTGTGGGTATCGCTGATGACAAATCTCGCTGTAATAACGGTGTCACTCGAATAAATGAATTGATTGTGAGCATGATGCAACCAGATGCTTATAATGCGGCCCAAGGGTTAACAGGCATGAATCGCTCTCAAGTTGCAGGGGCCTTCGGAGTTTCTGAGGACAAACTCGATACTTTTGGAAATAAGCTTTTAGTGGGCACTAAGCCCGATTCTGGAGAAAAAGAATCGGGAGTCGTTGGAGGAACGCAAAGGATTATTGAAAGGCAATTATCCTCTATCCTTCCGGGCCGAATGTGCTACCGAAGCCTGGACTTTTCGGATGCTCATGAAGGAGGATCAGGAGCCACCAGTCGAAGTGTTGAAGAAGGGGGGATTTTTTTCACCCACGAGGCCGAAGAATGGCTTTGCATTGGGAAAAATGGATTTTTAGTAACATTTCTTTTTGATCAAAAAGGTAATCTCTTAAAAGAAGCCCCCGGTAGCATTGCAAGCTCGCGTAGGCTACTCAAACCTTCAGTTCGCAATGTGGCTTCTTGTTTAGATTGTCATGCCAAAGGTTTTCTAGCAGGAACAAGTGATTATTCGGAACAAAAAGACAAAATAAAACTTGCGAATGAACCGACTCGAGTTTTAGGTCCTAATGGTCAGCCTTTAACCCATGGGGATTTCTTTACTACAAATGCCCAGTACGATGCAGTTGCTAAGCAGGACAGTAATCTTTTCGTTGCAGCCCAGAAAGCAGCCGGGGCCTTTTTGTCGAGGGATAACGGAGATCCCGTGCCCTTGATTCCAGCTGCGATGGATGCCCATGCTGATAAAGTGACGGCTTCTGTTATTGCGAGGGAACTAAAAATATCGGAAAGCGCAGCAAAAGAAGTCTTAGGTTCGCGTTCTTCGATATCACGTACAGAATTCGAAAATAATTTTTGTGAACTCAAGGATAGAACTCTTGGACTCGCTCAGACTCCAGCTAAAAGCAGCTCCTTTAGAAAGGACGAGAAAGGACACAATTCCAAATAAGGACTTAGCTCGATGCAGATTCGCTCATTAAAAGCTCCAAGAGCTTAAAGTATACCTGGCCCATATCTGTAGCATCGCTCAGAGCAGTGTGCTCTGATTTTTGACGGATCTTAAAATGTTGCAGAAGTTTTGAGGTTGAGTGAAATCCTTTTGGGAGCTTGCCTACATCCGTTAAAAAACGAGCTACACAGGTAAGGTCCAAAGTGTGGTGGTGAAAATACTTTTCCATGAAATCTTTTCCCAAGTAACGGGTAAGCACTGGAATATCTAAAGCACTCATGGATTTTCCCAAAAGAGTAGGGCGTTCATTGTTGAAATACTTTCTGATCTCAGGAGCTGAGAGATAAGCTTCCATCCACTTTTTAAAACCTGAGGGTGAAATGCCTTCTTGGTGAGCTTTTCGAATGAGCTCTTCATTGTGTTCTAAAACCCAAGGATTCAATTTAGGCTTTAGTTCCTCAAAACTAGGGCATTGAATAAGAACCTCTTTACCCCATTCAGTGAGGACAGTTTTTGAAACTCCATCAACTGGAATCAGCGCGACTTGAATTAAATAACAATCAACTTCTAAACCAGTGGCTTCAGTATCTAGGCTTAAATATCGGCTCATTAAAATTCATGATATCAAATTTAGCGCCAGGATAAAGGAGGTGTGTGACAAATTTGCTTCGAGACTCGCGATTATCGAAGCTAAGAGCCATTCCAGGTCCAATCACAGTTGCCTTACGGCCATCTTCAATGGCCAGAGTGCATTCTTCGTCAATTCCAAAAGCAATTCTTTCGGAAGAAGACTGCAAAACAGACATCAGACGGTTTTGTCTTTTTCGAGCAATGAAATGGGAATCAAAAATAACATTCGATAAGAATCCGATTCCTTCTGAAGTCTCTGCTTGCCCCTCTCCGATAACTTCAAAATCGCCATTGCCCGTAAGCATTGTTTTGGATGCAGCTGCCGTCCCAGCGCTGTTTCCTGCAAACACAACCCCTCTTTGATAGGCCTCGTGGATCGCTGGAAGGAAAGCTGGATCACTTTTCAAACGTTGCATGAGAACGGTTTGATCCCCACCCGAAATCATCACTGCTCCGACTTCTTTGAGCCCATTCAAAAAGTCTTCTTTAGAAAAATCATCGTGCTCCGGATATACGGGAGCCAGAATTTCTTCGGGCGCTTCTTTTCCTAGTTTTGAAACGGAATCTCTTAAGTGGGCTAGAGCATAAGCAGTATCGTCCGTTGCCCAGGAAAGAATCATCATTTTCTTACTTTTTGAGCCAGCCCACTTCACCATGAGCTTTAAAGTTTCCGTGGGGTAATCTCCGCCCCCAATCAAGAGAAGTTTCGTGCTAGCAAACGAGTGGAGCGAAGAAAAAAGAGTTAAAAAAAGTGTTATATTTTTAATAGTTTGTATAAATTTTGTGGGCTGCTCCACGAGGGCCTCCTGAAGAAGAACAGTCCCAAACTGCCAAAATTAACGCCACAAGTCAATTTCTTTGGTTTTTTTGCTGAATTTCAGGGTTTTAACTTAGGGACCTAGCGTGTATCTTTTCGAGTCCAATTCTTAGGTCGGTGGGCTCGCGTGGCGGAATTGGTAGACGCAAGGGACTTAAAATCCCTCGGTTGACAACAGCCGTGCCAGTTCGATTCTGGCCGCGAGCACCAAGATCAAGGACTTTACCGTGGAAAGCTTCGACTGGAATTTTTCTCCTCCAGAATCTGAACCGATAGGCGATCACGAAGTAGATAGTTTATCTGAGCACTTGCGTGGGAAAAAAATAGCTCTACTCATCTGTGGTGGTATTGCAGCAATGAAAGCTCCTTTAGTTGCTAGAGCTTTGCGTAGAAGAGGAGCCGAAGTCACTGCGTTTTGCAGTCGAGAGGCTCTCCAGTATGTGGGACGTGAGGCACTGGAGTGGGCTACATGCAATCCAGTAGTAACTGTATTGACCTGGAAAGCGGAACATCTTTCTGGTGATAATTCTTTTTCAGCTTATTTAGTAGCACCAGCCACTTACAACACTATTGGGAAAGCAGCTCAGGGAATAGCGGACACTGTTCTGACTGCAGCTCTGGCTTCTGCGTTAGGCCGAATGCAAAAAGGGAAAACTCAAGTGCTCTTTGCACCCACCATGCATGGGTCGATGCATAACGATATTTTGATAGATAACTGTAAAAAGTTAGTTTCTTTGGGAGCCAAAATGATCACTCCCAGAGATGCTTGGGGCAAACACAATCTTCCTGAAGAAGAACTCCTCGTGGCAGCTGTTTGCCGAGCCCTTTCGCAATCTCCTTTGAAAGGGAGAAAGATTCTTGTAACTGGAGGCCCCACTCCAGTGCCCATTGATGGAGTGAGAAGAATCTTAAATCGCTTTCGAGGAAGATTGGGAGCGGCAGTTCATGAGGAGCTTTTATTAAGAGGAGCTCAGTCCACTTTAGTTTTGGGGGATGGAGCTTGGCAACCGGCCTCTTGGATGCCAGTTGAGATTGCAAACACTTATGAAGATTATCGTAAAGCAGTACTCAAGCACATGAGCTTGGGTCAAGAGGCTGGTATTTTTTCTGCGGGAGTTGCAGATTACCAACCCAAAACACCCTATCAAGGAAAAATTCCAAGCGGACAAAAATCTCTATCCTTAGAACTTGTGGGCACTGAAAAAGTGATTGAGCTAGCTCGAAAAGCTGACCCGAAGTGTTTTATTGTGTCTTTTAAATACTTGGAGAATGTGACTCCTGAAGAGCTCCTTTCCGTTGCTAGATCTCGTTTAGAACTCTATCCAGTCGTCGTGGCAAATCACGGAGAGGAATGCCAAGAGGCCTCTCAAGCTTCGTATATTGTAACTCGCGACGGAGAACAAAGATTTGAAGGAAAAGCTCGAATTGCTCAAGCACTTGCTGATTTACTTGAAAAAAAGCTGCTCTAAGAAATCACAGGAATTTCCAAACACATTTTCCTCTTTGTTCTATGCATTTGAAAAGACCTCAATAGTGCTTCCGGTCAATGCTCCCGATTGTGACTCATCACTAAGAAAAAGAGCAATATGAGCAATATCCTGGGGCTGCGCTTTTGGAGAAAGGTGGGGGAGGGCTTTTTTGAGCATTTCAGTGGCAACTGCTCCAGGTGCAATACAGTTTGCCCGAATTCCAAGATCTTTTCCTTCGACCGCCAAAGCTTCTGTGAGCCCTACGATTCCAAACTTGCTCGCAACATAAGAGCTCAGTCCAGGGAATTTCTCAGTACCTCGGATTCCAGCAAGACTGCTGATGTTAATAATCGATTTAGCCCCAGAGGTTTTCAAATGAAGCTTTATGAAAGCCTGCGAGCAAAGAAACGTTCCTGTAAGATTGACTCGAATCACTTTCTCCCACTCTTCTAAAGTCTGATCTGAGATTTTCTTAGAAATAAAAATTCCCGCATTATTGATGAGACAAGTAGGCACCCCCAAATGCTTTTGTGTGTCTTCAAACCAAGAAGAAACATCGTGCGCCAAGGAAATATCTGCCACTTTTGCAAAGACTCTTGTGGGATGCCTTTCTGAAAACTCGGATAAAGTATGAGAAAGTTCCTTTTGAGTCCGGCTCGTCAAAGACACTTTGGCTCCCGCATTCAGAAAAGCTTCGGCACAGGCTTTTCCAATACCTTTGGCGCCTCCAGTAATCATGACGATCTGATTCTTCACACTTCCTCCACATGACAATTTTTGATTCTTAGAATAGCGTGTTTGAAATGAAAACCCAAATCCATATTCGCAAAGAAAAACTCAAGTTTTCTGCTGCTCACATGACGGTGTTTCCTGACGGAACCAAAGAAGCGCTTCATGGACATAATTATCAAGTCGAGCTCGGACTGGTTTTGAAGGACAGTTCCTTTGAAAAAATGATTTCTTTTTCTGTCTTTAAAGCTGCTCTTTCTGAAATCTGTGAAAGCTGGGATGAAAAAGTGCTTTTGGCTTCTGAAAACCCTTTTTTAAAAGAGATAAAAAAAGAAAAGAAGGAGCTTGAATTTATGCTTTGTAAGAAACGCTATGTTCTTCCAACAGAAGAAGTGGAGTTCTTACCCGTGGAAAACATTTCAAGTGAGTGCCTTGCTCAGCATTTTCTTGAGCTTTTTGTGAAGAAAATGGGATCAAAACAACTCAAAAAAACGGTAACAGAAATATTTGTCCGAATTGAGGAAAGTCCAGGTCAAGGGGCAACTGCTTTTTGGTCAGCTCAGTCTATCTGAATAGGTTTTAGCTGACTTTTCTTGTTTTCCATTTTGAAGATTTGTGTGCGTGAGAAGCTCTTTGATAGATCCTATCGCCCCCAAAGCAGTACTGGCTTCATAAGGTACAAAAACCTTGTCTCCTGATTTTTGAACAAACTTTCCAAATTCTTCGATGTAAGAAGTGGCTACAAGGTATTGAGTAGCTAGTTCAGCTTCTCCCAGTGAACTCTTAATCAAATTGATGGCTTCTTGTTTTGCATGAGCCACTTCTCGAATAGCAGATGCTTCCCCTTGAGCTTTTCTTATTTGAGCTTCTTTTTGGCCTTCGGCAATGTTGATTTGTTCTTGGCGCATCCCTTCGGACTTAGCAATTCGCGCCTGCTTTTCCCCTTCAGCCTCAAGAACTCGAGCTCTTCGTTCGCGCTCTGCTTGCATTTGCTTTTCCATGGCAACTTGAATGTCTCTGGGAGGAGTAATGTTTCTTAATTCCACTCGGTTGACTTTTGTGCCCCATTTGTCAGTGGCTTCATCCAGAATCATCTTCAATTTAGAGTTGATAACATCTCTGGAAGCTAAAGTATGATCCAAATCCATTTCACTGCATCTAAAATACCCTTTAGCAGGGCTATTTCTTTCTGGGCTTGCACTGTATCTACCAGGCCCTTCTGGTGCCTCTGGTAGGTTCGCAGCATAAGCCGGGTAATATCTTTTACCGTTACC
>OGVY01000201.1_pt1 | contig 10819 bp, 12 predicted proteins | sample 1575871 | NCBI WGS metagenome assembly OGVY01 (sample SAMN07581536, study PRJEB24739) | freshwater metagenome
TTCAGACGTGTGCTCTTCCGATCTGTTTCCCAGTCACGATAGATCAGGGTGGGCAGAGTTAGAAGAGCTCAGTAAAAAATGAACTTGGATTTCAAAGCAGTTCGAGTACTCCGCTAAGATTCTGTTTGAAATCTTTCTTCGTTTACGACAAAATTTTTTTGGATATGGGTCCAAGGACTACTAAAATAATTTTCTGGCTCACGCTCATCGCTATTAGTTTTTTTTCTTCGATAAAATCATCAGCGAGTGAGGCAACAAGTAACAGGGAGCATGTCGCACAAGAGGCCGGGGAAAAATCAGCAAAGAAGGCTCTTTTTCGAATAAAAGACCCCACTGAGCAGTCCTATCTTTTGAGAAGGGCCCTTGACCAAATTGTGCACGTCGCCGAATTTAGGCTCAATCAAAGGGGCCTGACGGAGACCAGTTCGAAAATTGCCCGCACTTGGAAATCATTGAGAAGCGTTCACTTTGGTCGCTCAGCTACTATTGGCCTTTTTAAATTAGGGGACCATCCCCCTCTGAGTCGGTGGCTTGCCGAAACTTATCAGGAACTTGAATCCGTGTTTGGGGAAAGCATGTGTCATATTTATCATTTTGACGACTTGAAAGTACTTAATTTTGGTCTTCCTGTTGCTTTTTCTCCCCAAGGCGATCTGCAGAGTGGTCTTCCTTGGGGAGAATCGGAATATCTGGATCACTTTGTGCCAGTAGCTGGAGCCATTACCTATTGGATGGGGGATTTAGCTTGCGAGTTTGTTCTTCAATCTACTGCTTCAATTATTTGCTCGGTCTCACTGGATGGGATTCGCTATGGAATAGAAACTTTATTGGCTCCTCACTTGGGGAGTTTTGTTTACTCCTATTTTAATTCTCAAGCTTAATTAAAATTGATACTTTTGGCCGGTTGACCCTCTTCGAAAGCACACTCAAAGGGATCAGGAAAAAAAGTGTCCATGGTATTTTGTAAAAAAGAAGATCCAGTCTCTAGACATAGAGTAGCCCGGACACCAAACTTCAAAACCGCCACAGAAATTGATAACCGCATGTCCACCTTCATCAAAATCAGGGACGAGTTGCCCAAAAAAACTTGCAGCGCCCGAAACATCTTCACCAGCATGATAACCCCCATCGTACAAAAGTACTGCTCAGTTCCAGAACAACAGCCAAATGTGGGGTAATTGTGGCGGGAGTAAAAAGCTATTTTGAAGGTTTCTTCACAATTTTAGGCGCTTTGAGTTTTTTCACTTTGTCCAAACTCGGTTTTTAGTTTTTGGTAGATTTCATCTCTAACGGATCTAAAAGCCTTCAATTGAGTTTCTAATGGCCCTTTCACAGCTGCCGGATCCATTAAACTCCAGTGAAGCACTCGGGTTTTCCTTGGAAGAGTGGGGCAGACTTCTTCCTGGCATAAAGTAATCACGAGACCAATGGAATTAACGTTGATTTCCGAGACAGATTTTGACTTTTGCTGAGAAATATCGATACCGAGTTCTTGCATCACTTGAATCGCTAATGGATGGACAAAAGAAGGAGAAGATCCGGCACTTTGAATGGAAAAATCTTTCCCCAAAACTGCACGTGCTAACCCTTCGGCCATTTGGCTTCTTGCCGAGTTGGCCACACAGAGAAAAAGAACGTTCATTTAGGCCGCTCTTTTTTTGGAAAAAGAAAAATCAAGAGACAAATACTGAGAAAGCTCAGGAGCTTTACTTACTTTCCAAATCTTTTGGTCCAAGTAGAAGTGTTGACCCACCACCCCAAAGTAAAGAATATAAGCTAAGTTGCTCCAAGTGTCATCACTCACTCCTGAGCTAAAGAAGGGAATTTCAGCTCTGAACCAAAACACTAAAGTAAAGAGCACTGAAAACCCGAGAGCTGCTATTGTGTAAGTTGAAAACTTTGAATTCACCGCTTTAGCCAATCCAAAAAAACCATCTGAAGGGCTCTCTGCATATCGCTTCTTGCTGTAGAACCAAACCATCGCGTGGTACTGAATATTGTGAAACAAAGAATTCATTAGGGACACGACCATGAGTTTTTGTCCGAAGTTTTGATGGCCGGGGAAGAAAGGTCCATAAGCGGCCACCACATGGAACATGACGTTGTAAAAAATAAAGCAATTCAGAATATAAAAAAGCGAAATGCGGCTTCCGCAGCCAGGCTTTTTATCCATTACTCGGAAAGCTAAGAAGACAATGTACAAAAGACTAGCTCCAGAGAGTGCCAAGGGGAGATTTAATATAAAGGAATTGAAAAATGAAGAATCATTCAAAGTTCCAAAGAAACCAGGGAAATCTGCTCCCAGTTTATACGAAAGAAAAAAGTGGGCCATGGGAGCATAGGTTGTGAGATACATGCCCCACCTAAAAAGTTCCATGGATTCGGGGCTTGCGCCTGATTTTCGATTATAGATAGAAACAAAGCCATAGTGCTGGCGAGTGTTGTGATACAAAGACCAAGTAAAAATAAAAAAGCCATAGAGATTCATAGATAAAGCAGTTCCATTTAAAGAGGAAATCCCAACCATCAGAGCTGGAAGTACTAAGAACAGAGCGCTAAAAACGAGAACCGATTTATTTTCTTTCACAAATTTAAAATCTAAAAAAGTTCGGCTGTAAGTGGCCCAAAAGTGGGAGCCCTCAAAAAAGAAAACCCACCCCCAAAAGCACAGAGGGATGAGAGCTGCTGGAGCAAAAGATCCGAGAAGGGGAACTAAAAGCGTAAAAAAAGCTCCCCCAAAAATAAAAGCTAAATCATATTGTTTACTGCCAATCCACACAGAATCTGCATTGGTTTGATTTTTCATATGCAAACTCTATCGACAAGGCAAAATGCCAACTTAAGAAGAAATCTTAGACATGAAAAACCAAATTAATTTTAGCGATATAGCTCGGTTGTCCTCTTTCTGGAAAATTACTCCAGCCCTCTAAGACAAGATAATCGGTGGGATCGAATTTAACGCCTAGAGCAGGAAGCCAAAAACTTTGATTGCCGCCCTGTACTATATCGGCATTAATATTTAAGCTTCTTCCCCAAACTCGCCACGTTCTATCCACGCCGACCAGAACGGTATTGCCATTGGTTTGAAGACCATAGCCTGCGTGGGCTCTTACATATTGAAAGTCATGAGCGAGCATCGCATACGTGAAAGGTTTTCCAGAAAGGGTAGGATCGGTGAGGGCAACGTTGGCTACTCCCACTGCGACGACTCCATTCTCCCACGGGTTTGCATTCACTTTAGTTTGAAACAATAAAGGCCCTGTTTCTTTAGGTGCTAGCGGGCTATCGAGCCCGACTTCTAAATTTAAAAAAGGAAAAGCATAACCTGCTTTAAAACCCATCCAGTAAGAAAATTCACCAGGACCATTTGCTGCAAACTGATTAGCTCCATCGCCAAAACTACTAAACGACTGAACTGCTACCGTACGATGCGGCACTGTGTCTGCAGTGGGTATGTTGTTAAGCCCTGTTGGAGTAGCAAAGAGGGAGCGACCCAAACTAAATACTGCTAAAATAATAAGTTGTTTTTTCATAAGGGTAAAATCTTAGCATGAAAAGAAGCAAACTTGAGTGGGTCTTTATTATTTTTTTTATTCCTACCATTATCACGTTCTATTCCATTTATAAGTATCCCGATTTCGTTTTAGGACCTGGAGCCGACACTCGGGTTTTAGGAAAGAATCTCTCTTTTTGGTACATGCTCCTCTACACATTGATCGTTTGCGGCATTGCTGGAAAAGTCCTTCTAAAAAATAAAAACGCCTATTCTTTTAAAGCAGTCCCCACTGATTCTTTAAGTCATTATCAAAAAACAAAGTTTATGAGCATTTTGTTGGTGCAGCTGGTGGGTTTTTTCCTTTTGCCTTTTGTGATTTTGCCCCTCCTCAAAGGCCAGTCTTTTTGGAATGATTCTCTACAAGCTCCTGTGAAAACCGCGCATGTATATTTATTCCCAGGCTTTACTAGCTGGGGAATGGCTTTTTATTTATTTTTAGTGATCCCGGTTTTTGTTTACTTCTTTGGAAAGCGCTACTGCTCTTGGATTTGCTCGTGTGGAAACCTAGCCGAAACAGTGGGAGTAACAGTCTGGGGAAAAAAATGGGTAAAAGAAGGGACTCCTCGAGGAGAGCTCGCACAAAAAAGCAATCACGTGCAGACAATTGTGATGGGGTTTGCCTTTCTTTTTGGACTCATTTTATTGCTAGACACGCTAAAAGTATTTTCTGCACCTGATCTTGTTTCAGGACTCCGATCTTTTCAAGATTTCAGTATTGATTTCATGTTTGGTTCTGTCATTGGTGTGGGAGCGTATCCTTTTTGGGGCACTCGAGTTTGGTGTCGTTATGGATGCCCCCTAGCTAAATTTATGAAATTCACTGGCAAAGTGACTGGCTCAAAGTTTCAAGTGGTTGCCAATGAAAAGTGCACTGGAATTAATTTGTGTACGAAAGCCTGCCCCATGGGAATTGATGTGGCTTCTTATGCACACTTAAATAAAAAACCGATTATGGGTTCGTTTGGACTTTCTCAAACGGAGTGCATTGGTTGTGGGGGCTGTATCGATGTTTGTCCCACCGACGCGCTTTCTTTTCGTCCCATTAGCAGCAAGAAGCCCCGAGATTTGAATTCTGGGCATTAGGCACTCCAGGACTGCAATCAAAAAGCCCTAAATGGTGATCGGTATTGCCTAGCACTTTAAAGTGCTTAGAAAAGCGTGTTCCAGTCAGCATTTTAGCTGTATTGCTGCATACTAAGAGCGGCATGTTTCTTTTAAATAGATGGTGATCATCGAGGCGAAACTCAAGAGGGCTTTCTGGAATAGTCCCTTGATAATAAGCTACTTGCCCGTAGTCTTCGCACTTGTCTTCGAGATCGGTGATTTTGAAAGCTCGAAAAGTAATGGAATAGAATTCCGTATCACCGATTTTGCTGACGATTTCTGGATCAGACAGGGTAATGCGGTTTTGTGTGACAATCCGGTAATCTTGAATGCCCATTTTCAGGAGAAGCCTTCTAAAATCTTCGATGTACATGGCACCCCCTAGGCATTCTCCTAAAAGAATCGGATCTTCTTGGCAGTGCTTGGGAAGTCTTCTGGAGGCAAAGACATCTGAAAAATAAAGTTCGCCGCCTGGTTTTAAAACTCTAAAAATTTCTGAAAATACTTGTGGCTTATCTGGAGATAAATTAGTAACGCAATTCGACACAACTAAATCTATCGTGTTATCTTTCATTCCAGCCGATTTTAAGTCCTCAATGAAGCCTTGCACAAAACTGACATTGGGTTTTTGGTATCCGAATTTATCCATTTGGTAAGGAAGATGCTTATTCGCCACAGCGAGTTGCTCATCAGTCATATCGATGCCTGTCACATGGCCGTCTTGCCCTACTAATTGTGAAAGAAGATACACATCCCGCCCTGTGCCACAGCCCAAATCTAAAACGTGCTGGCCTTTTAAGCCCACTGGAAGCGGCGAGCCGCATCCATAAAACTTTTCTTGAATTTCCATGTGAACATTTTTTAAAAGCTCGCGAGTATGCGCGGGAAGTGCTTCAATGCTACAACAAGCGCTAGTTTTGAGATCTTTACTGGTCTGAAGGACTTTTCCGTAATAGGTTTTTACTTTTTCTTGAGTATTCATAGGCCTTATATTCTAAGGGATTTCTTCCGAAGGGAACAGCATGAAAACTAAAAGAGTTCCGTACCATATTCACCCCACATCAAAAACAGAAAATCCTAGCTGCGGCGTATTTAAATCACGCTTTCCAGATAGGCCCATGACGCCTGAAGAGATCAAAGCTTTTCAACCTCATCCTTGGGTGAGTGAAAAAGACATGCCTTTGGCGGTTGAGAGAGCAAGAACTCGCATGGAAGTGGCAGGAGTGTGGGCTCCCAATCAAATTTTAGGAAGACGCTACTCCATTGGCTGTGTAGCCCTTGAAATCACTCAGCGATGCAATTTGGATTGTACGCTCTGTTATCTTTCGGAAAATTCGGAGTCGGTAAAAGACATCCCAATGGAAGAAATTTTTAGAAGGATTGATCAAATCAAACTTCAATTTGGCCCCTCAAATGATATTCAAATCACAGGGGGAGATCCGACTTTGCGAAAACGCTCTGAGCTGATGGAAATTGTAAGATACATTCGAAAAATCGGAATGCGCCCAACGCTCATGACCAATGGAATTGCGGCAACGAGGGATATGTGTGAAGAGTTAGTGGCTAATGGCTTAAACGACATCGCTTTTCATGTGGATCTCACCCAAGAGCGAAAAGGCTATAAAAGCGAAATGGAGCTTAATAAGTTTAGAAAAGATTACATTGAGCGAGTGAGAGGTCTTCCCATTGCGGTTATTTTTAACACGACCGTTTTTAAAGATAACTTTCACGAAATACCTGATCTCATCCGATTTTTTAAAGCCAACACAGATGTAGTTGGAATGGCGTCTTTTCAGTTGCAAGCAGATACGGGAAGAGGGGTCTTAAAGAAACGTGATGAAATTATTTCGCTAGAAACTGTTACAGAAAAAATTCAAGAAGGGGCCGGAACGAAGATTTCCTTTGATACAGCTAGAATTGGCCATCCTAAATGCCACAAGTATGGTCTCACGCTTGAAGCCAATGGAAAGCTCTTTGATTTTTTAGATGATCCAGAGTGGTTCAATTTACTCATTGAAAAAACAAGGGGCCTCGAGCTGGATAGAACTTCAAAACCTAAGCTCGTAAAAAACATCTTCCAATGGCTTTCAAAAAACCCTGGAATCTTAATTCCTACTTTGTCTTTTTTGAGCAAAAAAATCTGGACCATGAAGTGGGATGTTTTAAAAGCTAGAAAAGTAAGAAAGCTATCATTCTTTGCCCAAAACTTTATGGATGCAAGCTCCTTGGAAGTAGATAGAATCCATGCTTGTTCCTTCATGGTGATGACTCCGCAAGGGCCCATTTCCATGTGCATGCACAATGCAAAAAGAGATGATTATATTCTTCAGCCGATTCAATTAAAAACTAAAGAAGTGTGGCAGCCTCTGACGGGAAAAAAAGAAGCTTCCCCCGTTGCGCAGAAACCAGAGGAAAAAACATGATTGGCTTTATTGGAGGATCCGGGCTTTATGCTTTGCCTGGTTTAGAGGAAGTAAAAGAACACGTTATTGAGACTCCTTTTGGAAAACCCTCAGGACCCATCGTAAGAGGATTTCTTAAAAACAATCCAGTAGCTTTTCTTCCCCGTCATGGCCAGCATCACCAGTTTCTGCCCAGTGAAATCAATTTTAAAGCCAATATTTGGGCTTTAAAAAAGGTAGGAGTCAGCCACATTGTAAGCATTTCAGCGGTGGGAAGTTTGTCTGAAGAAATTGCGCCGGGAGATTTGGCCGTGGTTGGCCAGTACATCGATTGGACGAGAGGCAAAAGAGAAAGCACTTTTTTTGGAAAAGGGGTCATTGCACACGTTTCTATGGCGGTTCCTACTTGTCCTGAGCTTTCTCAACACCTACTTGAGACTGCTAAAAAAGAGTCTTCCAAAGTACACTCATTCAAGACGTATGCTTGTGTTGAAGGACCTCGATTTGGAACCAGAGCCGAAAGTCACTTTTTACGAGCCTCCAAAGCTCACTTAGTGGGCATGACTCATATCCCAGAAGCTTTTTTAGCCAGAGAAGCCCAAATGGGTTACAGCGCATTAGGAGTTGTGACTGATTATGATTGCTGGATGGAAGATGAAAATTCTCATGTATCGGCCACTCAAATGCTTGCTCTTTACCGAGAAAACTTAAAAAAAGTACAAAACATTCTTTTGAGTATTTCGCTACCTAAAGGCATCGAAAATTGTTCGTGTCGGAAAGCTCTTCGGGGCGGACTTCTTTCTGATCCAAAGACCCTCTCAAAAGACACTCAAAGCTGGTTAGAGGTCTTGCTCCAGTGAAAGATTCCCTAGATTGCAGCATCCTCATTCCGGTAGGGAACCATGAGACGGGTCTTTCAAAACTTCTGAATGATTTAAAGACTTTTTATCCTCAAGCAGAAATCATCTGTGTGGGAACTGACGAAGCGCCTTCAAGCCTTCCCAATGGAGTGAAGTGGCTAAAAACGGAAAAAGGCCGAGCGAGACAGATGAATGAAGGAGTGAAAGAGGCAAGCTATTCTTTTCTGTGGTTTTTGCATGCAGACAGTCAAGTTCAAGTCGAAACAGTGGAAGCGTTAAAACAAGCTTTGAAGACAAATCCGGAATCCCTGTCTTATTTTGATTTAAGTTTTACCGATGGGGATTTTCGATTAAAGATAAATTCTTGGGGAGCTTGGGCTCGCTCTCGCATTTTCGGCCTTCCTTTTGGAGATCAGGGCTTCGTTCTTTCAAAAAAGATTTTCTGGGATCTCGGGGGCTATGATGAATCAGCTCCTTATGGAGAAGATCATCTTTTAGTGTGGGCCGCAAAAAAGCAGGGTGTTCCTTTAAACCCTCTCAAAGTACCCTTGGGGACAAGTGCTAGAAAGTATCAGATAAAAGGTTGGCTCAAAACCACACTACGCCATGTTTTTTTAACTTATCTTCAAGCTTACAAAGAAATAATTCAGCCTAAAAGAAGCTCAAAGTGTGCTGTTGCTGTTTTTGTAAAAACACCGGGGCTTTCACCGTTGAAAACTCGCTTAGCGGCTAGCCTAGGAAAAGAAAAAGCAGAAGCTTTTTATCACCATTCCGTAAAAGCAGTGGAGAGTGTTTTAATAAAAGCCCAAAATCAAACGCACAGCTTTGAAGTTTTGTGGGCAGTAGCAGAAAAAAAAGGCCTAAACCATTCACTCTGGAAAAGCTTTTCAAAAACTTACCAAGGGGAAGGAGACTTGGGGCAAAGACTCCATAAAGTCTATTCCTTCCTGATCAAAAAGTATGAATCAGTCCTTTTGGTTGGGGCCGATTGCCCGGAAATAGAGCTTTCTCAATTGAAAAAAGCCCAGGAAATTTTAAGTGAAAAGAAATCAAAGTTTGTATTTGGACCTGCTCTAGATGGAGGGTTTTATCTTTTCGGAGGGAGCACCCCCATTCCCAAGCATATCTGGACGGATAACCCCTATAGCCAAGAAACCACCCTTGAAAAGCTTCGCGAAGAGCTTTGTCTTCTGGGGGAAGTAAGCCTTCTTGAGCCTGCAAGGGATGTCGATACTTTTGAGGACTTAAAGGCCATGGGGAGCAGATCCCCTTCGGGGTTGACTGTAGAGCAATAAGAACTTCTGGATTGGACAAAAAGGAGTGCGATATGAAACTCAACACAGTTGTTTTAGGATTTTTTTTTCTAGCCAGGTTAGCTCAAGCGGAGGTCTTCGACTTAAGTTTTAAAGATTGGGACCAGTGGTTAAAAACCTATACCAAAGTGCAGGGGCCAGTAACTTTGGTGAACTACAAGAAAGCTCAAAACAATCGAAAAAGCTTAGATTCGCTTGTGGGCCAATTCGAGGGAGTTTCAAAAAGCACCTTTGATTCCTGGAGTGAAAAAGACCGATTGGCATTTCTCATCAACGCCTACAATGTGTTTACTATCAAACTCATTGTCGATAATTACCCCCTAAAATCGATCAAAGACTTGGGGAGTCTTTTTAAGAGTCCTTGGAAGAAAAAGTTCTTCAAACTCTTTGGGGAGGATGAAACTTTGGATGGAATCGAACACGAAAGAATTAGAAAAAAGTTTAAAGAGCCCAGAATCCACTTTGCTGTTGTCTGTGCTTCAAAAGGGTGCCCCGCACTTAAGGGTGAAGCTTATGTGGGTTCGCGGTTAAACGATCAATTAGAAGAAAGCTTACGAAACTTCTTAAAAGATGAAACCCGAAATCGGTGGGATGAAAAAAACAATGTTCTTTACCTCTCAAAAATCTTTAAATGGTACGCAGATGACTTTAAAAATGCTGCAGGCTCGGAACTCGCATTCTTAGCTCCTCGGATGGCCGGTTCCGAAGCTCAAGAAAAGCTATTCAATCAGGCCAAAATAGAATTTTTAGATTACGATTGGAGTCTTAACGAGACTCAAGAGTGATGTTTTTAATTAAAACATCAAAGGAAGAAGCAGTGTCATCGCCATCTGATTGGACCCACAGAGCATAAGTATCCAGCTCTTCCGGGCTTCTCCAAGAAACCGAGTAAGCCCCTGGTTTTGAAGCTCGTAAAACCACGACTTCTTCAAGCAGGTTGGATTTTGGATGTTTTCTTTTTGTGCCCTCAGGAAGGGTTTGAGACACAGTGAGAAATAACGCTTTTCCTAAATGATAAGGTTCACTTTTTTCCGATATCAACTTGAGCCATCGGGGAGCAAAGAATTTTTGAAACCAACTGAGCTGATTATCTCCTGAAACCACAAGGCCTAATCTCAATGAGAAATCATCAGCATGATCTAAGCCTTCGGTGCTACCCTCAGGAATTTTTGGAAGACCGGAGAGTTCAAATTCAAGCTTTACCGTATGCACCTTAAGAATTTGGCTGAGTGGGTAAAAAAGCGGACTACTTGATTTGTCGATCGCTAGCCTTAGGCCTTCAGAGGAAAAAGAAGTTAGAGTCTTTCTGCTTTGAGAGAACCCCAGATCAGTCCACTGAGCTTTTTTGTCGAGAGGGATTGCGAGGAGTCCCAAAAAAACAAAGCCAATACAGCGAGTTTTCATAGTGTTTTCTTTTAAATTCCAAAGCTATACTATACTCAAAATTAAAGGAGCTCGTGTGAACTTTCTAAGATGCTTTAACCAACTCCCCACTTACTTTTTGGTTCTTTCCTTGGCCGGCTGCGCCACTTTGGTTCGGATGCCAGAAGAAAAAAACATTCCTACCTCCAGTGAAGCTCAAAA
>OGVY01000202.1_pt1 | contig 10812 bp, 12 predicted proteins | sample 1575871 | NCBI WGS metagenome assembly OGVY01 (sample SAMN07581536, study PRJEB24739) | freshwater metagenome
CCGCAGAGAGGTTTTTTGAGAAGTGGGAATAGCCCGCAGAAAAGGAGCCGTATTAAAAACCTGAGTGAGAAGTAGCTGTGGCTCAATTCCTTTGGGACGAGGAGGAAGTTCAAGGGTTGGTAATGGAGCTTCTGAGTTTTGAAGAAAAGATAAGTTCTCCACTGAAAACGCCCCTAAAGATTTTTTAACATGCCCAGGAGGTACTGGTGCATGTCTTTGATGAGAGATTCGTTTAAGTGAAGTTGCCGGTAAGTAATCCCTGAAAGCTGAAAAATCCTCTTTGAAATCCGGTTTTCAGGAGTGTCTCGGTACTTATCTGAGAGATAAATGATTTCAGAAACCTTCTGATTGGCAATGAGCTTTGCGCATTCATTACAGGGAAAAAGGGTCACATATCCTTTCGAGCCTTTCAAACTTCCTCGGGCATGAGAAATGGCGTTAGCTTCACTGTGAATCACATAACCATACTTTTGGTACTCGGGAGGGACGGTTCGATCGTTCCCCCAAGGGATTTGGCTTTCATCCACTCCGGCTACGGCTCCGTTATAGCCCATGGTGATTTGGTGGTTATTTTCATCCACGAAAACACAGCCGACTTTTGTATTGGGATCCTTACTTTTATAGCTTGCCAGCATAGCTTGAAGCATGAAGTATTCATCCCACTGGAGTTTTGAAGAAACAGGAACAAAGTTCACCAAGTGGGTCGGATCAATTTGAGTTAAGTCTTCCATGGTTGAATTGAGCTTCTTTCTTGCAAATTTCAAAGGGTACGTCAAATGGCAGAAAATCAGTTTAAAGTAGGCGACGAAGTTCGAATTAAAAAGCTCTCCCAAGATGGCAAAGTTCTAGAAGTCACTTCTCGGGGAACCTACCGAGTGGCTGTGGGCTCGATGACCTTAGAGGTCAAAGCCTCTGAGATGTCGCGAGTACCAGAGAGCAAATGGAAAAAAGCCACAAAGATTCTCAAAAACCCCAAAGTGTCGGTTCAGGGCAAGATCCTCACTGAGAAAATGCCTGAGATTTTAGATTTGCATGGTCTTCGAGTCGAAGAAGCTTTGCCCAAAGTCGCGCACTTTTTGGATCAAGCCATTTTGCAAGACAAAGACTTAGCTCTCATTCTTCACGGACTAGGCACTGGAAAACTTCTTCAAGCTGTCCATGCCTTTTTGAAAAAAACGCCTACTGTGAAACACTTTGAATTGGATTCCCACAACCCTGGGGTCACGAAAGTGTATTTTTAAAGAACGAGAATGGCGCCTTTGACCGTAACCAACTTTTCGTAAATCCGAACAACTTTGTCTGCAGATTCAGCTTGGACTTCTAAAGTCACCGCAATGTGTTTGCCGCTGTCAGTTTCCCTCACGCTATGGCGAGGGTTACATTCCGGGCCTACGGCTTGGAGAGCTGCTTCAATCACGCGCTCCGGAAAGCTATTTTGGTGCTCTCCAATGACTTTGAAGGTGTAGGATCCTGGAAAAGAGTGAGTGGCCTTTAAAAGCTCTAGAGAAGGAAATTTAGGGGGCTGAGTCATGAAGTGCTTGAAGTAGCACAAGTGTGAAAAACGTCAAAGCTCTTCACAGTTGCCGCGAGCTTAGCCACCCAGGAGTAGCGTCTAAGAAACCGACAAAAAAAGCTCATAAATTCAAGCTGTTAAGTGTATTCAAAAAGTCTACGGCCAAAAGTTCGGCACTTGTCTAATCTTAAATGATTAAAATCATTAAGAAAAAAATTGGCATTAGGTCTGCATCAAGTAGCTCTGTTCTCTTACCGATACAGTGAACTGAGGGGTTCGCATTTAAAATTTAATTTTCCCAAGGGGGAAGTATATGCATTTAAGAAACTTCTTTTGGCTAGGGATGCTGTTGGTTTCTACCCTTTCGTGTATGAAATCGAGCAGAGTTTCTAAGCGTGGCATCCAAGCGAACTCTTTGACCATGGGAAACCAAACTGCTGAATGCAGCTCGGGCTGGAGTATTACTGCAGAGCCCATTGGAGGAATTCTGGTTGGAAACCTCCAGCAATTTGAAACAAACTCCTATGTCTCTTTTAAAATAGAAGGCAGTGGTTGTTCATACGGTTTTCGCTTGAATGGAGTGAGCAGTAGGAATTTTTCAAGAACGGCTTATACCAGTCGATTTTATCCGGTCGCAGAAACTGAAAAAATTGAAGTCTTTTCGGTAAGCGTAAGAGATGCTGCAGGGAATGCTGTTGGAGAGTTGGAAATTGAATCTGAACCCTTTAGAGTAGTAACAGCAGCAGCTCCTCGTTGCGAATTAGATCCCGAAGTGGCTTATGCAGATTCGACAGGAAGCTTTAGAGTGAGAGTGACCCCGAGCGATTCTGGGACTCTCACAAGCATTGCGCCTTCAAGTCAATCTTCAGGGCTCACTGTGGGAGCGTCTCCTTCACTTCCCAGTGGAGGCCGTTCAGTGGTTGCAAATAGAACCTATGAATATACCTTAAATACCAACCGAGTAAGTGGGAGAGTGGAATTTAAGTTTCAAAAAACAGTCGCTGCCGGTTTACCAGCAGCCTCTGAAGCAGTGTGTGGCTCAGTAGAAGTGGTTTCTTCATTGTGTGGCGATACAGGGGTTCAAGCTGACTTCCTTGGCGATGGAACCACTCAAGATCTTCGCATTGAATGCGCCACTCGTATGATTAAAGTCACTCGCATATCAGGAGGGGCTACTTACGGTTTTGGAACACTAAGTGATATCAGCAACATTAAACAACTCATGGCGGGTAATATTAGTGGGGACAGCAAAGCCGATCTACTGATTTACAAAACAGAGACTGTGGCGGGAGTCACCCAAGCCTTTTTTCAATTGGGTGTGACCTCATCTACAAATGATTTTGGAGCAAGAGTTAATAACCGATGCTCTTCTGTTTGGAATGTTGCTGGAAAAGCTCTTCCAGAGCAGTTTCGCTTTACAGCAAGATCTGGAAATACTCCTGCAAAAATCTCCGCTCTGTTAGGGGCTGACAGCTCCGCTCTTTTGTATGAATCAAGCATTCAAGTGAACTCGGACGGATCCTGTAATTTAAGCACTCCCAGCATTGCAACGGGTTCAGTTTCTTTGACAGCGGATAGAACTCTATTGCCCTTCGGACAAAGTGCTTCCATTACTTGGGGAGCTGTCAACGTGGGAAGTTCGGCTTGCAGTTTGAGAAAGAAACTCGCATCGCAATCGGATGCTTCTTATCAGGATGTGCCTGGAGAAGGGAATAAAAACGGTGGCGGGCAGCAAGTATTAGAGCACTCTGTTTCTTCTGGGCCGATTACTGCCAATACAGATTTTCAAGCTGTGTGTAAGCCCAATGCGGGACAAGTAGGCCTGGATCAAACTCAAACCATTAGAATCAATGTGACCGATACCAGCTATCCTCTTCAAGTGATGGAAAACAATCAAGCTGGCAGTCCCTCTATTTCATTTTTCCATCCCAATATTCCGAGTGGAAAAAACATTGCTGACTTTGACAAAAAAACACTTTTCGTGAAGTGGGATAAAACAGGGGGCACGAGCTGCAAACTTCGCCTTCTTCCCGAGGGAGAAACAGAACTTCCGATGGTGGACATTGCTTCCTCCAGCGGAGCCTTGGGCCGGGCTGTTGATTTCAAAAGGACCTCTGAAGTTAGGATCGAATGCTCTGGAGTGGAGCCTTCCTTTAAAAAAATTGTGATGGGGGGAGCGCCGCAAATTAAAGAAGGCACTTCTTCTAGTGTGAGCTGGAGTCAAGTCAGTGCTAACTCAGCACAACCTGCTCAGCCATTCATTCTTGCAGCTAGTAACCGAGGAGCAAAAATTCGAATTAAATCAGTGGCCATTGCAAATGATAATAATGCGACTGGCACCCTGACATTAGATAGTGGCTGTAGGGATAAAATTTTAGATCCAGCTGCTTCAGCAGCGATTGATAAGGAGTGTACTTTAAACGTCACTTATAATTCGGGAAAAGCAGGTTCTCAAAAGGCTGCCAATCTTGAAGTGACCTATCAGCGGTATGATGAAAATGGAGTGCTTCTAAATGCTGAGTACAAAGATTATTTAGGTACTATCAGTGGTAAAGTCAGAGGCAAAAGCGGCGGTGGCGGCCAAGGCGGAAAATAGAGCTACGAGGTAATCATCATGTACTACGTACTCAGTGGCTGTTTCCTCATCGTTTGGGCCATTATCAATACAATCGTCGATATCAAAGAGTACGGCTGGACAGAAGGAAATTACTGGTGGTTCTGTAATCTTGCTCTTTTGGGAATGGGCATTGGTCTTGTTATTAGAAGCCGAGGCGTTCTGACTGGCTTTCTCTCCATTGCTTCCTTCACTCAAACTTTCTGGGTTGTTGACAATCTTTATCGACAAATCCGAGGCATCTCCCTTTTTGGTCTCACGGATTTCATGTACCGTCCGGGTTATCCAATCTCTAAGTTTGTTCTTTCTCATTATCATTACTTTACTTTGGTTATTGGGATTTATGCGCTCTGTTTTTTGCCAAAAGTGAAGAACCACACTTTACTTCTCAGTGCCATTTTTAACCCTTTCATTTTTGCAGTCTCTTATTTCGTTTTTGATTCTGAAAAAAATGTAAATTGCATTCACAATTCATGCCTTCCAAATTTTATTCCCGGGCAAGGGCCCCTGTTTTCAGTTCTTTTTTGGGCTGCAATTTTTACTATTCATATGTTGATTGCTTTTGCCATGGATCGATTCTTTTTGAATCTCAAAATAAAACTCCAATCAGAGCGTTGGGTGCATGCCGGGTTTGCATTAGGGTTTTTAGTGGCTGTAGGTTTTTCTATTCAGGATATCAATTACAGACTTTCCCTTCCCAAATTTGCATGCTCTGGGGAATCAAGTGTGGACTCTGTTGTTACAGGCTGTAAGAACACAAAACCCTATATGGGTCAGGAATTTTTAATTACCTACTTCATTGAAAACCGGGGAATTTATGATCAGGTCTGCCAAGTGGATATGATCTTAAATGGTAAGGCTATTACAGTGCAAGAGCCCACAAATCTTTTAATGGGAAGAAACTATTCTCAGTCCTATCCTATTCCCCTTGCCAACGAGGATATGGTGGTAGCAGTGAAGCCAATATGCCGTCGAATTTCAGATAGAGGAATTGCCTCTGAACCTTTACCCTCTCAGTAACTTTCTCCTTGAGGGTTTTCGGATTGAATACAATGCTTTTTTTAATCAAAGCTCAGGAGGGAATACAATGCGGGTTTGTTCGATAGGAATGGTCATTTTGTGGGGAGTCCTAGCAGGTTGTGCCGGAGCTCAGCCTACTGGTTCTGAACAACCACTTTTGAAAACAACATGTGAAATTTCTGGCTGCAGTGGTGAAATCTGCAGCGAAAAGGGCAAAAAAATGATTTCGCCTTGTGTAGTGCTTCCCCAGTATGAATGCTTAAGGAAATCTCGCTGTGAAGCTCAGGAAAGTGGAAAGTGTGGCTGGACAAAAACCCCCGAGTATCTCGAGTGTATGAAGAAGTTTAAATTCAAATAAAAAAGGACGGGATTTCTCCCGTCCTTTCCACTTAAAAACGCAAAAACTTACTTGCTCTTCAAGTGCTTGCTAACAAGTTTCGTCATTTCAAACATCGAAACGACTTTCTTGCCGTTGAATACAGGTCCTAACTTTGCATCGGCGCGGACATTGCGACGATTTTTAGGATCTTGTAGCTTTGCTTTCTTAATGTAAGCCCAAAGTTTCTTCACGACTTGCGTGCGTGGAAGAGGCTTGGAGCCTACGATTACAGCGAGAGCAGCACTCGGTTGTAGCGGAGCCATGAACTTCGCATTTGGCTTACGCTTGCCAGCTTTTTTCTTAGTTGCTTTCTTAGCTTTCTTTTTTGCCATTTGGTGTCTCCCTAATCCTGATAACGGCTTGATTATGGGTAATGATAAATACAAAAGGCGCTAGAACACAAATAAAAAAACATAAAATAACAGTTTTTTCCCTCTGAAAAGCATTTTTTTCACTCTAGATAACGAAGTTGACAAGTCTTTGAGGCACTACAATCGATTTTTTAAGTATTTTTCCCTCGAGGAGTTTCGCTACTTTCGGGGTAGATTTGGCGAGTATTTCAAGCTCTTCTTTCTCGATTTCTCGACTGACTTCTAGGCGATCAATAAGTTTTCCATTCACTTGAACCACAATCACAAGGAGGTCTTCCGTGCAAAGAGCTTCGTCAGTGGGGGGCCAAGGAGCTAAAGAAACAAAATCTGAGTGCCCTAATCGCTGCCAGAGCTCCTCTGCTAAATGAGGAGCATAAGGAGCTAATGTCTTTAAAAAGAGTTCTAGAGTTTCCTTCGGAAGCGACTGGGCTTGAGTTGCTTCATTCACAAAAATCATCATTTGAGAAATAGCAGTATTGAATTGAAGTGCAAGAGTGTCTTCCTGAACCTTTTTGATCGTCTTATGAAGCACTTTCCAAAGAGCTAGTTCAGAAGTGCCGGGTTGAGAAGAGATTTTACTTTGAAGTTCCCCTGTGCGCTCGTCTACTACGAGACGCCAAACTCTTCCTAAAAAGCGATAAACCCCTTCAGGCCCTTCCATTTTCCAGAGTTTGACTTGATCTAAGGGACCCATAAACATTTCATAGAGCCGCATGGCATCTGCACCGTACTTATGAATGACATCATCGGGGTTTATGACATTCATTTTAGATTTAGACATTTTTTCAGTTTGAACTCTCAGCTCTGCTCCAGTCCCTTTTACAAAAAACTTTTCGCCCTTTTTTTCAGTTTCTTCAGCCAAATAGTATTTTCCGCGAGCGTCTTGGTAGCTATCTCCTAAAATCATTCCCTGGTTAAAGAGTTTTTGAAAAGGTTCCTTGGTGCTCACAATTCCAGCATCGTAAAACACTTTGTGCCAGAAGCGAGCGTAAAGCAGGTGGAGAACGGCATGTTCTACTCCGCCGATATAGAGATCTACAGGCATCCAGTATTTTTCGAGTTCTTTATCTACTGGGACTTGAGTATTTTTGGGATCAATAAATCTTAAATAGTACCAACAAGACCCAGCCCATTGGGGCATCGTGTTTGTCTCTCGAAGGCCTTTTTTCCCATTGGGAAGCTGCACTTCAAGCCATTTTTTACCTGCTCGAGCCAGAGGAGGTTCCCCAGTCTCAGTGGGCCGGTACTCGTCAATGGATGGAAGTTCTACTGGAAGAAGATTTTGCGGAAGCGGGGCTACTTCGCCATTCTCTAAGTGAAGAATGGGGAAAGGCTCCCCCCAATAGCGTTGTCTCGAAAAAAGCCAATCTCGGAGCCGGTAAGTAACTTTTCTGTTCCCTTTTTGTTTGGACTCTAACCAAGAAGTCATTTTGGCTTTGGCTGGGTCTACTGCAAGCCCATTGAGGAAATCTGAATTGATAACCTCTCCGTTGCCTGTATGAGCTTTTTCTTCAATAGGAGCTTCACCGCCTGATATTACTTGCACAAAAGAAAGGCCGTACCTTTTTGCGAATTCGTGATCTCTTTCGTCGTGAGCAGGAACGGCCATAATGGCACCTGTGCCATAGGTCATGAGAACGTAATCAGCAATCCAAATGGGAATGGGTTTTCCAGTTACTGGGTGCTCAGCAAAGCTTCCTGTAAAAACTCCGGTTTTCTCTTTAGCGAGATCCGTTCTTTGGAGATCCGTTTTGTCTTTTGCGGTTTTTACATAATCGACCACTGCTTGCCTTTGAGTGGGATGGGTCACTTTGGACACCAGCGGGTGCTCTGGAGAAAGAACGCAATAAGTAGACCCAAATAACGTATCTGGACGAGTCGTAAAAACAGTAAAGCTCTCAGAAGACCCCTGTACTTTAAAGTGGATTTCAGCTCCCTCTGATTTTCCAATCCACTCTCGTTGCATTTCTTTCACGCCTTCGGGCCAATCGAGCCCTTCTAAATCTTCGAGGAGCCTCTCTGCGTAGGCTGTTATTTTTAGCATCCACTGGCTCATGAGGCGGCGTTCTACAGGATCTCCTGTTTCGACGTAGACTCCGTCTTTCACTTCTTCATTAGCGAGTACTGTGCCAAGAGCGGGGCACCAATTGACGGGGACTTCAGCCCGGTATGCCAGGCCCTTTTCGTAGAGTTTTAGAAAAAGCCATTGCGTCCAGCGGTAATACTCGGGGTCAGTAGTGCTTAATTCACGGGTCCAATCGTAACTAAACCCTAAGCGTTTTACTTGCCTTCTAAAATTATCAATGTTGCGCTTAGTAATAATAGCGGGATGGAGGTTTTCGCGCATGGCAGCTCGTTCAGCAGGAAGGCCAAACGCGTCCCATCCCATGGGGTGAAGAACATTAAAACCCTGCATCCGTTTCATTCGAGCTAAGATATCAGTCGCAGTATAGCCTTCAGGATGCCCCACATGAAGCCCAGCGCCTGACGGGTAGGGAAACATATCCAAAATATAGTATTTGGGTTTTTTCTTTAGGGACTCTGAATCCGTGGCTGTGACAAAAGCATTCTTCTTTTCCCACTCGGCTTGCCATTTGGGCTCTATAGACGCTGGATCGTATTGCATGAGGGATTTACCTTAATCGAATTTGGCTTTTTCGGCAAAAACTACCTTTAGATTTTAAACTCACTTTGATACCGTTTCTCCTATGAAAACTATTCTTTTAGCTTTGATGAGCATACTAGCTTGGGGGGAGCCGAAAAAAATGGATAAAAGCGCAACTGAAATTGCAGTTTTGGCTGGGGGTTGTTTTTGGGGAATGGAAGACCTCATTCGAGCTCTTCCCGGTGTGAAAGAGACCACAGTGGGTTATACAGGCGGGGAAACTTCGGGCCCTACTTATTAGACTGTTAAAAAAGGCACTACGGGACATGCAGAATCCATCCAGATTGTGTTTGATCCCAAAACCCTTTCTTATGAAAAGTTGCTTCTTTTCTTCTTTAAAATACATGATCCGACGACTCCCAACCGTCAGGGAAACGACATAGGTTCTCAGTACCGTTCTGTTATTTTTTACCAATCTCCGGAACAAAAAATGACTGCAGAGAGTGTGAAATTGCGAGTGGACCGGTCTGGGAAATGGAAAAGGCCTGTGGTAACTGAAATTGTTGAAGCAAAGCCTTTCTATCCGGCTGAGACGTATCATCAGAAATATCTTGTCAAAAATCCGGGGGGATATACTTGCCACTATATTCGAAGTTATGATTTCTAGAGCGTATATCGATGCTCATTGTCACTTAGCCGATGAGCTCTTTTCTAAAGATCTTGAGAGCATTCTCGACGCCTCTGAAAAAGTCGGTGTGACAGCGTGGATTCAAGGCGGAATCGATCCTGAGGACTGGAAGAAGCAAAGGAAAATAGCTAAACTGAGGCCTGGACAGATTTTCTTAGCTTATGGTCTTCATCCTTGGTGGATTGCAACTCAGCGTGAGAGTGAAGTTGTGAGCGCTCTCAAACGACTTGAAAAAGAACTTCCCACGGCTCATTTGATCGGAGAGCTAGGGTTAGATTATTTGCCAAGATTCCAAGAGACTAAAAAACTGCAACAGGAAGCTTTTCGTCTGCAGCTTCTTCTCAATGAAAACTGCCAAAAGCCTTTAGTGCTACACATTGTGCAAGCCCACGCAGAGGCTATTCAAACATTAAAGAGCTTTCCCAACCAAAAAGGACTCGTTCATGCTTTTTCTGAAGGGAAAGAAGTCCTAAAAAAATATTTAGATTTAGGGCATTTGATTTCTGTGGGGGGCGCAGTCACTCGAGCTGGCTATCACAAACTGAAAGATGCTTTGAAATACATTCCGAAGGAGTGTTTGGTTCTCGAGACAGATGCCCCCGACCAAACTCCTGAGCTTCCTGGACTCACAAGGGAGAGCCGAAATGAGCCGAAATACTTGATTGAAATTGCACGTGCAGTAGCTGAAATTCGGAAAAACGAAACTGCAGAAGAGCTCTTAAAGAGCTCAAGCCACAACTTAAGCGCTTTACTTGCATCTTAGGATAAGCCGAGTTAAGGATTCCCCTCTCATGGATAAAGACCTAGAAAATTATAAACTTCACCGCCGTTTTGACCGGATGGGAAGACTCATTGGCGACGAAAAAATGAAGCATCTTTTCCAAAGCCATGTCATGGTGATTGGCTTAGGGGGAGTGGGGTCTTGGTCTGCAGAGTCGCTGGCCCGATCGGGAGTGGGGACCCTCACTCTGGTGGATTTCGACGAAATTTGCGTGACCAACTTTAACAGGCAGTTGCATGCTTTGGATAGAACAGTGGGTTCTCAAAAAGTGGATGTCATGGCAGATCGACTCCAAAAAATTAACCCTGCGGCTTCGATTAGACCCTGTGCTCAGTTTTACAATGCAGAATCTTCTGAAAAACTTTTTGAAGTTCGTCCCGATTACGTGGTTGATGCCATTGATAACGTAACGGCTAAATGCCACCTTTTAGCCTTTTGTAAAGAGCGCAAAATCCCAGTCGTGACTTCCACTGGTTCTGGGGGAAGACTGGATCCTTTGGAAATAAAAACGACTGATTTGGCTTTTACCACTGTGGATCCACTCGCTCGAGCTATCAGGGGAATTTTAAGAGAAAAATACCATTTCTCTCGAAACGAAAAAGAGCCCTTCGGGATTCCGGCTGTCTTTTCAACTGAGCCTGCCCTAGAGCCTCGGGAACTTCATTATGATGGCGGGAAAGGTTTTCAGTGTGTTTGCCCTCAAGGCGACAATCCTTACTTTCAGTGTGAAAACAGAAACGTCATTATGGGAAATGCAAGCTTTGTGACGGGGACCTTTGGTCTTGTAGCTGCTTCTATCGTGGTGCGCGACCTTTTGGCGAAGGTATCGTGACTGGGAAAC
>OGVY01000203.1_pt1 | contig 10805 bp, 11 predicted proteins | sample 1575871 | NCBI WGS metagenome assembly OGVY01 (sample SAMN07581536, study PRJEB24739) | freshwater metagenome
GGCTAAAGAAGGAATTGATCTTAAATCTGTACAGTGGAACCCCCACTAAAAAAGGAGAAAACGTATGGCATACGGACCTAAAGTTATTGATCACTTTAACAATCCAAGAAATGTGGGCTCTTTTGATAAAGGGGACCCCAACGTGGGAACCGGAGTAGTGGGAGCTCCAGAGTGTGGAGATGTGATGAAGCTTCAATTAAAAATCAATGAAGCTAATATTGTAGAAGATGCAAAATTCAAAACCTTCGGATGTGGGAGCGCCATTGCCAGTTCTTCTTTGGCTACGGAATGGGTTAAGGGAAAAACGGTTGACGAAGTTTTGAAAATCAAAAATACCGATATCGTCAATGAGCTTGCTCTTCCCCCAGTGAAAATTCATTGTTCTGTTTTGGCTGAAGATGCCATTCGAGCGGCTATTGCCGATTACAAGAAAAAACAAAACTCAGGAGCTGGCACTTAAGATGATTCAGTTAAGTGAAAATGCCGTAAAACAAATAAAACGGTTTCGCGAAGAGGAGAACTTGCCTGAAGGAGGGCTCCGTATTGCCGTGGTAGGAGGCGGTTGCAGTGGAATGTCCTATAAACTGGAATTCCAAAAAGAGCCGGCTCCAAATGATAAGGTATTTGAACAAGATGGCGTGAAAGTATTTGTGGATCCGAAGAGCTTTCTCTACATCAAGGGATTAACTTTGGATTACAGTGGAGGACTGAACGGCACCGGATTTACTTTTTTAAATCCGAATGCGGCCAAAAGTTGTGGTTGTGGGACTTCTTTCTCAGTCTAATAATTGTCTTTCCTGCGGAAGCTCTTTACAGCACGTGTCTCCTTTCTGTTTGAGCTGCAAAGCTCTGCAGCCTTTTCCCCCTTCCCCCCCTCATTTCTTTGAGGTTTTTGGATTAGAGCCCGCTTTAGAAATTGATGAAACGGCTCTTCGAAATAAATTTTATGAGCTTTCAAAAAAAGTTCATCCGGATGGTCATGCTTTACAAGATCCTTTGCACAAAATGACGGCGAGCCGCTGGAGTACTTTTATTAACCGTGCTTATCAGAATCTAAAAGATTCTCAGGCAAGAACTGAATATGTCTTGGAATTATTTTCTTCCGAGATCCTAACCCGACGAGCTCTTCCCACAGATCTCGCTGAGGCTTATTTCGAACTTCAAGAAAGGCTTTTGGAGAATGACGCTCAAAGAGCTTTAGACACTTTCACTGAGCAACTAGCTGCTGAAGAGAAAAACTGCTTGAAAGAGTGGCACCGAATCGCAAAATTGTGGGACCCAAGCAAGCCTTCGAAAGAACTTATTTCCCAGCTACAAACGTGTTGGGACCAACAAAAGTATTTGAATTCCATTCGTTCTAACCTTGAAAAACACAAGAAGGCTTTATGATTTTGGGAATTGATTTAGGAACCACTAATAGTCTTGTAGGAATCATTGAGAACGGAAGGCCTCGTCTTTTTCAGGACTCCAACGGTAGCAGATTGATTCCTTCCGTAGTTTACTTTCCAGAGAGCGGAAACCCAATCGTTGGAGCCGAAGCTCTCAGTAAAAAAGCCAGTGAGCCGTCTCGCGTCCTATTCAGCACGAAACGTTTCATGGGGAAAGGGGTTCAAGATATTCAGTTGGGGAAAGATCTCCTTCCCTTTGATTTCTCACCGAGCACGGACCAAGTGGTCAAGTTTCAAACTCCTCATAAATCGTATACTCCAATAGAAGTGGCTTCATTCATTCTTAAAGAATTAAAAACCTTGGCAGAAAAAGGCCTGGATCAAAGAGTGACTCAAGCTGTTATCACAGTCCCTGCTTACTTTAATGATTCTCAACGACAAGCAACTAAGTTTGCGAGTGAGCTTGCTGGTTTAGAGACAGTCAGAATTGTCAATGAACCCACAGCTGCTTGTTTGGCTTATGGTTTGGATAAGAAAACGCTAGGCAATATTGCCGTGTTTGATTTGGGAGGCGGAACTTTCGATATTTCCATTTTGCGAGTCCACGAAGGTGTTTTTGAAGTCTTAGCCACTCATGGGAATACCCATTTAGGTGGAGATGACTTTGATGAAGCTTTAGTAAACCACTTCTCGGAGAACGTTCATAAAGCTCTTGGGATAAATCCTTTTTCACAGATTCACTTGATGGCCCAACTCAGAGTGGAGTGTGAAAAAGCCAAGAAGGCTTTGTCTGAAAACACTGAAACGACCCTTCAGCTCGAGTGGCAGGGAAAGCACTTCTCTCAAGTTTTGACTCGAGAAGATTTTAATCGGGTCATAGAACCCGTGTTAGAAAAAGCTCTGGAACCTTGTCGGGCCTGTCTAGCCGATTCGAAAATTCCCGCCCAAGCTTTAACAGATGTGATTTTGGTGGGGGGAAGCACTCGAGTGCCTCGAGTCAAAGAATTTGTCAAAAGTCTTTTCGGAAGAGAGCCTATTTGTACTTTGGATCCCGATGAAGTCGTAGCCATTGGAGCTGCTGTTCAAGCTAACATTCTAGCAGGCAAAACCTCAGGAATGCTCTTACTGGATGTCATCCCTCTTTCTCTAGGAATTGAAACCCTCGGAGGCGTGGTCAGCAAAGTGATTCATCGAAACTCGACCATTCCCACATCTGCAACGGAACACTACTCGACTTCTGTCGATGGACAAGTAGCAGTTGCGATTCACGTGCTTCAAGGAGAAAGAGAGTTGGCGCAAGACAATCGAAGTCTTGCACGATTCGAGCTGAAAATCCCTCCACTTCCTGCGGGAGTTCCCAAAATTGAAGTGGAATTTATTGTAGACGCAAATGGAATTTTGAATGTCCGGGCAATGGAGCTGCGAACAGGTCAAGTGGCCACTATTGCTGTTAATCCCAGTTATGGTCTCACAGACTCTGAAGTCGAATCCATGTTGTTAGCTTCTTTTGAAAATGCAGAATCTGATTTCGAAAAACGTTTTTTGATTGAAGCCCAAGTGGAAGCAGAAAGTTTAATTCGAGCCACTCAGAAATCCTTAGCTCAGGGGAATTCTCTTCTGGATTCGGAAGAGCGTGAAGCGATAGAGAGTGCTTTAAGACGCTTAGAAAAAACTTTAGCCACTCAGAACCGTGAAGAAATTAAGAAAGCCTCTGAGAAACTCTCCCAAGCAACTGAAAAATTTGCTCAGGACCTCTTGAACCAAGCGCTCAAAAAGGCACTGACTGATAAGGAGCTTTAAAATGAAATGGACAGATATTGAAGAAATAGCCATTAAACTTTGGGAAACCTTTCCAGAAACAGATCCTCTCACTGTGCGTTTTACCGATTTGCATCGGTGGGTCACTGAATTGCCGGGTTTCAGTGATGATCCCAAAAAATCCAATGAAAAAATTCTCGAAGCCATTCAAATGCGTTGGTTAGACGAACGAGATTAAACAGCGCATTTATTGCCTTGCGCCAACCCTCGAGTGATCTGGTAACAAAAATTAATTATTTCTCTTAGTTTGTTCACGCCTGGGAAGGTAGTGTGCTACCGTTATAGAAGTTCGTGTTCCGCCGTTCGAGCGGTTCTTTCTTTAAACCAAAAAAGTAGTTTAGCCACGCCACCAAGGAGGCCTTGTATGACCAGAATGGGCAGGATGTTGGTTCTTATAGTGTTAGTTGTAGCGGGACACGTTTCATTAGCTGCAAGAGTTGAATTCTCTGGTTCAGAGAACCGAGCAATTCTTAAAACTGAGTTAATAAACGCTCGAAGCTCTTCGCTTCCTAGCGTGGATTACGATCTCACTATTCCCGCTATTGAAGTTGAGAGGGAATCTAGTGGATTTGATAAGCTTCAAGTAAAAGGACTCAGCCCTTCTCCCATTCTTGGCAATCCAGAAATTCTGGTGACGGGATCGCTTCTAGCTGTGCCTGCTGGGTTTGAGCCAGAGTTGGAAATCATCCGTATTGAAGAAAAAGACCTCAACGGAGTGAGAGTTCGCCCTTCTCAACAAGAATGGCGCTGCTCGGGTCCCAAAGCTTCTTTCACTTTTAATTCGGCTCTCTATGCAACTGATAGCGTTTATCCTCATCAATCCGTTCAATTAGAAGAAGTCGGTAAAATGGCTGGAGTGCGACTGGTTCGCGTTGCAATCCAACCTCTTCGAATGGAAATGAAATCTGAGCGACTCAAAGTAGCTCATCAAATCCAATTCAGAGTGAACTTTAAATCAATTAGTCGAGAAGTTCGCAATCAAGAAGTTCCTCAATCCGTTCTTGAGACTCTGGTTGCTGGGACTGCCAACGGCAAGTCTCTTGCAAGATCTTTCAGAAGTTCGGAGCGAGCTGAGCGAATGGTCATCGTCACGGCAGATTCTTTCAAAAACGCTTTGGCTCCTTTCATTGCTTGGAAGAAAAAACGCGGAATGGAAGTGGATGTTGTGACTTTAACTCAAGCTGGGGGCAATAAAGAAGAAGTTCAAAAGTACATTAAAGCCGCTTACGACAAAGCAGCAGTGAAGCCTTCATACCTTCTTTTTGTAGGCAACAAGGATTCCATGCCAGCCTTCAAAGAATCGACTGGCTCTGGCTCAGCTGCTTCTGATTATAGAATGACTCTTTTAGTAGGCGATGATGCGATTCCAGATGTTTTTTACGGTCGTTTCCTAGCAGACACAGAGGAGGAGCTCAAAACTCAGATTCAAAGAACTATTGAGTATGAAAAAGCACCCAATGCTAACGATTGGTTAAGTCACGGGATGACCATTGCGAGCGATGAAGGCTCAAATCCCAGTGATGAAGGTTATGCTTTGGAAGTCCAAGAAGCTTTAAAAACTGGAAACTACAAAGCGTTAGATAGTTTCTTCCAGGGCAAAAAAACAGCGACTTCTGCAAATATTCTTAAAGCACTCAGTGAGGGTAGAAGCTGGATTGCTTATTTTGGCCATGGAAGTGGAACTTCTTGGGGATCGGTAAATGATAAATTTTCTGTAGCTACCATTGCTAACGTGGAAAACTCTCAAAAGCTACCAGTCATGATTGATGTAGCTTGCTTGAATGCAAGTTGGATGAATATTCCTAAGTGCTTCGGAAAAGCCTGGATGACTCAGACCAACGCAAATGGCCCTACCGGAACGGTGGCCTATTATGGCGGCTCCGTAAGCATCAGTTGGCACCCACCCGCCATTATGAGCGTGGGAATAGCTAAACATCATGCAACGAGCGGATTAAAAACCATTGGGTCCACTGTCATTGCTGGCCAACTCTACCTACTCGAAAAGATGGGGGAGACTTCAGCTGTTACAGACAACATGAAATGGTACAACCTCTTTGGCGATCCTTCGTTAAGCGTCAGAACAAATTGACGAGTTAAAAGCCAAGTATTCCCCGAAGGGGAGTCCGAGAGGACTCCCCTTATTTTTTTGGAGATTCTGAAGTTAAAGTTCTCTGTTTGGGAATTTTGACTTGATAAATGGAAGGACAATCTTTTCCGGTTATCCAAAAAGTCTTTCCTTGAAGAGCAATTCCATCAATTACGGGACATTGATCTTTTTCGGGAAGTTCCCAGAAGCTCTGAATTTTTCCAGTTTTGATATCCAGTGCAAAAATTTTCCCGGAATGGGAAGAGAAACTAGAGGACCAAAGCCATTCCCCATCCCAAGCGAGATCTTCAATTTCACTGGCTTCAGTTTTTAAAACTCGTCCCCATTTTAATTTCTGGGGATCGTAAAAATATAAATGACTACTAAAGTTTCCACTGACCACTAGCTCGTTTCCCACTTGTTCGATTCCCCAGCCATGGGGCTCTGGCAAAGTCCCCACTTTTTTAAAAAGAAATTGGTCTTTTTTGAGCTCTCCTTGATAAAGGCCATTGTCGGAGAAACTCAGGTTCCAAAGACTTCCCTTGAACCACTTAATACTTTCACTGTATTCCGAAGCTGGGGAAAACCGAGCGAGAACTTGACCATCTTTTGGATCTATTTTGACGATTTCTTTTGGCAGCGCATGCCAAAGGAATCCTTCATGAAAGTCCAAACCTTCAGAATAACCGGAGTGGGGTATTTTTCTTATGATTTCAAGAATTTGGGAGGGTGACTTTGCATAAATTTTAGGGCTCAAAAATAAAGCAAGGAATCCGGCCCCAATTCGGCACCCCTGCCAGACTGAATTTGTCACGATTTTGGAGAACATTTCGAATTGAACTATAAATAACCTAATTGTTTCAAGGTCATTCTCTCATGAGGCGCCTTAGGAGCCATGGCACACTGCTTGCTCCTCCCTCCCACAAAGGGTTCGTTGGTTGAACTAGAAGGCCCCATCAAAGAGCGTGAGGTACGTAAGCGATTTAACAGTCTTATCACAGACCCGAACAGGGTCACATAAACAGAGCCTTTTCGGCGGTCCCAACCCTGGTACCCTATTACCCTGAACGAAAAGCTTTCCTAACCGTCGTCGTTCGCTCTGGGCTAGGGGAAAACGATTCCTCTTAATCGTTTTCCTCTAGTCAATTTTTATCCAGAACGTTTGGTGTTTCCTAAAAGAATCATAAAAAGAAGCGCAATAATAAACAAAACAATAACCACTTTGAGAATTATCCACCAATCAAACTTTCCCTTTTTCTCTTGAGCATCCACTTCAGCTTCCGCATCCACTAAACTTCTGTCTTTTCCTTCAACCATTCTCGAATCACCACTTTTTTCTTCCTTGTTGCCCCCAGAACCAGCTTTTTTCTCTCCGGCCATGCTTTCTTCACGCTCGGATACTGAAGTGTCACCAGACCGCTTGCCTCTTGAACCTCCGCCTGTAATCTCTTCATCTTCAATGTCATTCGTGGTTAAGTTTTGACCCGACCCAACATCTTTGGAATCGGGACGAGCGGGTCTTTCTTGACTAAACCACTCCGCGGGGACAGCAGGTTTTCGACGACTTGGAGTCTGCCCAATGAAATTTACTAACTTGCCTCGCTCGGTTTGAAGAGTTCGAACAAAAGGCTCACCGAAATTATTATAGAGAATGGGAACGGCAACTGCCGAAATGACTACAGTCAACATGAGGTAATCCACAACCGAGCTTCCTCGACGATTAATAGAAAGCTTTCTCAAGACTGAGAACATAGCCACCTCAACATTTACTGGGCGCTGACTTTAAGGATCTTACTCTGTATTTTATCAAATTCACCGTTGGACATCACTACGACAATATCTCCCTTTTTCACTTCCTTTTTCAACACGTCTAAGATTCCGTCGGTATTGGAAAATTCCCGGGCCCGCCTTCCCCGAGCTGTCAATTCTTTAGACAACACGCCAGTCGAGAGTCGCTCAGTCTCAGAGAGTTCCGCTGACTTAAACGGCTGAGAGAGTAAAGCTTCATCTGCATCTTCAAAGCTTCTTAAGTACTCCTCTTGGTGGATACTTCTTCTTGCCGTAGCCGAACGAGGCTCAAAAACCGCCCAGATTTTTCTCTGAGGAAATCTGCGCTTGACTGCAGAAAGCGTGGCTCTCACCTCGGTGGGGTGGTGAGCAAAGTCGTCAATAACAATAAAAGGATCCATCTGAAGGATCTGTTGTCTTCGTTTCACTCCCCGATATTGGGTCACAATCGGACGAATGGCATCCATCGACACTCCCAGATTAGATACGGCCACAATGCCGGAAAGCAAGTTCATTAAATTATGAACTCCAAATAAAGGAGTCTGAAACTCCCCCAAATTTCGCCCTTTGTAACTGATTTGAAATTGAAATCCATTTTCTGTTTCTTTTATAGCATTGAAACGCCACATGGCTCCTTCCGCTATTCCAAAAGTTTGAACCGGACAAAGAGCTTTTTGGGCCACTTCCATAGCATGCGGGTCCTGATAATTTACAACTAAAACGCCGTCTCCTGGAAGAAGGGCCGCTAGCTTTTCGAAACTTTGTTTCACATGCGCTAAATCTCGATAAATATCCGCGTGATCAAATTCGATATTGGCAATGATCGCAACCGTAGGGTGGTAGTGAAGAAACTTTGGGCCTTTATCAAAAAACGCAGAGTCATACTCGTCTCCTTCCCCTACAAAATATTCCCCATCGGCAATACAACTCCCGGATTCAAGATCCGCTGGAACCCCCCCAATGAGATAACTCGGTTTTTTTTCAAGTTGTCTTAGAAGAAAACTTACCCAAGCTGTTGTCGTCGTTTTGCCATGCGTTCCAGAACAAACAATCGATGTTTTATCCCCAATTACAAATCTCCTTACGGCTTCTGGAAAGGAGCAAAACGGAACGCCCGCCAGGATCCAAGCCTGCGCTTCAGGGTTTTCCTTGCGGATCACATTCCCGATGACGACCCAGTCTGGCTTTAAGCTTTTACAAGAATCAGAGGAATATCCCTCAAGAAGCTTAATTTGAGCTTTTTCCAATTGGGATTTCATGGGTTCGTAGAGTTTTCCATCACTGCCAGTGACTTGATAACCCGCTTCAGAAAGCGCGATAGCCAAGCTCCCCATTCCCACTCCGCCGATTCCTACAAAATGAATTTTAGAACCTGCTTTACTCATTCTCTACCGCTCCATTTTTTAAAAACAGCATCATGGACCAAGGGCCGAATCCTCCTAATACGAGTATCTATTCGACTGGGATGGACTCTGTTTGTGAGAAAAATGCATATGCCTTTTTGGATCGGATCAATCCATAAAGAAGTACCGGTGTACCCCAAATGTCCAAAGCTTTCTTCATGAAAGAGGGAACCTGCTGAAGAACCTTGAAAGGACCGCGTATCCCATCCTAAGGCCCACGAACTTCCTTCGATCCAGCGAGTCCTCTGTGTGAAAGTCTTTACTGTTTTCTCAGTTAACCACTTGGATTTACCCTGCCATCCCAAAAGCCATTCTTTGGCAATCGGCAAAAGCCCTTCTGCTGATCCAAAAAGACCTGCATGGGGAGCTACCCCGCCTAGCGCCTCTGTATTTTCATCGAAGGATTGCCCTTGGAGGGGACTTTTTTTTTCAATCCGCCATTCCGTCGCCATGACTGACTCATTGGAAACAGGACCAAATTGTAGATCAGTCTTAGGAAAGTGCTGGAGAACTTCTTGATGGAAAACCTCTTTTAAAGGTTTTTGAAAAAGCCCTTCGATGGCACTTCCCAAAAGAAGAAATCCAATATCGCTATACTCCGAGGCAATCTTTTCAGAATTGACCCTAAACTCAGAAGGATTTTTCAGAAGAGTTTCTTTCCAGCTCTCCTCTTTGTAGAATGGGTACCAGTCTTTGAGCCCTGCACAGTGATTCAAAAGGTGCGCTATTTTCAAATTGCCGTAAGGGGTCCCCCCCCATTCCGGAGCCATGTTCTCGAGAACACAATCTAATTCAAACATTTTTTTGTCAAAGGCTCTACCCAAAATGCCTACTGTACAAAGAACTTTTGTGAGGCTTGCGAGATCAAACAAAGTTTTTTTATCAACCGGTTGGCGAGGTTCCCAATAAGAAGTCACTCCGCCAGAAAGGCAAAAACTTTCCTGAGATTGATAAGAGCAGAGCTGATATCCGGAAAAACAAAACTCTTGAAGAGACGACTCAAGAATCTTTTCTATCTGTTCTGGATTTTTCAAGGTTTCTTATGATAGCTGCGGGGCTTGAAAGAGTCTCAGGCCCTCTTTTTTGGTTAAATTCAGCAACTCGAAAAGCCGTAAGGTTGTTGAAGTTTGATAAACAATAAACCCATCCATCAAGCCCTCCCATTGCAGAGGCAAGAGTTCCCGCTCCTAAAATCTCCCGAGCTAAAATTTTTCCTGTTTTGGGGTCGAGTACAATAACTGGATCAGAAGAAGTGGTGACCACTAAATATTCGCCTGCTCGAACGGGACTCAACCCAACGCCCTCAAAACGCTCCGACTTCCATACCAAAGCACTTGTTTGCCGATCCAAAGCGTAAATGTGCCCATCTAAACCAGATAGGTAAATTCGATTCCCCTCTATTAAGGGACTAGAATAAGCTCCGGCTGGAAAGGCCCACTGTATATTTCCCGTGAGGCGATCCAAGCTGTAAGCTTTTCCGTCAAACGCAGCAGCAACCACCCCCTGTTCATCTACCATTGGAGTCGTGTCCACATCATAAAAACGCTCTCGGGTCTTCAATCGTTTTACCCAAAGTTGTTTTCCATCTTTAAGGGAAAGGCTCACCAAATTCCCATCAGAAAACCCCATAAACACCTGATCGGAGTAAACCGTGGGGCCTGCCGTTCCTCGAACAGTCATTTTTTCATCACCCCGATGAGCATAGTGCCAAATCTCATTTCCTCGAGTTTCGGATAAAGCATAAACTTCATCATGACTGGTCGCCGCAATCACTTTATCCCGGTAAACAAAAGGGGGAGCTAACCATTCAGTCTGGACTTTAAATCTCCAACTTTCAGAGCCATCGCGAGAATTCAAAGCATAAAAATTCCCTTTCAAATCTCCTACAAATATTTTCGACCGCCCATAGGCCAATGCCCCATCCACCCCTCCCTCCAATTTAGTCTGCCAGAGAAGGTATCCATGAATCCTGTGGTAGGCAGCAACCGTTCCAGAAATGTCGGCGGTAAAAATAAAATCCCCAACCACAATAGGTTGGGTCCTCTGTTGAGGAGTTTCGTAGGTGATTTTTAATTGGGGAGTCAGGGCCCATTCGGAGCGCAGCTCAACCACCGCTCCTCCTCTTACAGCTGCCACTCCTACAAAGAAAGCTATTAAACCCTTCATTTCAACCGCCGATAATTGATCGCAAAACATTAAAAACACCCGATGCTTTCGTTCAGAAAGGGACTCAGTGGTTGGGAAGCCTTTCTAGAAGCCGAGTGGGTATTTGGCCTATTCTTGGGTTAGGCGTTCTTCTCGCTTTGGTCTTTTACGGGTATG
>OGVY01000204.1_pt1 | contig 10796 bp, 14 predicted proteins | sample 1575871 | NCBI WGS metagenome assembly OGVY01 (sample SAMN07581536, study PRJEB24739) | freshwater metagenome
GAGTTCGTGATAAATATAAGTGTACTGAAGTAATTCATATTGGTGATGTTGTTGATCATCATTGTATTTCATTTCATGCAAAGCATCCTGAAAACGAAGGTGCTGTTACTGAATACAAGAAGGCAATGTCTTGTATTAAACAATGGGAAAAAGAATTTCCTGAACTAAAGGTTTGTATTGGTAATCACGATGAAAGAGTTTTTAGACTGGCTTCAAGTGTAGGTATTCCAGATTTTTATCTAAAGACATACAACGAAGTTTATAATACAAAAAAGTGGGAGTGGATGTATGCTCATATTATTGATGGCGTTAGGTATCAGCACGGTACTGGGTCTTCTTCTCAATATCCAGCTTTTAATACAGCTAAAATGTCCGCGTTTCCTATTGTTATGGGACATCATCATAGCATTGCTGGCATCAATTGGCTCTGTGGCCCTGATCGTAGGATCTTTGGTATGGATGTTGGATGCGGCGTAGACAAGAATAGATATGAAATGGCTTATGGTAAGAACCTTATTAAGAAGCCAGTCATTTCTTGTGGTGTTGTTATTGATGGTCATCCTTATCTTGAACTAATGGATATGTGAGGTAAATATGGAACAGAAAAGATTTACTGTGCTTACTGAAGAAATGTTTAAGTTTGTTACTCCAAAGTTTACTGTTAGAATGTGGCTTCCATTGGACCAACCTTTTAGTGAAGTTGATCTTTTTCCTCCAACGCATAGTGCAATTGAATACTATAGTGCTGATTCTAGCTGGATGAGATCAAACATTGAAAAATGTATTGAAACCAATTGGAAAAATTTAGGTATGTCTGAACTTGGTCTTCGTCTATTATCGGCTTATAATGCAAACGCTGTTGAAGTCCTTGACAAAGACGGAAATGGTAAGGTTTTCTATAATGATTGGCCCTGATAGTTGGGGCTACTGATAGGTGCTATCAGAAAGGAGGAATAGTAATGAATACAGAAAATACTAATAACGGCCCTGCTGTAACTGGCGTTAGCGTAATTGAATATCTTTCAAATATTAGTACCGTTCTAACTGGTATTACAACTAATATCAATGAACAGGTTACTCGTCTAATTGCTGCTCAGTCTGCTACAAATCTAAATAAGGAGAATACAAATGAAGTCAACGAAACTGCCACCGTTGGTAACTGAGACTCTTGAAGTCAAGTGGAGTAATCTGCTCAAGCCAGATACTAACTTTGGTGAAAATTCTGCCAACCACAACATTACTGTTATTGCTGATAAGAATCTTCAGAAGGTTCTTGCTGATCTACTTAAGAAGAGTGGAGCAAAGAAGCTTAATGGTATGGTTGAAAAGGAAGGCATCAAGTATGTAAAGTTTAAGAGCAAGACTCATATCGACAAGGTTAAGTTCCCTTGCGTTGATGCTCTTGCTAAAGAAACCGATGTTGTTGCTTTTGGTGGTGATAAGGTTCGCCTAAAGCTTCAGCCTATGGTTCTTAGTCGTGATAACTCTCTCAGTCTATATCTTAACGGTGTTCAGATCATCGAAAAGAATAATACTGGTAGTGGTTCCGGTAGCGGATTCGCTCCAGTTGAGGGTGGTTTTGTTGGCACTACTGCTAACAAGTCTGCATCCACTACAGAGACAGAAGAAGTTACTGACGATGATATTCCGTTCTGATGGAATGGAAGTTTGATATCAGTCCAGTAGCAGCATCTAGACCAAGAGTTGGTAGGTGGGGAGCCTATTACTCTGGTCCTTACAAAGAGTTCAGAGAAAAAGCCTCTGCAAAGGTTTATGAAGTAATCGGTACGGATAGAGAATTACTAGATGGACCATTATGTGTTACTCTTGAACTATATGTTAAGCGTCCTAAGAAAACGGAGAGAGGTCATCCAAGAGCAGACTTGGATAACTATACTAAAGCTGTGTTTGATATTATGAATGGTAAATTATGGGAAGATGATTCGCAGATCATCTCCATGTATGTAACTAAAGAATGGGCTGAAAAAGGCTCTGATGGTTACTTTGTACTTGGTATTAATAAACCCAAGTAAGTGTCTTTGGTAGTTTAAGTTAGCAGAACAGTATACATTTACCCCAAGCGTGTATAAAGATGGTGGTGCAAATCCACCCCAACGATTTAAGGAGATAATTATGGAAAAGTTAGTTGAATATATTGATCATATGGGTACTGATGCTAGTGTAGTTGATGCCGCTAGAGTATCGTTTGATAAGATGTCTACTCAATATAGTGTAGATCAGAACACCAAACTAATTAATTATCTAGCAAAGCATAATCATTGGAGTCCTTTTGCTCATACTTCTATTAAGATGAGATTTAAGGCTCCTGTTTTTATCGCACGGCAATTAGCAAAGCATCAGGTTGGTTTTGCTTGGAATGAAGTTAGCCGTCGTTATGTTGACTTTACTCCAGAATGTTGGATTCCAGATAACTTTAGAATGAGAGCAGAAAATAAAAAGCAAGGTAGTTCAGATGAAGTTGTCAAAGATCCTGAATTACTACAGGACTATAAGAATATGTGCTCTGCCTCTTTGATCATGTACGATAGACTGCTTGAGAGTGGTGTCTGCCCAGAGCAAGCCAGAGCCATTCTGCCGCAGTCTATGTACACGGAGTGGGTCTGGACGGGTTCTCTGTATGCATGGGCTAGGATGGTTTCCCTGCGCTCCCATGAGACTGCTCAGGCTGAAGTAAGAGACTATGCTAAAGCTGTTGCTAATATTTGTACTAATCTTTTCCCAATTAGTTGGAGGGCTTTGAATGAACATATTCGTTCTTGATACTTGTCCACGACAGGCTGCTAAATATCTTTGCGATAAACATGTTGTTAAGATGGTGCTTGAATCAGCACAGATGCTTTGTACTGTTCATAATGGTATTGCTCCATACAAGGTTGCACACAAGAATCATCCATGTACTATTTGGACTAGATCAAGTCTTACGAATTACAACTGGCTTATTGAACACGGTGAGCAAATTGGTATTGAGTATACTAATAGATTTGGAAAGCATCACAAGTCTAGTGATGTGATTGAGTGGTGTAAGGTTAATCAACCACATATTCTTGATCTTGGTCTTACTCCTTTTGCTCAGGCTATGCCAGATAAATATAAGCATGACGATGCTGTAGTTGCCTATCGTAGTTATTATGTTAACGAAAAGAAAGATATTGCTTACTGGAAGAGAACCGAAACGCCGTCATGGTATGTGGAGATGACTAATGGAATCGTGGCTTGAACTTGCCAAGAAAATATCTGAGACTGTTCAGCGTGATCGTGTTCATGTTTCTCTTATAGTTCGTAAGAATAAACTTATTACTGTTGGTACTAATAACTGGAAGACTCATCCTAAGACTGTTGAACTTGGTTATATGTTACCTTATCTTCATTCAGAGTTAGATGCTTTTAGAAAATTAGAAACAAGTTATGATAAGCTTATTCTTATGAACTATAGATTTAGCAAGACCGGGTGTATTGGAATGTCAAAGCCATGCAAGTATTGTATGCCTTGGTGTGTCAATATGTTTGATAAGATTTATTATACAAACGAAGAAGGGATTCTTGTTGAATTATGAATATTAAAGATACATTTACAATTATGTCAAGGTATGGACAGCCTAGAGTAGTTACGAAGGTTGCTGATAATACTTACATTATTGATGGTCCTTCGTCTTATTATAGAGGAGGTACTACTAATGATGGAGATTTATATGTTGATTACTCTGGTGGCCCTTTTGTATGCACGGGCGATTCAATGTCGTTCTATGGAGGAACGGAAAAGGAAAGAATTAAAGCAATCACAATCATTGAATCTTCACAAGAAGAGTTTCTTACTATAGAAGTTCTTACTCAATCTAAAGAAGAATATTCTTTAGATCGTATTGCTAAACTAGATGAAGAAATGGGGTTAAATGACTAACAATATTGATATCGTAGAACAACTACGAGAAGAAGGGTTTATTACCCACATAGGTGGTTTATCACGGGAGTCCAAACTGTTGCACGAAGCAGCCGACGAGATCGAACGGCTCCGTAAAGAGCGCGATGAGGTTAGGTTAGAACTTTGTAAGCGAGTTTCAAAAACAATATGGAATCCACAATTTCCTTTGATGAGTGAGAAACAGTATGCAGAGGAACGCGGATGGGATTGTTTTAAGGAGAGTTTTAATGAGTGATAGTACATTTACAGGTAAGCGTAGCAAGTGTCCACAATGTGCATCTACTGGTAATGATAACAAGGGTAATAATCTTTGTGAGTATACAGATCATTACTATTGTTTTGCATGTCAATATTATGAAGGAAAGGATGGAGTTATTAAGCGTATGGAACCAGAACCAACATTTACTTCAGAGTTCAAGCCAATTAGAGGTACTGTAACTGGTCTTGCTCATCGTAATATTGATGATAAGACTTGCAGACTTTATGGTTATGAAAGTGCCAAGGTCAATGGCAAGGATGTGGAAATCTCAAATTACTATAAGGGTGGTGAACTAGTTGCTCAACATCTTCGTGGTCCCAACAAGCAGTTCTTTTGGAAAGGTAATAGCCGAAGCGTAGAGTTGTTCGGCCAGCATCTTTGGAAGAATGGCGGCAAGCGTCTTGTTATTACTGAAGGTGAGATTGACTGCATGACTGTTAATCAACTACTTGGTGGTACTTGGCCTGTAGTTTCTATTCCTAATGGAGCACAATCTGCCGTCAAAGCAATTAAGGATAACTATGAGTTTGTTTGTAGTTATAATGAAATTGTTATCTGCTTTGATAATGATGATCCCGGTCGTGATGCTACCAAGCAAGTTGCAGAGTTACTGCCGCCCGGTAAGTGTAAGATTGCCAAACTTCCATACAAAGATGCTAATGAATGTTTAATGAAGGCTAATGGCAAGGCTGTAGTCTCTGCTATCTGGGAAGCTCAACAGTATTCTCCTGATGAGATTCTTCATGTCTCATCTATTGTTGACTCTAGCGAAGATATCCAGAATATCAAAGTCTATCCGTTCCCGTTCGATACTCTTAGCGAGTTTCTTATTGGTCAGCGTAGTGGAGAGATTTCGCTATGGGCTAGTGGTACTGGTAGCGGTAAGTCTACTATTCTTCGTGAACTAATCATGCATCATCTTGATGAGGGTCGTTCAGTTGGTGCTATCATGTTGGAAGAATCTCCACAGGAAACTATGGATGATATGATTAGCCTTATGCTTAATAAACCAGTTCGTGCTATTCGTGCTTGCCGTATGATGAATGATCTTCGTACCAAGCTTGGCAAGAATCCAATCAACATGGATTATATTGATGATCTTTCTGATGAAGAGTATGCTTCTGCAAAGCGTAAGCTTAGTGGTACTAACTTCTTTATCTACGATCATCTTGGTAATAATGCCATGCAGAATCTACTTGCTAGAATGGAATACATGGCTGTTTCACTAAAGGTAGATATTATTGTGCTTGATCATATTACAGCAGCTGCTGCTGGTCTTATGGGTATGCACGACAAGGATGTTGATGGTGGTAACTCAGAGCGTATTATTATTGATACTCTTATGAAAGAACTACGATCTCTTGCTGTTCGTACTGGTGTTCATATTGATATTGTATCTCAGCTAAAGAAGACTGATAAAGCTTATGAAGAAGGTGATAGAATCACCCTACAGGATCTTCGTGGATCTGGTGCTCTATCGTCTGTACCAAATACTGTTATTGCTCTTGAGCGTGATCGTCAGAATGCAGACGAGACTATTGCGAATACAACTCTAATTCGTGTACTCAAGAATCGTCTAACTGGTAGAGCTGGTATTGCTGGTGCTTTGTTCTATGATCGTAAAACTGGTAGACTAAAGGAAGTAGGATTTGCCATTGATGATGGTGGTCAGGTTGTGTTTAATCCAGCAGAAGGAGTTCAGAATGCTTAATGGTGTAGATATTGTGTTTGGTCTTGCGTGGGGTGATGAAGGTAAAGGTAAGGTAGTTTCTGAACTAAATAGAAAGAAGACATATGATTATGTATGTCGTTGGAATGGCGGTCCTAATGCTGGTCATACCGTTTATATTGATGGTAAGAAGTATAAGACTCACCAAATTCCTAGTGGCATTTTCCAAAATACAAATTGTATCATTGGTCCCGGTTGTGTAGTAGATCCAATTAAACTGTTACAAGAAATTACATATCTTGAGAATGCTGGATTTAATCCACACAAGTATCTTAAAATTCATCCTAATACTAGTATGATTACTCCACAGAATGTTGAGTATGATAAGATGTATCTTCAGAAAGAACTTGGAACTACTGGCTGTGGTATTGCTCCTTGCTATGCTGAACGAGCCATGCGTAAGTCTGCTTTAGCAAAGAATTTCCTTCCTGCTATGGAACTTGGTCATATGGTTTGGGATTGTAATTTTAAGAAGCGTAGTTGGATTCTTTGTGAAGGTGCTCAGGGTATGTGGCTTGATATTAACTATGGTAATCCTCCTTGGACAACTAGTTCAGAAACACTACCATATGCGGCTTGTTCTTTAGGGTTCTCTCATAATGACATTGCTGATGTTTATGGTGTTGCTAAAATGTATGATACTCGTAGTGGTAACGATCCAAGGTTCCCTGAGTCATTATTGGAATGCCCAGAAAGAGGAATGATTGGGGCTACAGGTAATGAGTACGGTACAACGACTGGACGCAAGCGTAAAGTAGACTTCTTAGATTTAGATGCTTTACTGCGAGCAATTGAAGTAAGCGGAACTACAAAACTTATCTTTAATAAAGGCGATGTACTAGAAAAATGTGGAATCTTTAAGTTATATTATGAGAAGGAACTAATACCATTTAAGTCTTATGATGAAATGAAAGACTTTATTACTGGTATTATTGCTAACGGTACTATGCTAGGCGATCAAGTATTCTTCTCAGAAAGCCCAGAACATCTTCCAATGGAGGTCTTTATATGAAAGTTGAAGAAGATATCAAGTTAGATTTTAAGGATGTACTTATTCGACCAAAGAGATCAACTCTCAATAGTCGAAGTGAAGTCTCAATGTCTAGAACATTTAAGTTCAGTCTTCCGTCTGGACTTATGCAATGGACTGGTGTTCCAATCGTAGCCAGTAATATGGATACTGTTGGTAATTGGGATGTTGCCCAAGAACTAGAAAAGTTTGATGCACTAACTGCAATTCACAAATATTATTCAGCAAATGAGTGGGAGGATGCAAATGTTCTGGCTGGCAATCTATCTAATAATCTTATCTACACTATGGGTATGGGCAAGGATAACTTTGCTGAGATCGACAAAGCACAACAAATACTTAATCTTTATCCAAGTATTAGATTTATTTGTATTGATGTTGCTAATGGATATACAGAAAAGTTTGTAAAGTATGTTTCAACAATTCGTGGTCTATTTCCACATCAAGCAATTATTGCTGGCAATGTAGTATCACGCGAAATGACTGAGGCTTTGCTATTGGCTGGTGCTAATATTATTAAGATTGGAATTGGTCCGGGATCTGTATGTACGACTCGTAAGGTTGCGGGTGTTGGCTATCCGCAACTGTCGTGCATTATGGAGTGTGCTGATGCCGCACACGGGCTTAATGGTTATGTTCTATCGGATGGTGGTTGTACTTGTCCGGGAGATGTTGCCAAGGCATTTGGAGCGGGTGCAGACTTTGTTATGATCGGTGGTATGTTTGCTGGTTGTGATGAAGCTGGTGGTACTTTAGTTTGTGACGATGATCGTAATCCAATTGCAAGACAATTCTATGGTATGTCATCCGATACTGCTATGGAAAAGTATTCTGGTGGTGTTGCTTCATACAGAGCATCTGAAGGTAAGACAGTAAATGTTCCATATACTGGTCCAGTTTCAGAAACTATGCAAGCAATTCTTGGTGGTGTTCGTTCTGCTTGCACTTATGTTGGTGCAGATAAACTAAAGGATCTACCAAAGAGAACTACATTCGTTAGGGTAAATAGACAGCTTAACGATTTCTTTGAATAAGGAGAGATATATGAGACTAGTATTAGATATTGAGGCCAATGGATTAAATGAAGTTTCTATTGATGGTAATAAGATTGTCAAGGAAGCAACCGCAATTCATTGTGCTGTAATTCAAGATCTTGATACTGGTATCGTGTATCAATTTACTCCTAGCAATATTCAAGAATTACCAAAATATCTTGATAAAGCAACTTTAATTATAGGCCATAATATCTTCTTTGATATTGTGGCTATTCGAAAAATTCTTGGTGATTTTAAATGCACCAAGTATTATGATAGTCTTATTGTATCCAAACTAATGTATCCTGATATTAACGATCACCCACTAGGCGATAATTCACTAGAATCTTGGGGTAAGTTTCTCAAGAATCCCAAGATTAACTATACTGGTGGGTGGGAGTTCTTTTCTCAGGATATGTTAACTTACTGTGTACAGGATGTTTTACTTGCTGCTGCCATCTTTCGCTATCAACAATCCAATTGTAAAGTACCAGAGCGTGTCATCAAGTTTGAGCATCTTGTATCAAAAATTCTTTCAGAACAAACAACTATAGGTTTTGGATATAATTCCGCTAAAGGTGACTATTTAACTGGTCAATTATTAATTGAAAAAGCACAAATTGAAGATGAAATGCGTACAATCTTTCCAGACAAAATTATTGAGCGTTATTCAGAAAAAACAGGTAAGCGTCTTAAGGATAAGGTTGAAGTTTTTAATCCCGGTTCTCGTCAGCAAATTGCAAGTAGACTTTTTGAAAAGTATGGATGGCAAGCACCACTTACAGATAAAGGAAATCCAAAGGTTGATGAAGCAGTTCTATCAAAACTAGACTTTCCAGAAGCAAAGAAACTTGTTCAATACTTTGATTGTATTAAATTAATGGGTCAGGTTGAGGACTGGAATACTAGGTCGATGCACTCAAGGGATGGTCGCATCCACGGGCTTGTAAACGCGCAGGGAGCAGCTACAGGACGCTGCACCCATAGTCAGCCTAACATGGCCCAAGTTAGCAAGGACAGCCGCGCTAGGGCTTTATTCTGTCCAATACAGGATGATCATGTTCTTGTTGGCGCAGATTTGCAAGGTCTTGAGTTGCGTATGCTATCCCATTTTATGGCAAAGTATGATAATGGTAAGTATGGAGATAAGATTCTAAACGATGATATTCACACCTACAATCAAAAAGCTGCTGGTCTACCAAATAGAGATGCAGCCAAAACCTTCATCTATGCATATTGCTATGGTGCTGGTGATGAAAAACTTGGTAAGATTATTGGCGGCAATCGAAATGCTGGCTCTCAAATTAGAGCTAAGTTTCAGAAAGAGATTCCTGCTTTAGATAAAGTACAACAAGAAGTTAAATTCTCCGTTGCTAAAACTAAGGGTGTTCAACTTCCTGATGGCCGTACCGTTCCAGTAAGATCAGAACACGCTGCATTAAATACCCTACTACAAGGTAGTGGTGCTATTGTTAGTAAGTTGTGGATGTGTATTGCTTATACTAATCTTAAGAAACGCTTTGGTAACTTAGTTAATCAAGTTGCTTATGTTCACGACGAACTACAATATTCATGTCATAAGGATATTGCAGATGAGGTTGGTAAGATCGTAACTAAAGCTGCTACTGAGGCTGGCGAAAAGTTGGGTCTTAAGATACGGATTGATGCAAACTATTCTATTGGTTCTAACTGGAGTGAGACACACTAATGAAAGCAGATGTATATATAGCCTTTTATGATAACACTACTGGATTAGGCTGGTGGAGAGCAAAGCTAATTCAACTTTTTACTGGAACAAAAGTTAACCATGTTGGTTTAATCTTTAGTTTACCTTTTACAAGTTTAACTCCTATGGTTATTGATGGCAAGCGTTGTCGTTTAATGACTGAATTTATACTTGAGAAAAAAGGTGCTAAGTTAATATATAAAAAATATATGGGTAGTGTAGATACTTGTTTAGAAGATATTAAACAATTAACATATAATCATAAAATATGGACTTGGTATAAAGTTCTTTTATGGTTCTTAATTGGTAGATGGTTTGGCATTACTCCACATCATTGTGGTACACTTGCAGCTAACTGGTTAAATAAAAATCTTAAATACAATTTCAAACAAGGCGGTATTCCAAGCCGTTTACTAGAGGAGGTCAAGAATGATTATAGTAATGATTGGCGGTAAGGCTAGAGTTGGAAAGACTACTCTTGCTAATACGATTGCTGAATACTGCATTGAAAATAATCTAACACCAAAAATGGTTCCTTTTGCTTATGGTATTAAGAAAGCAGCAGAAGATAAAGGACTAACAAAAGATAATAATCCAGAAGAGTATCGTAGATTTTGTCAAACTCTTGGCGAAGCTATGAGAACTAGAGATCCAGATCATTGGGTGGGTGAGTGGAAGAAAAAAGTAGAGCAGATCAGTCTTGAAGAAAAAAAAGACCTAGAAGCAGAAAATCCATTCTGGAAAGAACGAGTTGTTATTGTAGATGACTGTCGTTATATGAATGAGGTTGCTATGGGTCGTGACTATAAAGCAACAACAATCTTTATTAAGCAAGGTAAAAGAAAGCTTATTGAAGACTCTGCTGAGTGGAGAAACCACCCTAGCGAAGACATGGCAAACAAGATTGAGTCAAATGACAAGAATCACGATGATGTCTTTAAATATAAGATAGTAAATGATTCTACACTAGATGTTTTTAAGAAGCATTGTCTTAAGAATATTCCAATGTGGCTAAACCTATTAGCAGATCAAAACAAAAATGAATGTACTTGTGAAATCTGCAAGGCAAACCGTGAAG
>OGVY01000205.1_pt1 | contig 10728 bp, 17 predicted proteins | sample 1575871 | NCBI WGS metagenome assembly OGVY01 (sample SAMN07581536, study PRJEB24739) | freshwater metagenome
GTTTCCCAGTCACGATATTTTAAGCATTCAGTATTGCATCTACGGCGTATTTGAAACTGAATGCTGAAAAATATCTTTTCTCTTTTATTTTGGAAACTTTATAATAAAATAGATTGCTGTGGTCAAAAAAGATCTAGCCTAAAAAGCCGGTATTAACCCAAACTAAAATAAAAACCCATAAAAACAAAATTCTTTGTGCAAAAACATAACTAACCAAGAAAAGGGTCTTGTGGGTTTAAATAAAAAGCAGACCGCCCAAATAACAGTTTCCTTGGTAAGCCATGGCCACCATGAAATGGTGCAAAATCTCATCGAAGATTTAAATAGGTGTCGGGAAGTCTCTCACATATTTCTTACCCAAAACATTCGGGAGCCACAAGTCGCGTGTTGCTCGAGGAAAGTAAAAATCCGGGTCAACGCGCAGCCCCGCGGTTACGGTGAAAACCACAACACTGCATTTCGGAAGGTTAGCACTCCCTATTTTTGTGTCCTCAATCCAGATCTCGGAATTCCAAACAACCCCTTCCCTGTCTTGATACAAGCTTTGGAAGACCGAAGACTGGGGGTTTGTGCCCCAAGAATCCTTGCCCCCAAAGGCACAAAGGAAGATAGCCACCGACTTTTTCCCGGGTTAGCAGACATTTTGCTCAAGGCCTTTGGGCGGTATCAGGGCAAAGTGCCAACAAAGGGTGCAAAAGAATGGGAGCAAAAATCTTGGTTAGCTGGCATGTTTCTGTTTTTTAGGTCAGAAGTCCTTGATCAACTTGGGGGTTTCGACGAGTCTTTTTTTCTCTATTATGAGGACGTGGACATTTGTGCTCGCTTGATTGCTCGGGGATACCGAGTGCGACTGGTGAAGAGCACTTCTATTATCCATGATGCACGCCGGAGAAGCCGGCGAGATCTGCAGCACGCCGGCTGGCACCTCAAAAGCATGGCGCGTTATTTTTGGAAAAAGTGGACAGGCGCTTACCGTAGCTCCTCCCTAGCACATCCAAAAAGTTTGCCTGTAAGTTGAGTTTTCTTGTTACCGGCGCCTCTGGTTTTATCAGCAAGAATCTGCTTGATTTAGCAGCAGTCGCGGTAGAGCCGCTTGCTTTGCGGGACCCGGGTTGGGTAAGACAAATCGCTAGCCTCATGCCCAATGCCATAATTCATCTAGCCGGATTTGCCCATAGCTGGGGTTCGGAGGCAGAAATTCGAAAAGTCAATGTTGGTCTTACAAAAACCTTGGCCGAGGGTGCTGTCCGTATTGGGGTTAAGCGTTTTATTTTTGTAAGCTCGATTCAGGCTATCACCGAAAAGACCGCCGACGGTCATTCGGTAACTACCCAAACTACCGCTGCTCCCCAAGGTGCCTATGGAAAATCCAAATTCGAAGCCGAGCAGTTTTTACGACGGCTTTCCATGGAAAGCCAAATGGAGGTGGTGATCCTTCGGCCCCCGTTGGTATATGGGCCCGGCGTAAAAGCGAACTTCCGAAACCTGATTGGGCTTGTCGCAAAGGGCTTGCCATTCCCCCTGGCTGCCATGGATCAAAACCGGCGTAGCTTTGTGAGCGTCTCCAATCTGGTCGACCTGATCCTGCTTTGCCTGGAGCATCCGGCAGCAGCGAATGAAACCTTTCATGTCTCGGATGATGACGACATCTCCACAGCTGAATTGCTCCGCAGGATGGGTAAGGCGCTAGACAAGCCAGTCCGCAACCTACCGATCCCGGCACCAGTTCTAAAAGCAGGTCTCCGCTTGGCAGGGAAAGGAGAGATGGTGGATAAGCTTTTTGGGGATTTGAGGGTAGATATTGAGCACACGAAGAAGATATTGGGCTGGAAACCGAAGGTGACGATGGAGGAGGAGCTTGAGCGCACGGCGAAGTGGTGGGGTTCGCGGCAAAGGCGCGGGTGATTGGTGAATCGTGATTGGTGATTAGCTTTGGCATTGGCGTTGCCCGCGCTGGGGACTGGTGATTCGGGAATGGTGATTGGAGATTTGGGGTTGTGGTTAAAGCCAACAGCTAACTGCCAACGGCTAACTAGCTCAGTAGGCAGTAGGCGGTAGGCGGTGGGCAAAGGGTGCTGAGTGCGGAGTGCGGCGGGGCCAAGGACGGAAGACCAAAAATAGATGGCTGATCCCTTGACACAGAGAACGCACACGATGGATGTGGTTTTTGACGCCAATGTCATTGTCAGTGGTCTGAGGTCCTCGCGGGGTGCTTCTTTTTGCCTCCTCCAAAAGATTCGCGCCGCGGATCCATCTTTTCGCCTCCACCTCTCGACCGCAGTGGTTCTTGAGTACGAGGAGGTCTTGCTACGGGATTTTGTGCCCGCGCGGTTTCGTGCCGAAGAGATCTCGAAATTTCTCGACGACCTGGTGGCTGCCTCCACGCGGCATGCCCAGATCCAGTCGGTTCGGCCAGTCTCTTCTGATCCGGATGATGATACCCTCATCGAACTGGCCATCACGGCCGACGCGCAAGCTCTGATTACCCACAATGTCAGGCACTTTTCCAGGGTCCCTGGCCTGGGAATCGACTTGTTGACACCGGGTCAACTGTTGCAAAAATGTCGGAAGTGAGCGTTACTCTCCCCGATCATCTGCAGCCCATGGTGGAGGCGGCGGCCAAGCGCCGGCACCAAAGCGTCGCCCAATTCATCCAATCGGTTCTCGTGTCCCAAGCCACGGCGGTACTTTCCGACCCGTATTTGGAGGAGCGAGCCCAAAGAGCCGACGGGCAGGGCTGGAAAATTCTGGATTCCGTTCCGGCCCAGCCGCCCGATACCGGCGACGAAATTTAAGCCGACGGGCGGAGTTTGAAGGTCGGAAGGTGCGTTTTTGGTTAGGATTAGGAAAAACCTTGGCGTTGGCCGCGCCAAAGGCGCGTGGTGGTTAGTTTAAGTTTAAGTTGAAGTTGAAGTTGAAGACTGTTTAGGAGATAAGAGTTAGCAGATAGGAGATAGGTGGAGGGAGGACTGAGGACTAAGACCTAAGTCCTAAAGCGACCGCGAACTATTCAGCGGGTAACCGACGTTCGTGAAAAAATACCAACCCACGGTCTATCTAGAAACTACGATTCCGAGCTTTTACTTTTCCGAAAGAGGAGAACCGGAAATGGTGGCGATCAGGGATTGGACGCGGGAATGGTGGCAGCGAGAGCGCGAAAAATACGAACTGGTGACCAGCGTGGCCGTCTTGGACGAATTGCGCCAAGGCGATCATCCTGGGCAAGAAAACAAAATCCGTCTGCTGGACTCCGCCCGGCTTCTGCCGGTCGTCGTGGAAACCGATTCGCTGGTGGAGGCTTATTTGGAACACCGGCTCATGCCCCGCAACAACCTGGCCGATGCCCGCCACTTGGCCGTGGCCACGTATCATCGTTGTGATTTTCTGCTCACCTGGAACTGTCGGCATCTGGCCAATGGCAACAAGTTACGGCACCTGCGCAAGATCAACGATGGCCTGGGCTTGCCATCCCCTGATTTGGTGACACCTTTGGAGCTGATGGAGGATTCTTCGTGAGTATTCTGGACGAGGAGGTGGAAAAGATCAGGCAGGTGCGCCAAAAGATCGCCCAAAAATATTTGGGAAAGGTGAAGCTCCAGGGGGACTATCTTCGTCATCAGGAGAAAAGCGCCCCCCCCCGATCGGATGACTCCGGGGCGGCCAAGTCTGCCTCCTGTGTCCGGGAAGAGCCAAGGGCGCGTGGTAGTTAGTTTAAGTTGAAGTTGAAGTTTAAGAAAAACATTGGCGTTGGCGATTCCGAGGCTTTGGCATTGGCTTTGGCGGTGGCTGTGAGTGGATAGTGGGCGGTGGGCAGTAGGCGGAAGGCAGAGGACGGAGGAAAAACCTTGGCTTTGGCATTGGCGTTGGCTTTAGCGGTGCTGGGGATTGGTGATTAGGCGCGCTGGAAGCTACGAATCGCGAATCACTCTCCGTAGTGAATGGTGATTGGTGGATAGTGATATGGAGGGCTAGAGATTACGAATCGCGAATCACTCTCCGTAGTGAATGGTGAATCGGGATTGGTGATTATGCGCGCTGGAAGCTACGAATCGCGAATCACGAATAACCAATAAATTACCATAGATAATCATGCGCTGCTTTGACCTTATTCTCGCTGCTTTGGGCCTCGTTTTATTGGCGCCACTCTTCATAGGCGTCGTTCTGGTCTCACTCATCTTTCAACCCGGAAGCCCGCTCTTTACGCAGAAGCGAGTCGGGCGGGATGAAAAAATCTTCACCCTGATCAAATTTCGGACAATGAAGCCGGAAACCGGTTCGGTCGGGACGCACGAGATAAATCCCTCCCAAGTGACGGCTTGGGGCAGGTTTCTTCGAACCTTCAAAATTGATGAACTGCCTCAGCTATGGAATGTCCTAAAAGGAGAGATGTCTTTGGTTGGCCCACGGCCTTGCTTGCCAAACCAAACCGAACTTGTCGCAGCCAGAAGAAAGATTTCCGTGTTCTGTGTTCGCCCCGGGATCACCGGCCTAGCCCAAATCCAAGGGATCGACATGTCTACGCCGGAACTACTGGCCAAGACGGATGCGGAGATGATCCGGACGATGTGTCTTGGGAACTATTTTAAGTACATTATGTTGACAGTGTGTGGATGGGGAAGGGGGGATCGGGTTGTTCAAGGTACTGTTAAGAGGTGAGGATGTCCGAAAACTTTGGCATTGGCGTTGGCCTTTTAAAGACCTTGGCATTGGCGAAGGGGTAGAGGCTTTGGCATTGGCGTTGGCTTTGGCTGGAAGATAAAGCGATGAGGCACCAAATAAGGGGGCAGTTGTGAGAAACTTTCGAGAATACGACATTTGGAAAAATGGGATTTCGATCGTCAAAAGGGTCTATCAAATCACAAGAGATTTGCCCCAATTGGAAAAAAACGGGCTTATGCAGCAACTGCAGAGGGCGGCAGTATCGATTCCTTCGAACATTGCTGAGGGATCAGCGCGGGTTACTGAAAAAGAATTTAGCCATTACTTGAGGATTGCTGAAGGATCGGCTTTTGAGGTGGAGACGCAGTTAATCTTGGCGGTTGAGCTAGAATTCATATCCCAAGAAACCCTCCGGCCCCTGTTGGACGACCTGCATCAGCTTCAGCGCCAGATTCACCATCTAATTCAAAAGCTTTCTAAAAAACCCAAGGACTAAGCTTTGGAGGCTCAAACTAGGGCCAAAGCCAAAGCTAAGGCTAAAGCAGATCTCAAGTGTTGTATCTTCACAAACTGTTGCCTTCACTCTTCCTCCCCATCGGTCTCACGATCGTCCTGGTGGGACTGGGGCTACTTCTTAAAAAGCGAAGTCTCTGCTGGGTAGGGCTTGGACTCCTTTACCTGCTAAGCACAGGATTTGTCAGCGGGAGGGTCATAGCTCTTTTTGAGGGGGCAAGTGGACCTGCTTCGCTCCAAACCCGCTTAAGCGGAGGAGCTACGCAGGTTTCGAGGCGGGAAGTGGAAGAGATAAAAGAAGCAGAGGCCATCGTGGTGCTAAGCGGGATGTTGCGGGACCGAAACGACGCGCCGTTGGGGGAATGGTCAGATGCCGTTGATCGATTTGAGGGAGGAATCGACCTCATCAAAGCCAACAAGGCCCCCATCCTTATTTTTACTGGCGGCCATGTGCCGTGGAAGCCTAACGATCGGCCGGAGGGAGAAATACTTAAAGAAAGGGCAGTGAGGCTGGGAGTTCCGGAAAATAAAATTCAAGTAACGGGAAAAGTTGGAAATACGGAGGCTGAGGCTTGGGCGGTAAAAGAAATGCTGGAAGATCTCGAAAAGCGGAAAGCGAAAAGCGAAAAACCGGAAAACAAACAGCGAACCGCCAACAGCCAACAGCCAACTAACTCCGTAGGCAGTGGGCAGTTAGCGGTAGGCGGTAAGCCGAACATCATCCTCGTCACGAGCGCTTTTCATATGCCGCGGGCGAAGATGCTGTTTGAAAGGCAGGGATTCGAAGTGGAGCCTTTTCCGGTCGATTTCCAAAACTCCGACCGACCGAGCACAACGATACTCAGTTTTATCCCCTCTGCACAGGCCTTAGCCAAGAGCGAGACGGCGATGAGGGAAGGAATGGGGATTTTGTACTATTCGGTGATCAAGAGGTAGCTGATCGTTAACGTGAATGTGAAAGTGAATGTGAACGCGCTAGCGCGGGCGGATGAGGATTAGGATGATGATTAAATTCAAGATCAAGATGGGTAAGGAGTTAGCATGAGGGGGCGGAAGTGTGTGAAGGTGGAAAGGGAAGCTGATCGTTTGGCCCCCTCAGACCTTCCCTTGCCCATTCATAATTTCGCGTCCCGCGGGAATGGTTGTCCGCTTGCGCGGAGGAATTGGAGATGGGGTATTTCGTGAACGTTAAGGTGAAGGTTAAGGTGAACGGTGGTCGGCTGTCTGTGGTCGGTAGGCACGCTGGATCAGGGTTAAGATGAAGATAAAGTTTGGAGAATTCCGGAATGTGGATTTCGGATTTTGAATTGTCTGATGTGAGGAGATTTAGGGCGAGGCTTGTCTCCGCCAACTTTTTGTCCTCAAACTAAAATTCCCTGTTAATCAGATTCCTAATTCTTAAATTTCCAAAAGGAAACTCCTGCCTTTGCCGAAATCATCCTCAAGCGGGAAAACGGTCCCACTGGATCTGGTTTTGGATGCCAATGTAATGGTCAGCGGCTTGAGATCTTCCCGGGGTGCATCCTTCCGGATTCTGCAAATGATTCGCCGGGGGAATTTGTCCTTCCGCCTCCATCTCTCCACGGCCGTTCTGTTGGAATACGAGGAGGTTCTGCAAAGGAACTTTGTCCCAGCCCGCTACCGTGCCGACCAAATCGGTGACTTTTTGGATGATCTGGTGGCTGCCTCCGTCCGGCATGCGCAGATTAAGGGCCTTCGGCCCGTCTCGGCGGATCCGGATGACGACTCCTTGGTGGAACTGGCCGTCACCGCCGATGTCCGGGCCTTGATCACCTTTAACACCAGGCATTTCGCAAAAATCTCTGCTTTGGGGATCGACCTGTTGACACCGGGGCAACTCTTGCAAAGATATCCTGGATGAGCGTGACATTTCCCGATCACCTTCAGCCTGTTGTGGAAGCGGCGGCCAAACGTCGCCACCAAACCGTGGCAGATTTTGTCCAGTCGGTTCTAGTGGCTCAGGCCACGGCTGTGCTTTCGGATCCATACTTGGAGGAGCGGGCACGACGCGCCACCGGGCGGGGTTGGTCGGTTCTGGATTCGGTTCCGGATGGCCTGCCGGATTCCGGGGACGAGTTGCCGGCGCACGCCTGAACCGACGCTTGGCCCAGGCGGGTCATCACCGCCCATCTGGATCGGCTCGCGGAGAAAAAAACATGAAACTTACCGTGGATCAAGCTGCCGATGCCCTCTACCTGAACCTGGACGATGCTCCTGCTGAGGACAGCCGTGAAATCGCTCCCGGGGTGATCTTGGATAATGGTGCCAACGGTAAGGTGGTAGGGATGGAAATGTTACACCTTTCCAAGCGGGTTGCGAAGGGAAGTCTGGAAAGACTCCAAGTGGAACCCGCAGGTCTTGTCGGAGCCTAACTTTAGTCAGCAGTTGGCGGTAGGCGTGTCCGTTTTTGATTAGGATTAGGTGGAAGTATTAGGACTGGTCAGGAGTTAGAAGATAATAGTTAGGAGATAGGAAGATTCGTTAACGTGAAAGTGAATGTGAACGCGCCGAAGGCGCGGAGATTAGGATGAAGATGAGGAAGAAATTCGGAATTGGGAATTTGGATTGCGGATTTGGGAGTTTAAGAGGCTGAGGTTTTGGACCGGAGGGCGGATGACGGAAGTCGGTGGTCGGAGGACGGAAGACGGATGACAGAGGTCTGTGGGGTTGACATGATGAATTCACATGATAAATTGACTTCATGAAAGGTGCTGTGACCACCTTGACTGAGCGGGGACAGGTCTCCATGCCCTCGGTCATTCGCCGCCAGCTCAACCTTCGCCCGGGGCAGCCTCTTTTGTGGAGGAGGGTCTCGGACCGGGAGTTGCGGGTGACCGTTCCGCGAAAAGGACAGGGATCCTCGATGCGTGGTTTCATGAAAAAATATCTCCGAAGCGGACCCGGGACCACCGCGGCTTGGCTCAGAATCCTGCGGGAGGGAGAGGGGCGTTGAGTGGCCTGGGTGATTGACACCTGTCTTTTGCTGGATGTCGGCTTGGACGATCCGAAGTTTGGAGAGAGTTCCGAGGAGCTTTTGCAGGAAAAATCGGTTGATGGCCTCCTGATTTGCCCCGTCACTTTTGTCGAAATGGCGCCGGCTTTTGGGGGAGATCTCGCGGCCCTAAGGCAGTTTTTGACGGGCATTCCCGCCGATACCGACGAACCTTGGGAGGAAAAAGACACGGAAACATCCGCCCGGGCCTGGGCACGCCACGTGGGGTTAAGGCGGGCCGGCCGGGGAAGCCGCCGGCCGGTGGCTGATGTGCTGATTGGTGCCTTTGCGTCACGATTTGAAGGCCTGTTGACCCGCAACCTGAAGGATTTCAGCCAGCTTTTCCCCAAGTTGCGGCTGGCTGCACCCCGGTCCGGCTGAACATCAAAGATTAGGATGAAGATGAGGGGGAAATTCGGAATTGGGAATTCGGATCGCGGATTTGGGAGTTTAAGAGACTGAGGTTTTGGGCCGGAGGGCGGAGGACAGAAGACGGAAGACTGAGAGCGGTGGTCAGTCATCCGTGGTCGGAAGTCAGTGGGCGTGATGGATGGTTAATAGTGAGAAGAGTTAAACTGAATGCCTAGAAAAGAGTTAAAATATCCAAGGCAGATTGAATCGTGGTTGCATGACTGGGGGCAGTGCCTAATGGACTCGGGGTCCCTCGTCCTCATTGGATCAGGCGGCTTGCTCTGGCACGCGGCTCAAAAGGGTCTGGAGACTTCGCTTCCCGAAAACAGCATGGATGTGGATCCGGTCACTTCCAGTCAAGCCGTGGCTTTGTTGGGTTATGAAGCCATGATCGGCAGTGAATTTGAAAAAGAGCATGGCTGGCACGTCAACCTGATGCCGGCGGCGGTCTTGCGGGAAATGCCGGAAGGATGGGAAAAACGGGCTTCCCGCAAAACCTACGGCCGCCTGGAGGTCACCGTGCCCTCCGTGGCTGATCTTTTGGTCCCCAAGTTGAAGCGGGGGGAGCCGCGTGATATCCTGCACGCATCATGGTCGCAACAATGGCTCTAAATCCCCTGGGTAAGTACGCCAGCTACGACGATCTGGGTCGGCTGGAGTACGGGCGAATGCTCTGGGCCAACCCGGTCACGCGGGATCGCCTGCTTCGGCACTGGACCTCCCCTGACCATCCCCATGCCATGCGGTTTGCGGAACATCGTGCCCTGGTGGAACGGGTGCTGGCCCCGCAGACCGATGATGCCTCACTGGATCAAGATCTTCGGGCGCAGGGGCACAGTCTTCGCTCCGTGGTTCGCGAAATTCCGCCTGTGTTTGGCAATTTCTAGTACCTGGCTTTGGCGGTGCTGGGGACTGGTGATACGTGATTAGTGATTGGGGTGGAAAAAAGTTAGTAGATAGGTGGAGGAAGGACTGAGGACTAAGGACTAAGTCCTAAAGGGACAGCGAACGGCAAACTGCCAAACAAGCCAGTAGGCATAGTTCGATGGGCGCATGCGGATTTTACAAAAAAAAGTAAAGTGGGATAATCCCACCGTGATCCTTACCGCCGATGAAAAGCGCCGGGTGGTGTTACCCAAGCCGGTCAAAGCCGGGGATGCCTTGGAGGTTACCACCACGGGTGAACGAATTGTGCTCCATATCCTAAAAAAACCGGAGCCGGGAATTCCCCCCTTGGCCTCCAAAGCGTTGAAACTGGGGGCGGTGGCTTGGCGGGAACTGGATCGGCCTGTTTTCGCGCCCATTTCGGATGAAAGCCCTGCTTGATACCGGCGTCTGGTTTCGCCGATATCACCGCCTGCCCATGGGGCGAGCGATGCTGAAGTGCCTCGAGGAAATCACCGAATTTCATCTGAGCCCACTCAGCGTGGCAGAGATCTCCTTCAAATGGAGCCGGGGCAGGTTGCTTGGCGTGCCCGATCCGGCCGGCTGGGTTCCTCACGCACTGGAAAACTTCATTTTGTTGAATTTGTCTCCGGAAGCCGCCCTACGGGCAGGCCGCTGAAAATGGAACCATGGGGACCTAGTGGATCGGAGCCTGGCCGCGTTGGCCGCAGAGACCGGTGTCACCCTCGTTCACACCGACATGGTCCTGCGTGATTTGCCGGGCTTTCCTCAAAAGTGGTTCCGAAACGTGGGGATTTGACAAGGCGGCCAAGGGCAACACGGCGGGGGCGAAGGTAGAAAGGTTCAAGGGTTCAAAGGTAAAAGGGTGCAAGGGTCTAAGGGTGGGTAGTTAAAAGCAGGGATTGGGAGATTTCAGAATCCCAAATTCCAAATCCCAAATCCTAAATTAAGAATTCTTAATCTTCATCTTCATCTTTTCACCGACTTGAAAACGGCGTTTTGAAAAACCCAATCTCCAGGCTTCTGTGGCCCCTCGGCGTGGGGATGTTGACCGGCTGGGTCTGCCTGTATCTTTTCCTTGTCTATGTGCTGACGCACGGAGGCAAGATCCAAGGGTGGCACGCGGCAGTATGGATCGTGGCAACGTTTGTGGGGACATTTCTCGTGGCTGGCGGGAAGCGGGAAGTGGAAGGGGGCAAGATTCCCTGGTATCGTGACTGGGAAAC
>OGVY01000206.1_pt1 | contig 10721 bp, 7 predicted proteins | sample 1575871 | NCBI WGS metagenome assembly OGVY01 (sample SAMN07581536, study PRJEB24739) | freshwater metagenome
GTTTCCCAGTCACGATAAAGTTGTTCTTTGTGCGCCGGGAAAGAACTTGAATAACTCTTCGAATTTCACTGTCCCGACCGATCACTGGGTCGAGGCGCCCGTTAGTGGCGGCCTGAGTTAGATCTCGACAGTATTTTTCAAGGGCTTGGTATTTTTCCTCCGGATTTTGGTCAGTCACGCGCTGTGTCCCTCGCACTTTTTTTAGAGCTTCTAGAAAAGCAGCCTTATTGAATCGATTCTTAGAAAAGAGGGCAGGAATCGCTCCTTCTTTGATTGAAAAAAGAGCTAAGAATAAGTGTTCGGTGCTTATGAAATCGTCTCTTAAGCTCTTGGACTCTTCTTCAGATTGGACCAGAACTTTATTTAAAGCTTGAGAGAGGTAAGTTTGAACATTGCCGCGGACTTCGGGTTTTTTAGCGATTTCTTGCTCCGCTTCTTTGAGAAGTTCGCCTGGAAGTTTAGGTTGAATTTTAGAAAGGCTCTCAGAAATAAGGCTGTCTTCTTGGTTCAGCAAAGTGAAAAGTAAGTGCTCAGGATCGACAGTCTGTTGGCTCTTTTTGACAGCTAAACTTTGGGCATCCACAACTGCTTCTTGCGCTTTAACTGTGAACTGATTTAGGTTCATCGAATTCTCCTCCCACAAATGGCGGGTTTAGTGAATAATATGGACTCTCATGGCTGAAAGTCAAAAGAACCATTCCAGAAAATCAAGTAAACTCAATAATTTGAGCTTGAAAAAGAAAGTGCGAGAGTATCCGTTTAGCCGCTTTTTGGTGAAGTATCGTCGCCCCTATTTTTTGGGTTTCTTGTGGTTAGTGATTGTGGATTTTTTGAATGTGGTTCAGCCTCTACTCGTCAAACGAGTCATGGACTCACTCGTGCCCGGAGGCTTGTCGGCGGTGGTAGGGGCTTCTTTGGCCTACTTGGCAGTTATGATTTTTCAGTCGATTGGGAGATATTGGTGGCGTGTGTACTTGATCGGGACCGCTAATTTTGTGGCTTCTGATTTAAGACGAGAGCTTTACGCACACTTGCAAAAACTCCCCCTTCTTCGTTATCAAAAACACCGCACTGGGGATTTGATGTCCCGAGCAACAAATGACATCGAATCCATTCGAATGGCTCTGGGGCCTGGAATTCTGGTAGCTCTGGACGCAGTCATCATGTTTCTAATGTTGGTTCCTGCCATGCTGTGGCTTTCGTGGAAACTCACGCTTTTAACTTTTGCTTTTTATCCGCTCGTTCCCTGGCTGACTGCCAAGATAGGAAACAAAGTAGATGAAAATTTCGAAAAAATGCAAGCGCGCCTTTCTGCTATGAGCGCCTATGCTCAGGAGACGTTTTCCGGGATTCGGCTCATAAAGTCTTTAGTTCTGGAGAATCATGCTGAAAAAAAATTTTTAGAACTGAGTCAGTCTTTTGTCAGGGATGGTCAGGTTTTAGCTCGCTATGAATCCGTGTTTTCTCCGGGATTAGGATTTATCACTCAAATGGGGACTTTTTTTATTCTCCTTTTGGGAGGAAAAGAAGTGCTAACGGGGGCTATTACAGTCGGAACGTTTATTGCCTTTCAAAGATTTGTAGTTCAATTATCGTGGCCGATGGAAGCAATAGGTTGGTCAGTTACAATGACTCGGGAAGCAAAAGCTGCCGAGAGGAGAATTGAGCAAGTTTTGCAAGAGCCCCCTCTGATAGATTCCTATCCTACGCTCATTGAAAAAACTCCCGAACCAGAATTGGAAATTTCACAACTGACTTTTAGTTTTGAGGCGCAGAATCCAAAAGCTTTTAAATTGGAGTTGGATGGACTCGAGATTCCCAGAGGAAAAAAAGTGGGATTGGTGGGATCCGTAGGAAGTGGAAAAACCACTTTGTTTCAATTGATCAATCGACTTTATGAGCCTCCCCCGGGAACTTGTTTTATTAGGGGAAAAGATATTAGAACTCTTCCCCTTTCGGTATTGAGGCAACGGGTCGCAAGTGTCGAGCAGCAAGTGCTGCTTTTTGGAGAAAGCATTAAAAAGAATCTCACTTTGGGGCTTAAAGACGAAGTTCCCTCTTCCCTAGTTGAAAAGGCAGTCCAAATTGCGGGAGTTAAAGAGGAAGTCGAGAAGCTAGACCAGGGTTTTGGGACTTTTGTAGGAGAGAAGGGTGTGGCTCTTTCGGGAGGGCAAAAGCAACGTTTGGCTTTGGCTAGAGCTCTTATTCGAAAGCCCGAACTTTTGCTCTTAGATGACTGTTTTTCCGCAGTAGATGTAGAAAGGGAGCAAGAAATTATTGATAAGTTTTTTGATGCCTATCCAGACTTATCTATTCTTTTTTCCTCTCATCGGCTTTCGGTGATGCCCCGAATGGATTTGATTTGGGTGATGCACGAAGGGAAAATCATTTCTCAGGGAAAACATGCTGAACTCATCCGGTCTTGCTCAGTTTATCGAGATCTTTGGCGAGAAAGCGAACAAGAAGTTGAGCGAGAGCGATTAGAGGGGACGGGTGAGTCATGACCCAAAAAACCTCTTGGAAAGTTTTAAAAAACTTGTGGCCGCAGATTCGCGCTTTTCGCTTTCGATTAATTCTTGGAATAGTCCTCATTTGTTTGACGACCACTTTTGATCTTTTGGGCCCCCTTTTAATTGGAAAAGTCGCAGATGGCTTGGTCGCCCCCCAACCCAATTCGGCGCGCATCGTTACCCTCTGCTTTTATTTTTTAGCAGTGATTGCAGGAAAAGCGCTCTGTGAAATGTGTCAAGCTTATACGATTCAAACCACTGGACTTCTCATTACTCAAAAATTAAGAACTTCAGTCTTCAATGCGCTCATTCGATTCCCAGCCAGTTATTACGACCAAAATGCTTCGGGAAGACTGATTACGCGAGTGATCAATGATGTGCGATCTTTGAGCGAACTTTTCACGGCTTCAATGTCAGTCTTGGCTCTAGATGTCATGGTCATTGCAGGGACTGTGCTTTCAATGTTTATTTTAGATTGGAAACTTGCTGGAGTCGTCCTGCTGACTTTTCCATTAGTGATTTGGGTTATTTTCTTTTTTGGAAAACGTTTGGCAGAAGCTTACAAAGAAGCTCGGGCTCGCCTTTCTGAAATTAATGGTTTTCTGGGAGAAAACATTGCTGCAATGCCAACGATTCATCGATTGAGCGCACAGGATGAGCGACAAGATACTTTCAACTCCATTGTAAGTTCTCATCAAACAGCGCTCAACCGCTCTATTCAAGCCTATGCGCAAGTGCAGCCCTGGGCGAATGTCTTAAATGGAATTGCCATGGCAAGTCTCTTAGGAGTGGGGGGTTTTTGGGTGATTGAGGGAAAGCTAAAAGTAGGCATCTTAGTTGCTTTTCTAGCTTACTTGAGAAATCTCTTTCAACCCATTCGGGATCTTGTTGAAAAGTATAATGTAGTTCTTTCCGCTATGGTTTCCGCTGAGCGGGTCGCTCAGGTCCTTGCCCAGCCCCTGGAGGATATTGAAAGGGGAGAGGGAGTAGAAACTCTTGCAAGGGTTCCAAAGCCTTGGAGTATTCGATTTGAAAACGTGACCTTCCAGTATGTAACTCGCAATCTGAAAGCTTTAGACAAAGTAGGTTTTGTTCTGGAAGGGGGGCAGAGTCTAGCGATTGTTGGGGCTACGGGTAGTGGGAAGTCTACTTTAGCCAAATTGCTTTTAGGTTTTTATGAGCCTAATGAAGGAGATATTTTCCTAGGAAATGTCCCCATTCGTTCGCTTTCGAAAGGGGACCTTCGTCGACATGTCGCTTTTATTCCCCAAGATGTTTATCTTTTTGAGGGAACAGTGAGAGAGAATCTTCGCTTAAGCCAAGAAACCTTAAATGACGAGTTTTTGGTTCAGCAATGCGAGAAAGCCCAGCTCTGGGATTGTATTAAGAACCGAGGAGGGCTTGAACTTAAAATAGAAGAAGGCGGAAATAATTTGTCTTTGGGGGAGAAGCAGCTTCTTTCTTTTGCAAGGACCATGGTTCTAAACCCGGAAATTCTTGTTCTAGATGAAGCGACTGCTAGCTTAGATAATGCGACAGAGCGGCGTTTGATGGTAGCAGTGAAGGAATTAGTAAGGGGCCGGACCTCGATGATTATTGCACATCGGCTTTCAACCATTGAAAGTTGCGATTCCGTCATTTTATTGCAGAATGGTCAAGTAAAGGAGCAGGGGACCCTTCTGGAGCTTCGCCATCAAAAGGGGCTCTTTGAGAAGTTTTATGAGCTCTATCAACAAGGAAAGAGAGACTGAATATGAAACCGAAAGTGAGTGTGGTCATGGGTTCGGAATCTGACTGGACAACTCTTAAATTTGCTTCCGACACCCTAAAAAAGTTTAAGATCCCTCATGAAGTCCGGGTCGTGTCTGCTCACCGAACTCCCGATCTTCTCATGGATTTTTCTGAAGCGTTGCTTCAGCGAGGAGTGCAAGTGGTGATTGCGGGAGCTGGGGGTTCGGCTCATTTACCAGGAATGCTTGCGTCAAAAACGATTGTTCCAGTTTTGGGAGTGCCAGTGGAAACCAAAGCTTTGAAGGGTTTAGATTCTCTGTTGTCTATCAATCAAATGCCAAAAGGAATACCGGTGGGCACCTTAGCCATCGGAGAGGCTGGAGCCGTCAACGCAGCTCTATTGGCTGTTTCAGTGTTAGCTCTAAACGACAAAAAACTAGCTCATGAACTCGCTCGCTTTCGAAGAAGCCAAACTCACAAAGTGTTAAAAATGAAAAAGGTCAAGAAGTAGAGAATATGAAAATCGGTATTCTGGGCTCTGGTCAATTGGCAATGATGCTTGCTCAAGCTGCACAAAAACTTGAAGTGTCCACGGAAGTATTTCAGGGGAATTTATCCGATGTGTCTGCTCTTAGGGATTTCTGCGATCGAGTAGACAGGATCACTTATGAAAATGAAAATATTCCCACCAAACCTCTGAGAGCTTCTTTGAAAAGTAGGAAACAGTGTTTTCCTTCTCTTGAAATATTAGAGATTGTTTCGGACAGACAAAGTCAAAAAACCTTTCTTCAGGAACTGCAAATTCCCATAGCTCCTATGGCCGCTATTTCTCAGGAAGAGGAAGTGCAATCTAAAGCTCTGGCAATAGGCCTTCCAGGAATTTTTAAGAGTTCGCGATTTGGTTATGATGGAAAAGGTCAGCTTCGAGTGAAAAGCCCAGATGAACTCTCTCAAGTGTGGAAAGGCCTTGGGGAAGTTCCCCTTGTTTACGAAAAACTGATTGAATTTAAAAGAGAGCTTTCTTTAGTCGCTTGTAGAAATACCAAAGGGGAATGTGTTTTTTATCCTCTAGTCGAAAATAGCCATCGAGAGGGTATTTTGAGAAACACTTTAGCCCCTGCCCCTTTGTGTTCACCTGCTCTTCAGGAGTTAGCTCAAAGCTTTGCTTACAAAATTTTCAAAGCCTGGGATTATGAGGGGATTTTAGCTTTAGAGCTTTTTGAAGTGGGCGAGACCTTGCTAGTCAATGAAGTTGCAAGCCGCGTTCACAATACGGGACATTGGACTTTAGACGGTGCAGAGACAAGTCAGTTTGAGAACCACCTCCGAGCAGGGTTGAATTGGACTTTGAGGAGCACTAAACCGCTGGGACTTACGGCCATGTTTAATTTGATTGGGGAGCTTCCCGATTTAGAGGAAATCAAAAGGAGAGTTCCCAATTCCGCAGTTTATCTGTACGGGAAAGACCCAAGGCCGCTTAGAAAACTGGGGCATATAAATCTTAATAGCTCAAGTGAGAGCGAGCTAGAGAGCAAAACGAAACAACTCGAGATTCTTTTAGCGTTGAAGGGCCCAGAAGAGCCTGTCTAGCCCTACTGCTACTCCCGAGCAGGGAGGAAGCGAATGAAGGGCCTGGTACATTCTGTCTGGGAAGGGGTGGGGTGTTTTACCTAATCTTGCGCGCTCTGAAGACTCAAATTCATAGCGGGTTTTGAGAAGCTCTTTAGAAAGAAGTTCCGTGGCACCATTACACAGCTCCATGCCATGCCAAAAAAGCTCAAACCGTTCCCCCCAAAATCCGTTTTTAGGTTGGGAAAGAGTGGAAACGCTAGCTGGATAGTCAAAAATCAAAGTAGGAGTGTTGGGATCTAGTTGAGTTTCAATCTTTTCAATCATGATCCGAAAAAAAATATCCTCCCAACTCTCTTTTTCAGAAAGATCCTGAATTCCAATCTTTTTAGCGGCTTCCAGTAATAAAGAAGTCGAGTGAAGTTCCGAAAGGGGAATGCCAGTATACTTTTTAAAAACTTCCTCTATTGAGACCTCTAGAAATGAAAAAGATTTATGTGCCAAAGTCTCCAGAAGATCTCTGATGTCTTTTCGAGTGGTTTCATAGGTCTCAAAGGGCCTGTAGAATTCAAGCATGTTGAACTCCGTGAAATGAATGGCAGTGTTGGGATCATCTCGAAAGCACTTACACACTTGAAAAATAGGTCTTTTAACTTCGGCCAAAAGCACCTTCATTTCCATTTCAGGAGAAGTGTGGAGTTCTGCCTCCCCCAACGAGGATCGAACCTTGAGAGTGTCTAAAGCGTTCTCAAAAGCCCCAGCAGGAACCAACGAGGGTGTGAACACTTCCAAAAAACCCTTTTCCTCAAAAAAGGTTCGCGTTTTTCGAATAAAATGAGCCCAAGCTTCAGGAGAGTGAGTTGCAGACGTCATTTTCATGTCCTCACTGTGCCAAGAACCCTCCCCGAAAGAAAGAAAAAAGGTTTGGTTGGTTTGAGAGCTATGCGGTAGCCTTTAGCTATGATCGATAACAACTCGACTATTTCCCGAGTAGATAAAGCCATCCAAAAGCAGTTCCCTCGCATGACAAGAAGGCAAGTGGACGAGGCCGTTGCTGCAGGGTGGATTTTGAGGGCGGGTAAGTCTGTTGCCAAAGGCGATAGAGTGGGCTCCCTTGAACTCGATTGCTCGGAGCTTCAGCGGCAATTAATAGAAATTCAAAAGGGAAATCCCCAATTAAAAATAGAGATTGTGTGGGAAAATGATGAGGTTTGGATAGTGGATAAGCCCGCAGGAATACCGAGCCACTCTCTTTCACTTTTTGATAAGAACACCATGACTCAATGGGCACTTGCTCAAAGTCCTGACGTGGGAAAATCTTTTCAAGAGATTCAGCCAACCGTTACCCCGCATCGTCTGGACACAGGGACGAGTGGCCTTTTAGTGGTGTGTAAAAATAAAGAGGCTTATAAAGAGTGGCGAGAGAGATTTCAAAAAAAAGAAATCCAAAAGAAATACCTGGCTTGGTGTTTTGGCGAAGTTCGGGAAGAAAATCTTGAAGTAAATCATCTTCTGGCACATCACCCTTCTGATGCCAGACGAATGGTGGTGGTCAAGGGCCTTGAAAAATATCGCCCCCCACTTCTTGAAGCACACACTCAAGCGCACTGTCTAAAAAAAAAGGGGGAAATCTCGCTCTGGGAAATTCAATGTCAAACGGGAGTGACTCATCAGATTAGAGTCCACCTCTCAGAAGCAGGCCATCCTCTGGTAGGGGATGCTTTGTATGATCCCAATTATGCAGAACGGAGCCTTAAGCCAGCGCATCACCAACTACGTGCCATCGAACTTCAATGGAACGGACAAGTGGTTCGAGCAGAAAGCTTAAAGTTTAGCTTCTGAGGAGCTCACGGCTGCTGTTGCCGGCTGTTGTCCCACCGTTATCGGGGCAGTCTCTCGCATCTCGGCTTCTAGCTCATGGACCACGAGTCGCGATCGTCGGTATTCGTCAAGTCCTGTTCCTGCAGGGATGAGTCGATCCATGATCACGTTCTCTTTGAGGCCACGCAAACCATCCATTTTGCCTTGGATAGCAGCTTCTGTCAGAACTTTAGTCGTCTCTTGGAACGAAGCAGCCGAAATAAAGCTGTTCGTGCTCAAAGAAGCTTTCGTAATTCCCAGAAGAAGAGGCTCCCCTTCAGCTGTTTTCTTGCCGAGTTTTGCAACTCGCTCGTTTTCAGCTTGGAATTGCCATTTCTCAACATTTTCTCCATGGAGGAAGTCTGTTTCTCCGGGATCAGAAATCTTCACACGCTTGAGCATCTGGCGAACGATGAGTTCAATGTGCTTGTCGTTGATTCGAACCCCTTGGAGTCGATAAACTTCTTGAATTTCATCCACCAAGTACTTGGACAATGCTGTTTCTCCAAGGATGCGCAATATATCGTGCGGATTGACTGCGCCGTCCATGAGGGCTTCCCCAGCACGGACATGATCTCCTTCTCGAACGCTAATGTGTTTTCCTTTGGGAATGAGGTACTCATGCGGTTCTCCGTGTTCGGGAGCGACAATGAGTTTTCTTTTCCCTTTGCTGTCTTTTCCGAAGGAAACAACTCCGTCCACGTCACTGATTGCAGCGACTTCTTTGGGTTTTCGAGCTTCGAAGAGCTCAGCCACGCGGGGTAAGCCCCCTGTAATGTCCTTCGTTTTTGTGGTTTCCCGAGGAATTTTTGCAATCACATCCCCAGGGAAGAGCTCATCTCCGTCAAACACGACGAGGTTAGCTCCCACTGGAAGCATATAGGTTGCTCGAGTCTCTCCTGAGTTGTCGAGGACTACTAAGCGAGGTCTGAGATCGGTATCTCTGGAGTCAATGATGGCTCGTCGAGAGAGACCAGTCACTTCATCTACTTGCTCAGAAATGGACAACCCTTCTTGAATGTCTACGAATTGAACTTTACCGCCAGCTTCTGAAAGCACTGGCACAGTGTAAGGATCCCAAGTAGCAACACTCTGACCTTTTTTCACTTTTGCACCATCGGTCACGGTTAATTTTGCCCCGTAAACTAACTGATAGCGCTCGCGCTCTCTGCCTGTTTCATCGACAACAGCAAGTTCACCGTTACGATTCATCACAGTGTAGGTGCCTGCTCTGTCCTTCACTACATTGGTTCGGATTAATTTAATGGAACCTTCGTGACGGACTTCAAGTGAACTCTGTTCAGCACGTCGACTTGCAGCACCCCCCACGTGGAAAGTTCTCATCGTAAGCTGAGTTCCAGGTTCGCCAATAGACTGAGCTGCGATGATCCCCACAGCTTCACCCATATTGACCAAGTGTCCTCGAGCCAAATCACGGCCGTAGCAAAAGCTACAAATACCTGTGATGGTCTTACAAGTAAGGCCTGAGCGAATGACCACTTTCTCAATTCCAGCTTCACTGATCTGATCTACAAGGTTTTCGTCAATTTGCTGGTTTGCTTTAACAATCACTTTACCGGAATAGGGGTCGGTAATGTCTTCTAGAGCCGTACGACCAAGAATTCTATCTCCGATTCCTTCGATGATTTCTCCACCTTCCACAAGAGCACTGATTTCGATCCCTTCCGTGGTTTTACAATCGGGCTCACTGACTACTAAGTCTTGAGCAACATCTACTAAGCGCCGAGTGAGGTAACCTGAATGCGCTGTTTTTAGCGCAGTATCAGCAAGACCTTTTCGAGCTCCGTGAGTTGAAATGAAGTACTGGAGAGGATCTAATCCCTCTCGGAAATTTGCCGTAATGGGGGTTTCGATGATTTCACCAGACGGACGAGCCATCAATCCCCGCATACCAGCCAATTGCTTAATTTGGGCCACACTTCCTCGAGCACCAGAATCCGCCATCATATAAATGGGGTTCAGAGAAGGAACGGCCACCTTTTTGTTGAGCTTAGCATCAAAGACCATGTCTACAGAAAGCTCAGCCATGAGCTCTTCAGAAATTTGGTCTGTGATTTGGGCCCAAATATCGATCACTTTGTTGTAGCGTTCTCCATCCGTGATCAACCCTTCGGTGTACTGATTCTGAATTTCTTGAACTTCTTTGTAAGCTTCAGAAAGAAGGTCAGCTTTCTTGCCAGGAATTTTCATGTCGGCCATACAGATACTGACACCGCCCTTTGTGGCGTATTCAAATCCAAGCGATCTCAATTTATCTGCTAGGATAACGGTTCGCTTGCTTCCTACGGCTCGGTAGGTAGAGTCCATAAGCTCGGAAAGAGCTTTTTTATCCATGACTCGGTTGTAGTCTTCAAATGGAATTTCTGCAGGGACGATTTCTCGAAGTATGAGTCTTCCCGGAGTCGTCTCAAATCGTTTTCCATTAAGTCGACAATTGACTCTGGAATGGAGATCCAATTCGCCTACATGGTGCGCATAGATAGCTTCCGCGGGGCCAGAGAAAGTCTTTCCTTCTCCTTTTCCGCCAAGTCGAAGCTGAGTCATGTAGTAGATCCCCAGAACAATATCCTGGGTGGGATCAATAATGGGTTTACCATATGCAGGGGAGAGGATGTTGTTGGTAGACATCATCAAAACCCGAGCTTCGAGTTGTGCTTCTACGGAAAGAGGCACGTGTACTGCCATTTGGTCACCGTCAAAGTCTGCGTTGAAAGTAGCGCAAACAAGGGGGTGCAACTGGATAGCTTTACCTTCAATGAGAACCGGCTCGAAAGCTTGGATCCCTAAGCGGTGAAGCGTTGGAGCACGGTTCAGAAGAACTGGATGTTCTTTTACCACTTCTTCGAGGATATCCCACACCTCTTCTTTTTCTTTTTCCACCATCTTCTTAGCGCTCTTGATAGTGGTTACAAATCCGCGCTGTTCAAGCTTGTTAAAGATAAAAGGTTTGAAAAGCTCAAGAGCCATTTTCTTGGGCAAGCCGCACTGATGCAGCTTTAATTCAGTACCTATCTATCGTGACTGGGAAAC
>OGVY01000209.1_pt1 | contig 10568 bp, 24 predicted proteins | sample 1575871 | NCBI WGS metagenome assembly OGVY01 (sample SAMN07581536, study PRJEB24739) | freshwater metagenome
GTTTCCCAGTCACGATACCTAACACTTTCAATTGCTTTTTGAATAAGTATAATCAATTCATTTGATAGATATGAACTAATTGTAAACTCAAATGTATAGTAATGGTTTGATACTTTTACCATATTATTTTGAAGTATTAGTGTAAACTCTTTATCCCAAGTTTGAACATAATATCTACCGGAAGGTGTCATTAAATAGTGAGTATTTGGATTGGCTAATAATTTAATTAAAACCCTTTTAGTAAGAATTTCTCTTTCAGTATATGGTTCGTGTTTATTCACTTTTAACTTAAGCCAAACATATACCTTTTTTAATTTATATGTTAAATTCATACTTTTTGTTTTTGTAGGCCTACTTGGACTCGAACCAAGAATAACAGATTAGAAATCTGTGGGTATATCCCTTTACCTATAGGCCCCCCGCTCATCTTGTTTATATAAAATTTAACAACAGTGATAATCTGCTGCTTTTGTTGCTATTTGTGAATGTGGTTTTATATTTACTTTATACCCCAACGAATTTGCCCACCCGCAAGTAGCCGAAACCAAACGATTAGAAGGCCAATATTTATCTTCATTGTAATCCATATCCAATTCAACTTTTACATTTATTTGTTGTGTAAACCATTCTGCGGTTTCAATTGTGCGAGAGCATTCCTCAAACAATCTTTTGAATAAATCCTTTATTATAGGTATTTTTTCTTTACTATAAATGTAATGAACCCCCCTCACACCAAATCTATAAGCAATAACAGTAACATATACCGTTTGAATACCCACATTTTGAGAATCAGTTCCAATGTATATTTTTGTAGATGGATATTTTACTAAAACATCCAAAGTGTGCTGAATTGGGTCTATATGACCATTATCAACTGAACGAAATTTTTTCATTTAGTACTCCCGACAGGATTCGAACCTGTAACCTCGATGATATAAGCATCTTGCGCTAACCATTGCGCCACAGGAGCAAATTTATATTTTTTTTGATTTATACCACAAAATTTCAAAACCCAATACAATAAATAAAAGTAATAGGATTATAAAATAGTAATTATTCATATATACTATTTTGTAGCGGGGGTGGGATTCGAACCCACAACCCCTGGGTTATGAGCCCAGTGAGCAGCCTTTGCTCTTCCCCGCGATATGAAGTCAGGACAGGACTTGAACCTGTATGTTGAGTTTACAGCTATCTAATTTCACTATCAGTTACTTTATTCATACTCAACTATCTGTTTTAGCGTCTACCTTTCCGCCACCTGACTGGGTTTCCCCACTCTGAGATTCCAAGTGAGTAGTCATTCTGGTTTTTTCCTATTGATAAAACCTACAGGGCATCCCCTATTAAAAAAGTCACACTACGAAGGAGGAGCTGTGATTGGCACCTTTGACCCTAAGAACTGGCGTTTCGCTGTCCAGTTTAAACGGGTCTATTGTTTAAGTCTTAGACCAAAGACTCTGAGCACCTCTTACTCATTGTAGTCAGGACAGGATTCGAACCTGTAATTTGCAACCTTAATGATAGTAAAGGATTCGGCTAGCCATGCCTCATTACGCTCCTGACTATCCCTAGATTACTGAGCAGTGGCAGTACTGTCAGTCGCAGGGAAGAATTCAACAGTAGAATCTACTACAGCCGAATCAACAGGCTCAGCTACATTTTCAGTCTGAGTTTCTGTGGTGTTGTTGCAGGCGGTAAGCATAAGACCGACAAGCATTAACATTGCGAACATGTTTTTCATAACTTTGTTTTTTAAATTGTTTAACATGATTAAATATAATAACAAATTGTTGAATTGCCAAATTATTTTGATGACTTTTCTATAACTTATTTGTTGTGATTCTAACAAGATTCGAACTTGTAACCTACTGCTTAGAAGGCAGTTGCTCTATCCAATTGAGCTATAGAACCAAAATTGTAAGAGGCTACCTGTTTGGGTGTCTAGCTCACTTTACAGCCGATATATCTTGTTCTCCTCTTGCTGTACCTCGAGCCGGGATCGAACCGGCACGGCTTCATCAGCCACAGGATTTTAAGTCCTGCATGTCTACCTATTCCATCATCGAGGCATTATATTGATTTTATTTTATCTTTTAGTTCTCCTATTTTTTTAAGAGCATTATCGTATTGGCCTACAATATCTATTTTGCAAGGGTTAGCAGGATGATATTGCCAAAGTTCATCTTTTAGTTTTGAAAAATAAACTAAATCATTCAAAAGCAATTGCTCCAATTTATGCTTCGTCTCCATATATACAAATATACTAAATAAATGTTAAATTTCCAAGTTTAAATATACCTTTGTCCAAGTAATTCTATGGCTGGTTTCGCCTTAATGGTTGTTTTTGTTGTTTTTCCGTTTTGACTCGGTTATACGCTAATTCTACCTTGTCTTGCACATCCATATTGTAATGTGTCTCGTTTAATTTACTTACCATTTTTAGCACGTTTTCTCGAATGCCCTCTTTGTGGGCTTTAAATAAAATATCTTCTATTTTAGACATATAAATAAAGTTTAGGTCTCCTCACCATTGAGGGGACTTAAATAAATATATAAAATTAAATATTGGTATCCTATTTTAAAATAAAAAATTTTAAATTAAAACGAAAGTTCATTTAATAAATCTTCTTCTTCCATTTTTGCTGCTATATCTTTACACAGATCAAATAGCCGTTTAGCGTTGGTGGCTTCGCTGTCGCTAAGTTCGCTCATTAGCTCTTCAACGCTACCGGCTTCTTTTAAAGCTCGGTAGCAATCCAACAAATCAGGGTATGTATTTTGGAATCGGCAATAACTCATGTTTGGCATAACTTTTATTTTTTAAAGAGTTTCAAAATATTCATTTATACAGTCTAATAATGAACGGTTAGGATCATTGAATGTAGAATTATTAAAATCTATCTCAAGTTTATTAACATCAGTGAATACAAGATCAAGATTATTATACATTTGGCTGTTTTGCCTTAATAGTAAGGCAGCAATACAAAACGCGGTGTAACTTATTTGGTTATCCATTTTATTTTGTTTAATTATTGTATAAACTGGCTTATGCGTATTGCAAAGCCAATTTATACAGGTCTGAATTTACTTTCATGTTTTGTTGGAAATTCTTGATTGGACGGCTCTTACGTACCTTTTCACCGTTGGCGTAATTATACATTCCGTGGATCAATTTTTCTTGAACTACATTGTAAACACTCCACAGATCATCTCCTCGGTCTTCTTTACGAGTTGGTTCAAGTAATTCTGAAACACTAATTGTTTGTGTTTTAGGATCAATTCGCAACCCAATTGCTTCAAGGGCAAATTTCTCTTTTTCATCCCAAGTCATCTGCTTGGATTTAAGCTTGTTCATACACTCAACTGTCAATGGCAACTTTTCAACCATTTCGTTGATTGTGGAACGGAGAGTTTCAAAATCGTAACCCATATGGCGAATTTTCATCGAACCGAACTCTTCGTCTGAAATTACTAAACCATTGGAACAAATCATTCTAAACAAACCTGCTGTGAAGGTAAATGAATTTTTGCCGTCGTGAGAATTTGTTAACAAAATTCTTGGAAATACAACATCACCGTCTGTACTGTTGATTTGAATTTCTGGGTTACTAAATACAAGCAAGTGTTTTTGATAACCTTTAGATTTACGCGCTTTGATCTCTTGTGCGTCGACAACATTCCATCCTAAAGATTGCATGTCGTTCATAACCTTTTCGGTTGAAATGTAACTGTAATGTTTTGATACATTACCTGAGGGTTTATCCGTGTAAACACTTGGTGCCATTTTACGGATTTGGTCTGGGGTCATTGGTGTGTTTTTCATAACTTTTATTTTTAAATTTTTATTATGATTAAATATACGAACGCCTGCCTAAGATTCCAAGTTTTTCGTATGACGTTTATATTACTCCTTTATATTGTTATAGCGCGTTGATTATTAATGTTTTAACGGTTTGTGTAGAGCGTTGATAATTAACGCGTTACGAAAATCATTAGATCGTTGATAATTAATGTGTTATAGAATTAAATTAGAAAATAGTGGAAGGTGTAGCTCTAATTAAGGTTCCAACTTTTAGCACATCTCTATTTAATACCTCAACTGGGTTTCCTGCAGCATCTACATTTTTAATAAGGAAAAGACTATCGTCATCATTTGCTGTTCCTCCGGTTACTAATAAATTTATTTCTGATCCTTTTCCACCAACATATACTGTGTTTGGGTCGATTACTGAGAAATCATTAGGGAACTGTAAAGAAAAAATAGCGTCTTTTGTTACTTCTTGTGTTCTGTCTACGTCTCTATAATCAACACATTGAATAAATAAAACCTGAGAAGTTCGTTCTATTAATTGAATGTTTGCTATAGATTTAATTGTAGCAGAATCAAAGAGAGGTTCAGCTGTTTCTGGATCACCCCCTTGATGGTTTCTGTATATTGCTATATAGTCTCCGGTTTGTGCTTTGTTGATAGTAAATGTCATGTATTGTCCTGCTTCAAATGCTGTTTTGAGAACAACTCCTGTTGAATAAAATTCTGTGTTTCCGTGTTCAGTTTTAAGTTCGCCGTTTGTGTATGTATCTTTCATTGTATATATTTTATCGATGTTAAAGTTTTGTTAAAAGAAAGATTTTATATCTCGCGATAAATATATGAAATGGATATTTTGGAAATTTGATACACAATGTGGGGGATATAGGTATATATTAGTCGATGGGTAAAATTGTTTAAGATCTGAACTTATATCGGACCCCTTTTACTATAATACGCCCCACTATATGGACACCAACGCGCGTGGTACCATACACTGTATTACAGCTTACTGCGTACGTACGTACGGCGTACGGCACAAATCCTTACATAATTGTTGTGTTTAAAATTCCCGTAATTATTAGATACAAAAAAGTTGCTATAAAAACCGCGCCTAGTCCTAACGCCAGTGTTCGCATAATCATTCCAATTAAAAAAGCGGTACCATTTATTGGTGGTAATTTTCTGGATGTTATTTTATTTAGATATTTTTCCATTGTTATTGTATCGGTTTTGGTTTTGCTACTAGCCCAATTGGCGCAACACACATCGTGTCTTGATTGGTGGTATTCAATTGAGTCATTTGCTTGATTTGATTTGGGGATAAAATAAACACGACCGTACCCTTCATCAAACGATATAGTATATTCAGGGAAATTTTGTTCAACGTAAGTGTAAAATAACTTGTTGATGTGTTGGTGTTGTTCTCGTTTTGTCATAGCTTATTTTTTATTTAGTTTCATTATGTGTTGCTTACATTTTTTAGCGTATCGTTTCCCCATTTTAACTGCTTCGCGTTCGTAAGGATGATTGTTGTAATTGTATTTACTAACCATTTTAGTATATTTTACCATGCATTGAGTTGAGTGAGTGTATTCGTGAATTACTGTGTCTATCAAGTCAATTACTGAACGGTGAGCCGGCTTGTATATTATTAGTGTGTTTGTGTCTTCGTCGTATTCTCCCTTACATAGCGGCTCTTCTTTTGATCGTGTTCGTGCTAATCGAAGTCTAGGATGTGTAGGTTTTTTAAATATATTGTTGCAGTAGTCTACTACTTGTAGTAGTGTTTTCCGTTTTATATTGTGTATGTTCATAACTAGTAAATATACTAAATAAATTTTGTGTTGCCAAATTATATGTTAAATTACGTTTAAATTAAAGTATATATTTGTCGATGGGAAGGGTTGGGGGGTGCGGAGAAAAAGGGTTAGATTTTGAAAATCTCCACCATTCTCCCCACCACCCCATTGTTCACATATGCCACGCCAACCCGCGCGTTACTACAACTTGTAGTATACTAAACAGGTTAGTGCTTGTCACGCTACTACACCTTGTAGTCTCCTACACCTTGTAGTAACACACACTAACTTTTAATTTCAACTATTGTTCCCGTCACGATATGATTACCGTATCTTTCTTTGGCTCTAATAGCTGCTTCGTTAGTTGAATAAGCGTGAAATTCATCTGCGCGTTGTGATCCTCTATCGAGGAAATTGACTTTGTACTTTTTCATAGTGTTGTTGTTTAATTGTATTTGGATTGAGTGAGTTTATCGTATTGATAGTCGAATTCGTCTCCCGTGTATTCGTTATCATCATCATTGTTGTTGTTATCTGGGTTGTTATTATTGTTATTGTTATCGATATAATCCCAGTCGTATTGCTCCATTTCTCCTGTTTCGTCGTTTAGGATGTATAGGCTGCTATTGTTTTCATTATTGTTGCTTGTGTAGTCTTCATCGTCATCAATATCAAATTCATTAATAGTGGTTTCGTCTATGAATGATGAAAAATCATACATGATGTTTCTAACTTTAGTTAGTTGTTTTTCTGTTAAACCAGCTTCGTATACTTCTTTAAAGTTAAGATACGCGGTAATTAGTTGTTTGATTTTGGTTTTTGTTGACATATGTTTTTTATTTAGTTAAATTTAATGTTTTAAGTAGTAAATCAAGATTTAGATTGTTGAAAAACGATTTAAAATCTTGTTCTGCTATTTCGAATTGTTTACCTTTGTATCCAATCACGTAAATATATTTTCTACCTTCCTTATAGTAATCGTCAAACGTGTATTCATTATTGTTTGGTGTGATAAATGTTCTGCCTTTTTGAGCGTCTAATTTATCTTGTTTTTTGATGTATTTGCCTATTTGATTGTGTTGTTTCATAATTAATTTATTTCGTCGCCTATAAACATAAAACTAAAACCTACTATTGTTAACATGTCCTTATATGATTTGTGTCCAGCTATATTTTTTAATGCATCCAAACACGATAAATGCCAAAGCGTATTTGTTTTTAGTTCAAACACACTGTAACACGATTTCAAGTCGTTAATTGATTCTTGAGATGCTTCTCTATCAATTATTGTTTTGGCTTCTGGGATTAGACTTTCGTATAATGTTCTTGATTCGTTTTTCATAATTTTTATTACTCGCTTAAAGGGTTAGTTTCAGTTAATAAATTATCAAGTACGGCTATGAAAGGAAATTCTGTGTAGTATTTAACTCCGGCAACAGTTCGAATCGCTTCTATTCCTCCTAAATACAGTACAGCTTCTAATGTCAAATAATACATAAAATATTTTTCTTCTAACTCTCTAATAGTTTTGGCGACTATGTTGGGGTAAAGAACGGCTTCATTTTGCAAAGCAAGAACCACTTCGGGTTTTAAACGGGAATAAAGATTTTTCATAATTTTTATTTATATTTTTTAGATTAAACTCTTGAATAAGTAATTTTGCTGTTTGATAATTCGAAATACGACTTTTGATCAACCATTCCATTTCGATTTTTGGTAAACACAATATACGAAGCACCTCCATCTCTATCTGTTTCTTTTCTCATTTCCATCATTGCATCCATCATGTGCTTTAATTTATTTGAACCTGCAAACAAACCTGTTTTTGTAACTTGCTGAATTAATAGAAACGACGTGTATTTATTATCTTTATTTTCGCCTTTATTATTTTTAGCACAAATATCTACAAGCCAAGATTCAGCCATTTTTCTATCCCAGCCATTATCTTCTCTAACACCTTCAATAATTTCAGCTGCGCTGTCAATTAAAACTAAATCCCAACCGATATTTAAAACTTGTTCAATAACGTCTTTTGTATTGTGATCAAGATAATCTTGAGTAAATAATGTTTGGACAATCCCAAATTGCTTAAAACGTTCTGTATATTTGAACATTTGTTTTTTACCCATTTCTCCTGATATGAATAAACATTTGCGTCCTTTGTTTTGAGCGCTTGCTAACATATCAAGCAAAACTGTTGTTTTACCAATTCCAGGATCACCAATACACATAATGTTTGTAGCACACGGTATTCCACCTTCGTGTGAAATCAAACCATCAATTGGTAATCCTGTTTTCATTGTTTCCATCATTCTTGAATCTAAATTCAAATTGTCTAATTTGACTATATTTGAAAAGTCAATTAGTGATGGAACATAAGCAACATTTTTGCTTGGGCGACCTCTTTTCTTTGGTTTTGTTGTCATAACTTTTATTTATAATTTCAATATCGTGAATGTACGACAAAGCAATTGGATAGCCAAATGTTTTGTATGACGCTTATATGACTCTTGCATATTAGCGTAGCCTGTTGATTATTAACGCTCTAACGATTTATGTAGAGCGTTGATAATTAACGCGCTACACGAACCATTAAATCGTTAATAATTAATGCTCTACATATTTTTGGCTGTTTTGTATACAAACGCCCAAAGAATAATAAAAGCAGCGCTAAGCACTATTGTTGATGTGCCTATTGCTTTTGTGGCCATAGCAATGACAAAAGACATTGTGAACGCAACAGCTATAATTAGTACTGTTGTTAAAAAGGAGATAATTAAATGTTTAATTTGATTCATAGTGTTTTGTTCTTTATAGTGTATAAATTAAATAAGAACAGGTGAATAATTAATAAATGCTTTTCTATATTCGTCTTTAACATAGATTTCTCTATTATCCATTTCTTGGATAATTTCTAACACTGCAGGCATAAATGATTGAATTACCCATTGTGATGCATCATCATTTATTGTTTCTATTCTTTCATCTAAGTATACTTCGGCTAATTTTCTATATTGGTAGTTGTTTAAATTTTCTCTATCGTATAAAAGTAACGATCCAACTGTTCCAAGAAATTTACCTAATGTGTTTGCTAATTTCATTCTTGCTTCAAAGTCTGTGTTCATAATATATTTATTTATTTAGAAAGGCTCTTACCAATTTATGTTGTCGGATATAAAACCATTATTCATTGCTTCTTCGTATGCAGTAATAATTTCATCGTACAAAGCATTGTCTTCATCAATTGACTTATCTTCAGATGCTGACCATATAAAGAAATCAGTATCGTAATCGTTGCTTTTACGAGTTAATGTGTAGTGTTTGTTGTTGTGTTCTACATCGTAGATGTAGGTAACTTCTGCTAATGTGATTTCCATAGTTTATCGATATAAAGTAACAATTGAACCAAAATTAGAATCAAATACATTAATTAAATTTTCATAATCACCACTCATCATTTCGTCAATGATTGATTTGGAATCTAAACCTAATTGTTTGGAAAGATTTTGGGCGACACCCATAAGGTAGAATGCATTTCCTTGTGGGCCTGATAGGTCGATTTCGATGCCTGTTTTTTTTACTTTTTGCTTAATAGCCATAACTTTTATTTTTTTAATATGATTAAATATACGAAATAAATTTTGGATTGCCAAATGTTTAGTATGACTGAGATATTACATATTTAGTTTAAGGTCTTTTTTCTCTTCTACTAAATATTCTACTTGTTCCATAGGAGTTTCTAATATTAGTTGGCGCAACATTTGCCATTCCATTCCTACTTCTTGTAGAATAAAATGCATTGTTTCTCCATCAACTTCGTTTTCACGGAGTGTTTTAATAATTGCGTTTATAGATATGTTTGTATAGTTATAATGATTTATAACTTCAAGTGCTTCATCTTCAAACACCCAACCATCACCATCACAATATGGGTCTAGGTCTCCAATGAAATACATACTATCGTGTTGTTTCAAATCGCTTAATTTAATTTCGTTTTTCATAACTTTGTTTTTATTAGTTTAATTTTGTTAACCTTGCTTCATTAAAAGTTTCAAATAATTCTTCAATTTCAGATAACTTAATTTCCTTTCTTGTATCAGGAAATTGGTTCAAAAGAAATTTAACAAATTGGATACGCAATTCTGCTGTATCCATCAATTGTGGATGGTTCATCTCAATTGATGCATCACTCAGGTGACTTTGGATTACTAATTGTATTGTCATAACTTTTATTTATTTATAATTTCAATGTCGTAAATATACGACAAGGCAATTGGATAGCCAAATGCTTTGCATGACGTTTATATGACTCTTTTATATTGATTTAATGCGTTAGTAATTAACGCTCCAACGGTTTATGTAGAGCGTTGATAATTAACGCGCTACACGAACCATTAGAGCATTGATAATTAACGTACTATAAAATGTTACAAAATTCGCAGTATTATTGCAGAATTTTAGACAGCACGTCCATAAATTGAATATCTGCTTGTTTTTTATCAGCATCGTTCAACTGATTATAGATGCTTATAACTCTTAACTTGTCGTATGAAGGATGATCCCATTTGAAATATTTAATTGCTTTTTCTAAGTTTTCGAGTGTCATATTTTTATTATTTAATTATTTCTAATAAACTTAAAGCCACGTTGTAATTGGCATTGTGGCCTTCTACTAATGCTTTTTTTCGTTTAATGGTTTTAATTGTATAAACATCATTTGGGTTAATTTTTTTATGATTAATTTTTACTTTGCTGCCAACCAAAAGACTAGATTTAAGTGCTTCTACTGATTGGGATTCTTTTATCCTAATAGCTTTGATTATTTGTTGGTTTAACTCCTTGAGTTGTTCCAAATTCATTTGTGTTAAATTCATAATTTAGTTTTTAATTTTAATCCCACCAATTTTTAAGTCCCGAACCATCAAACTCTTCCTCCAATATCGTGACTGGGAAAC
>OGVY01000210.1_pt1 | contig 10514 bp, 14 predicted proteins | sample 1575871 | NCBI WGS metagenome assembly OGVY01 (sample SAMN07581536, study PRJEB24739) | freshwater metagenome
GGTTGCCAGCGGCCAAGCATTTGCACGGTCTCTTTACGCCAATCAAACCGTGGCCGACGGCGATCATGAGCAATATGGTCGGCTATGAAATCTGACCACTTACTTGCGTCTTTTTCAGTGATACGAAAGTCGTAAAGATCAGGTGGCACAAAAGCTTTGTTGGTGTCTTCGTAGCGACCAGCATCGATGGTATCCATCCAAATCACCCAGTCGGCTTTGAAGTTGTGCCGCATCTCAGGCAGCGGTGCCACAAAGTCACAAATGACATAATCAGCATTTGATGAGAGTGCAAACTCAGCCATCCGTATTGACTGACGAATCCGACCTTCACGACTAAAGTCCCAGTCATTGTATCTTTTACGGATTTCATCAGCATTAAACCATTTGACGTTTGGACGCCAAAATGTAGGCACTACTTCACACTGTGCAAGCTTTTCCACAGGGATGTCTGTGCTGGCTTCCAAGCGCTTTTTTAATGCTTCAGCCATAAAGGTTTTGCCTGCTCCCGGCAGCCCCATGATAAGAATTTTTTTCATACAACGACTTTCATTCTGTATTGTTCCGTGAACTTTGGCTTTGCTGGACGCCAAAATTCTTTACCTGAATATTTATCCCAAACGGATTTTGGCAAGATTGAGCGGCGCTCCTCCCAAGTAACTTTACGCCGCACAGTGTGCAGACTCTTCATGTTTAACGCACGATCAAATACTTCATTTTCGTACTCTACGTTGTCAAAATCGTGATTAAAGTAAGGCTTATCAATAAATGCATAAATCTTACGCATCGTGTTTTCTGGGTCTTTACACAGACCCTCATACTCCATCAAGAAAATCATGTCTGAATTAAGCAGCAGACCCTCTTCTAAAAAGTAATAAGGCTTAACGACCTGACCTTCTTTTTTAACATCCATTAACGCATCGCATCTCGTGGTTACGGTTTGTCGCGCTTCATCGTCGGTGAGTGTTGCGCCATACAAACTGTTTTTTGCGGTAATACGCTCAAAAGAATCCAAAATCCACGGCAGGTCACGCACGCAGCAGATAATTTTTGTTTGAGGATAAAGGTCTTTCAACAAGGCTGTTTTAGCAGTCCAGCCGCGACTTGTGTCAAACACAACCGGATTATTGACTGATCTATAGTACGCCTCAAACACATCACGCAAAATTTGTCTGCGGCGGTCTTCATCAATCAGATGATTGTTCTCACTGCCCGTAATGACGTTGATCGTTGAGGTCACCAAACCTTGCATCGGGGAGGAAATGTCTGCATAAAAATCTGGGTTCTGACGCAAGATGCCGGATAGCAATGTCGAGCCAGAACGCGGTAAACCAGAGATGAAGAAAAACTCTTTCACGGATTATCCTAATTGTAAGTGATGCGGCTTTTGGTTGTAGTGATAACTGCCGTAGTGAGAACATTGCACCCAAGGTGCAACGTAAATTTTCATTCCAGCGCCTCTCACCCTCATGCAAAATAAAACGTCTTCGCCCCAAAACTCGTCATCAACTCGCTCGTGACCAAAAAAGTCTAAAGTTTTAACACGCAACTCAGGTGTAATTACATCAAAATATGTGTTAACAGTCTCGCCTAGTTTCTCAAACACTTCACGCTTTATAAGCATAAATCCTGTGCCGACATTGATAACTTCAAGCAATTCTTTGTTATTGGGTTTGTCCTGTTTATTAACAGGCAGAAAAACGTGCATGGCGGTATGTGACTCTAGTTTTTCTGCTGGCACTCCATCTTTTACTGCTTGTTCTACATATTCCCAGTTAATTTGTTTAAGTGGATACGTTCCCGCAACGATGTCTTTATCCTCTTGAATCAAAGCAAACACATCGCTCGCTAAAAATCCTACGTCTTGGTCAATGAACATAAAGTGCGTGAAATCCGTTTTAAGAAAATCTGCAACAAGCCTGTTTCTTGCCGTCCAAATGTAAGGGTTGTTTAGTGTCTGAGCAAAATGTGCGTGAACGCCAAGTTTGCCTAAGTTATATGCAAGATTAAAAATGCCTTGTACATAGTTGTAGGTTGCGCCACCAAAGAAGGGCGTTGCTATGAACAGCTTTACGTCCTTTGGGTGGATCACACTGCCGCCCAAGAAACAGTTTGCTCATCCCACTTGTAGCGCACGTTGCCACCGTTCATGACTGCATCCTCCGGGCGGGGAATTGGAGGAACCCACTCTCCACTGTCTTCATCCCACAACCACGAAGGATATGGGCGACGAGCCTCATACTCGGCTTGTTTAAGTTGAAAATAATAAGATTCCGATAAAACCTGAAGAACACCTGCAATAGATGTATCAGCATCGTCATCACAAGTACCATAGTACAAAGGCGCTCGAAGATAAGTGCCGTCTGGCGCAAGCTCCACAGGCCATGTAGATTTATTAGTCCAATCAAGTTTTAAACCTTTGACTACGGGCATTGATGGACCGGTGCGCTGCGGCTCTTGAGTGCAAGGAATTTTTGTGATGACATCAACTTCAGTTACGCAGATGTACATGGTGAAGATCCTAATTTTACAATTTTAGTCAGGCCGCCATCAAACCAGCAACCCTTTTTTCCAAGATGAATTGCTGCTTTTTTGCGTTCACCATAAGCATTTGCTTGACGCAGCATTCCAAAATAACTATTCACAGTTGGTCGTAAACTCTCAAACTTTTGATGCTCTTTGGTGCGCTTGTACATGTTGTTAATAGTTGATCTACGAATGTATCGCGCCCAAGGTTTAATGATATAACCCACAAAATTAATACCACGTTCTACTCGATTAATTTCTTTTTTGTTAGGATGAAATTTTACTTTTAGAGTTTGCTCCGCAAAAATTGCCATCGAGTTATAAACCCAATTAAGCCATTTAGCGTTGTTGCCAATTACAACAATATCATCAACATACCGCGCATAATAAACAGTTTTTAGATTGTGCTTTGCGTACTGGTCAAGCCTGTCCAAGTACACATTGGCGAAGAACTGACTCGAAAGATTTCCAATCGGCAAGCCAAATCCATCAGGGGCATTAAGCAAACTTTTATGCCTAGGAACTTTTGCAAGCAGGCTAGGCGTGCTTTTGATGTGAACATTCTCACGCGGGTCTTTGTGCAGGATCACACGGGTTAGCCACATCCACCAAGAATCTGTAATTTGTTTTGCCAACAACCCATCAAGGATTTGCTTGTCAATCGAAACAAAGAAGTTGGCGATGTCAGCCTTCAAAAACCAAGCTGGTTGCGTGTGATTTTCTGTAGCCGATCTAATAAACTGTTGAACCTTGTTTGCGGCTCTAAGCGTGCCTTTTTCAGGAATACAGGCATAACTGTCGTGTATAAACCGCCTGTAAAACTGCTCAGAATATTTGTTGTAAAGCACATGGTGAACCACTCTATCTCGAAAATTTGCGGCCCAAACTTCACGCGCTTTGGGGTTGGTCACTACAAACATAATTGATTGGCCGGGTCGATACGACTGATCTTTAAGTTCATAGTACAAGTCCATTAAATTGCGCTCAAGATTTTGCTCAAACTCAATAGCACTCCATGTATTACGTTTGTTTTTGCGACAATCATAATACGCTTGAAAAAGCTCCGAAACTGTCAAATCGCACTGCATAGTTTAATTTCATCGCCTAACGGCTCTGACCCTGTTGCTGTTCGTCTTATTGTTGTTGTTCTGGTTTCCGTTATTGAAGTTCTGTTTCCAAGCGTTGGTAGCAGAGTTCTCGGTACTAGACCAGTAATTGTCCGCTGCAAACGCATAGACTGTGCACTCACACGACGTAATTTAGAGTTTTCCACATTACGACTAGCTTTCGCCCTTTCGTTGGTTATCCAACGGTCACAGTCCGAGATGAATAGGTCTCTGACAATCACCTTAGCCATTGTCATTCTGCCCTCAAACTAGTTGTGTGCTTAATCCAACCTTGAGCCTGACGCGCTACATTGTCAGTCAACAACACTATTTCGGAGAAAACGGTTACATTGAACAAACGCAGATCTTTGGCGAGCCGAAGCATTAACTCAATAACTTGCACCCGTTCAAGTATTTGTTGTAAATTTTCCTCTCTTTTATTTTTAATCGTGTTTGCTTTATAAATAAAAACTACTAGCTCAATACATTCATTTCTAATTTTCTCTCCCAAAGAATATTTAAAATCTTTCGGAAAGTCTTTTGTTCTACGAGTTACTTTTTCGAGCAACTCGTAAGTTGTCTTGTAGATCGGAAGATGCTTGTATTGAGCCATAGGAAAGGATTAAAGAATTAAACAGCAACTCTCCTAACGGCTCTGACCCTGGAGCTGTACGTCTTAAAGGTGGCGTACTGGAACCCGCTAGTGAAGACCTGGTTCCAAGCGTTGGTAGCAGAGTACTCGGTACTAGACCAGTAAAAGCCCGCTGCAAACGCTTCGGTGCCACCCGACTTAAAATCCGTAGCAGATGTTTGCGCTGGTGTGCCAGAGGTGTAGTTAGAGCCACGGCTAGGAACTGCATTAGTATTTGTGCCTGAAGATGTATTGTTTGATGTCGTTGTAGGTTTAAGGTTGTAATAACATACTTCCAACTCATTTTTAGCAGGCATATACCAATCTGAAAACCCACCGATACTTAGACCCTCGCAGAATTGCGCCGCAGGATGTGTGGCGTTATTCATGTTGCTAGAATTTGTTGGTCCGTCAATTACAGAAGACGTTCCAGCAGTTGATGTGTTTGAGGTCTTCCACTGCTTGCTACTGTTTTCACCAGAAGCAACCGGAGCTATTACTAAGTTGTAATCGGCTACACCGGTGCCAGCGGTTGAGATTTGACCGGCAAAATAGCCGCCGCCAAAAGCAGCACCAACTGCTGGTAATGTTATAGTGGCCGTTGTGTTGGAATTTGCACTTACGGCCGCCGCAACATTAGTAGCTGTTACTTGGCAATAAATAGTGTTACCAACATCAGCACTTACCAAGGTGTAGGTGCTAGAAGTAGCACCACTTATAGATGTGCTTGGGCTTCTAAACCATTGATATGTAAATGTAGGCGTTGGGACTCCTGTCCACGTTCCTGTCGTACTACTTAAAGTCTGACCAAGAGTAGTAGTCCCTGTAACTGCGGGTGCAACAGTGTTTACCGGTGCAACATTAAAAGACCGTTGATTCATAAAAACGACTTGTGTCGCCCCTGTCATGTCAGACCACTCCCTGAGATGATCCAAACGCCAGAAGATGATAGGCCAGATACCTTTACGGCTGTTGCAGACCCATATTGAGCTAAAGTCCTGGTTCCTGTTGTACCAGCAGATGACAAGTACATGGTGTCCGTTGTAATGGCTATGCTTACAGACGTTGATGAAAGATTAATAAATGTAAGAGCAGTGCCTATAGGATAAGCCACAGATGAGGCCGCAGGAATTGTCCAGGTTCCCGCGCCTCCCGAGCCTCTATAAATGTGCTTGCCTGAATCCGCAAGAACAAGCGTATAGCTACCTGTTTGTTCATTTTGAGGGATGTTTCTAAACCCTACAGCGCTAGTACCGTCAACAGTGCAACCACTTAGTGTGCCCGACGTTGGCGTTCCAAGAACAGGAGTCACTAAGGTAGGGGATGTAGCAAAAACAAGTGCCCCCGAACCTGTTTCATCCGTGACAGCAGCGGCAAGATTAGCCGAAGATGGCGTGCCGAGCCATGTAGCTACTCCAGAACCCAGGGACGTAATTCCAGTGCCGCCGTTTCCAGCAGGAAGCGTACCGGTAACCGCATCAGTAGAAGCTAGGTTTACCGTCCCAAAAGCTACTGAAGTCCCACTCCTTCTTAATACTTGATTGTCAGTACTAGCAGCTATACTAGCTACATCTGCTGTAGCGTTGCCCGTAACACCTAAAACTGAAAGAGCTGAGCCTTGAGCAAGATTTGAGAAAGGCAAATCACCAGTAACAGCATCGGTAGAAGCTAAATTTACTGCTCCAAAAGCTACAGAAGTCCCACTCCTTCTTAATACTTGATTGTCAGTACTAGCAGCTATACTAGCTACATCTGCTGTAGCATTACCAGTAACACCTAAGACTGAAAGGGCAGAGCCTTGAGCGAGATTTGAGAAAGGCAGATCGCCTGTGACATTGGTTGTTAAGTTGACAAAGGTCGTTGATGTAGAACCCGTTCCTCCTGATCCAGTCGGAAGCGCCGAGCCAAGAGTTAACGAGGTTAAGTGAGTCGTAACGTCAACGACATTAGTGCCGTTGTTGTACACCCACATGGATTTACCGGCAGGAACTGCGATACCAGTACCTGTAGTGTTTTTAACGGTGACAGTATCTGCCGTGCCGTTGTTAATGAGGTAGGGCTTTTCAATCTGACAGCCACTACCTAGAATCAAATTCCTTGCACCGCCAGTTGTACCCGTGAGGTTAAGACGAAGATTTCTAGCAGACTGTGCGGCAATAGTGTCGGTTAATGTAATCGTTACGTCAGCACTGGAAAAAGATACATCCGCACTACCAGCAATAGCAGCACCAAGGCCATCATTACCTAAGTTGCTGTTGGTTGTGGTGCCCCAGGTTCCTGATTGATCACCCGTGCCAATCAGTTCAATTTTAAGATCTGAGTATGTACTTGCCATGTTTTATCCTTACGCTGCCACTGGCAACCAATTGGGCGTTTGAGAATCATCAATCGGAGTCCAATTGGGGTTATTAATTATAGGACTACTACCCACTAAACTCAACACTCCAGAAGAAGGTTGGAAGACCGATGTTCTAATAATTGAAGGAGCATTTCCAACAAGAGTCAGTGCCCCGGTACTGGGTGAAATAGTAACATTTAAACTGGGGGCAACCCCAACAAGACTTAATGCTCCGCTTGCAGGAATAACCTCTGTGATGAGGCTTGGAGCAGCTCCAACAAGACTTAATGCTCCGCTTGCAGGTGTAATGAAGAAATCTACGCGTGTCTCAGGGGCGACTCCAGCAAGGGCAATAGAACCCGTTGACGGAGTAATAATCTTTCCACTAACAACAGTGCTTGAAGCCGAGGCAACAGTGATTGCGCCTACGGCGGGCGTAATTACCTCTCCAGTGCTAGAAACAGGTGCATGGCCTTGAATAGCTATTGCGCCTGCACTAGGTTCAATCGTGGCTGCTAAATTAGGTGCCGCACCTAATGCTACAAGAGCGGCAGTGCCTGGAATAGCTACTCGTCCATCAAGAACCGTTGGTGCTGCACCAACTAAAGACAATGTGCCTACAAGTGGGGTTAAAACAGCGCTTTGCTCTATATTTGGAGCATTTCCAGCAAGCACTAAATTATTTACAGTAGGTGTTATCCGTATATCTGTTATAAGACTAGGCGCAAGCCCTTGAACAGAAATAGCCCCTGTGGGAACTTCTACGGGGCTACTTTGGAAAACACTGGGCGCAAGCCCTTGAACTGCTACTGACCCCACTTGGGGGATTATGCGAATGTCTAGGATTAGGTTAGGCGCAACACCGGCAAGCGTAACTGTACCTACACTTGGGATAACTGTGTTTAATCCGCCAAAATCGCCCTCTCCAAAAGGAGATATGCCCCAACCTGCTGACACAGCGACCCTTTAGTTTATGTGAGGGTAAAGACGCCCGTTGCAGCAGGAAGCACCGTCAACGTGTTGGGTGAAGACACCGTGAACTGCGCTGAAGAAAGCTGGCAAAAACAAAGAAGTTTACCGGCGGAGTTATAAATTACTGCATACTTGACGTTCGTCAGGGGAGCACCAGAAGCCGTAAAAGTCAAGCCCACTGTAGAGTAAGTAAACTTCATTTGCTTTGCTGAAGCGCCGGTTGTCCACTGGCCCGTCGCGGGGACTAAAGCTTTACCACCAGAGACATACCCACCAGTAGCGGAAATCTCGTTAGTCAATGAAGCAAAAGTGCTTAACGTAAACGTAGAAGTATTACTAGCACTCCGAAAAAGCGCCATCTTAAAATTGTTAACACCAAGCTGAATTGTCCCGTTGCCAAGATAACGCTTAGCGTCATTGTAAAGTTGCCATGCGGAAGCCGCCATTTTAATACTCCTTAATATCGGCGTTTGACGCCCCAGTGATTAAAATTTGGTGGAGAAGGCCACCATAAACCTGAAGCTCCATAACATTGCCCATGTATTTAATCAAGTCAATAAATTCTTGAGCTTGAGAAATCATCCAAGGATGACAATAAAAAAGTTTACCACCAACTTTTACAGGAACTACCGGAAGTCCGTCGTTTTCTGTTTGCGCGTAAGCGTGATGCTTACCGTCTTCCAAACATGAATCACACCCGAAGATATGAAACTGTTTGAACCCTAGCATTCTAAACATAGGAATGGCGCGAAGCAAGGCCGTAGACCCTCCCGGCACCGCATACCAGTTTTTATACTCAGTGGCTAAGATGTCTTGTATTTCTTCCGCAGTGGTATGCCAAATATATGTCTGTTCTTTAGGCATACCTTCAAACACAGACGGATGACACTGAGAGGATAAAAAATACTTACAGGTCGGTATAAACGTAGTTAAAAAGCGTTTGTTGAACTCACGACCATCTACCATAAAAAAAGCAGAAGGCATAAGGCCGTGGTCAATACAGTATTGGTACGCATTGTTGAGCGTGATTAGTTTGACACCTTGCTGCCGAAGTTTTTTGATAGTGCCAATATGCTCTGCAAGTGAAGGTCCGCCCCCAACAATCATCACTTCTACGTCGTTCGTAGGATGCGGCGCTATCTGTTGAAAACCGAGCCGGATATTGTGCGCTACGTTAGCTTTTAATGTTTCTAATTCTATGTTTAACGATCCCTCCATTTCTACTTCTTCAGCAGCTACCCAAGTTTCATCATCTTTAGGGGGAATAGGAGCAATTACAACTGTCGGAGGATCTGATTTAATTCCGGCAAAAAAAGTCATTGAGTGCTCCTAGTTAATGCGAATAATGGCAGTTGAGGCTGTGGGGGAGGGAAACTGAAGTTGAAAAGTTTGGTTTAAAGCAGTTTGATCCCCACCAAAACTAATTACCGCGCACGCTGCATTGCTTGCAGACGTGTTGTAAATCAAAGCTCCTGCTGAGGTAAAAGATGCTGCTGCCCAAGTAGCAGTCGAAAAGGTCACTACCGCAGAGGTTCCGTCTGCAACGGGAGTTACAGAAGTTAATGTAATGCCTCCTGCGGTATACCCGTTTCCCGTAGAAAGCTCATTAGAACCCATTTCAGAATAGTTGGTTGTAGAGGGGCCGTATGTGCCGGTCCCTAAAGCAACGCTTTTAAACAAAGCAATCTTAAAGACATCTCCTCCAGGATCTGAAAAATCATGGATGCCTTTAAGTAGCTCTACTTTAAAACTAGTGGGCATAACGGTAGTAATAGATAAAGCCATGATTAAGGCCCAGGTGATTCAGATTTAACGGGAAGACGAATCATGCCGTCTCTGTATTCATCGCGTCTACGGCGGCCCTGTTGTTCAATGCCAAGACCTTGAACAGCTTGTTGATAGCTCTGGGTAAAATAACCAAGCATGTCAGGAGGACCCTTGGTATAACTATAAGCCTGGATTAAACAGGCGTACAAAAGAGCTTCTGGAGCATTTAAACTAATCCACGTTGTGGTGTTAGTATTAGAGAGCTGTTCTGGCCGATAAATGTAACCTATTTCAGCAGAGTAACTTAAGTTGGGTGTAGGAGCGATGTAAAAAGTATCTTGGTCCCAAACAGCATAGTACTTAGGTACTCCCGTATCTGTGCCATCGGGCCAATATTCTTTCATAAAAGAAGTGTCCCGGAAGTCAAGAAAAACCTGATCGCCAGATGTTGGAATCGTGATCATCAGATATCGATGAGTCAAGATGTCAGGAGGAGCAGTAAGAAATTTATTGTTTTGCGTCATGTTTCCTGAAGACTCTTTTTTAAAGACGTCCAGGTCAATGTCTCGCAAAATGCGGTTTTCAGCCATAGTGATAAACGTATTAATCACTGAGTCGGTAAACACGTTACTGTTTACCTCAGTATAATTCCTAATATTGGTTACAAGTTCACTGTAGGTCATGATATCACCACCGTTGGTTGTCCCACTCTTCCAGTTCCCCTAACCGGGGTCTGCAAAACAGCAGGCTGCATATCATTGCCATCATACTCTGACCCGCGACTTTGAAAAGCACTGTACCCTGGAAAGCCTAAAAAGACCAATACAGGTTCTACCCGATCGACGCGCGGATCTCTAAGCGCAATGGAGTCGCCTCGGTATCTTAAGGGATACAGTTGTGGCTCTTTGGGCTCATAGTCGTCTGGACAGACCATGAAGCCCCGCCAATTTTTGCGCAGGGTTAGATAAGGATACCGCTGGCCGCAGTAATCACACAGGCCTAAAGAAAATTTGCCCGTTGCAAAGGCCATGTTTTACTGCCCAAAATCAGGGACAAACAAAGCACTTGCTGTGTCGCGGTCTTCCGCAGCCGCACGCGCGAAATCTTCCTCGTAAATCTGTTTTAAAACAGCCACCCGCTGTGGAGCATATTTAAGGGATATCTGATAGGCGAGACC
>OGVY01000212.1_pt1 | contig 10462 bp, 8 predicted proteins | sample 1575871 | NCBI WGS metagenome assembly OGVY01 (sample SAMN07581536, study PRJEB24739) | freshwater metagenome
CCGACACTTTTCCAGGAGTTTGGGAAGCTTATCGAGTTTTTTTTTCGTTTTGGTAGAGGGGCCGAAGCGAGTAAGCAGGATGTTCTAGCTCTTCGTAGTATCGTCGGAAAAAGTTTTGTATGGATGGTCGGTCCTATTTTATTGGGTGCTTGCCTGGTGAGTTTAACGGCCTGTGCTGCTCAAGTGGGTTTTTATGTAACTTGGGAACCTCTGAGTCCTAAATGGGATCGTTTAAATCCCATCACGGGGTTTCAAAGACTTTTCTCATCTAAAGGTTTTATCGAGGCATTGAAAGCGCTTATCAAAATTGGAGTAGTCGGGTGGATGGTGTGGAAGTTTTCGCAAGCAGAACTTCACACTTTTGGATTTCTTTTAAGCAAGTCACCAGGTGAGGAGGTTTTACTGATTTTAAAACTTCTTGCAAAACTGGTCCTTTGGATGACGGCAGCTTATGGTGTTTTGGCAGCTGCCGATTATGGTTTTCAAAAATACAGTCTAGAAAAGCAAATGAGGATGACTCGGAGAGAAATTAAGGAAGAGTTTAAGTTGCGCGAAGGGGATCCTTTGATCAAAAGCAGGATCAAAGCGATTCAAAAGCGCATTGCTGGAAGGCGTATGATGGAAGATGTGCCGAAGGCGACCGTCGTTGTTACCAACCCAACTCACTTAGCTGTTGCTCTTTTGTATGAAGAAGGGATGGTAGCCCCTAAAGTCGTTGCGAAGGGGGCAGGCTTTATTGCAGATAAAATTCGTGAACTCGCGCGAGAGGCTAGCGTCCCTGTTGTTGAAAATAAGCCCCTTGCTAGAACTCTTTTTAAGAATATTAAAATTGGGCATTCGATTCCTAAAGAGCTTTATAAAGCAGTGGCTGAAGTCCTGGCTTATGTTTTTAAACTTAAAGGCATTCGAAAAACGGCCTAAAAGAGGGAAGCGGTATGAATGATAAACAGTTCAATTTGGGAAGCCTTTTAAAACACACCGATCTGCTGATCGCAGTGGGGGTTTTAGGGACTCTTCTGGTCATGATAGTGCCCATGCCAGCTCCAGTGATGGATGTTCTTTTGGTGGGAAGTATTTCTCTCAGTGTGATTGTTCTTCTGGTATCTGTTTACTCGGGGCGACCGCTCGAATTCTCGGTCTTTCCCACCATTTTGCTTTTCACAACACTCTTTCGACTCTCTTTGAATGTGGCAAGTACTCGACTCATTCTTCTCAATGGCCACAAAGGAACTGCAGCGGCTGGCCATGTGATTGAAACTTTCGGGAGCTTTGTTGTTGGTGGGAATTATATTGTAGGGCTTGTCGTATTCACTCTTTTGATAGTGATTAATTTTGTGGTGATCACCAAGGGTTCTGGACGTGTCGCTGAGGTCGCAGCTCGATTTATCTTAGACGCGATGCCCGGAAAACAAATGAGCATTGATGCTGACCTCAATGCAGGACTGATCAATGAAACTCAAGCTAGAGAACGGCGTTCAAAAATTGAACAAGAAGCCGATTTCTATGGCGCGATGGACGGTGCAAGCAAATTTGTCAGAGGAGATGCGATAGCTGGGATTATTATTACAGTCATCAACATTATTGGCGGATTTGCCATTGGGGTTTTTCAGAAGGGGCTCGATCTTGGAAAAGCAGCCGAAGTCTACACTTTGATGACGATTGGGGATGGCTTAGTAACTCAAATTCCCTCTTTGATTGTTTCTACCGCGGCTGGAATTGTGGTCACTCGCGCTGCATCTGGAAATAATTTGTCCAAAGAAGTTGCTAAGCAATTATTTTTCCAATCGCGAGCTTTGGGAGCCACAGCGGGTATTTTGGTCTTGATGGCGTTAATGCCCGGGCTGCCCACATTACCTTTCCTCTTTTTGGCAGGGGTTTGCGGAGCCATCGCCCTAAGTGTTAGTCGCAAGGAAAAAGCAGAAGCTCAGTCCAAACAAGTGGAGGAGCGTAAAAAAGAAGAGGCGGAAGCTTCAGAAACGAATGTCCCACCTGAAGTAGACACTTTGGAATTGCAAGTGGGGTATGGAATTGTGAATTTAGTCGAAGCTGAGGGAAGAGGAGAGTTAGTCGATAGAATTTATCAGATTCGAAAGGAATTCGCTAAGGAACTGGGAATCATTGTTCCCAAAGTGAGAATTAAAGACAACCTTGAGCTTCAACCGGCTCAATATTCAATTTTAATCAAAGGAGTGTCGGTCGGCGGAGGGGAGATCCTCTCGGGCTATCTCTTGGCAATGGATCCTGGAAATGTTCAGGAAACACTCAACGGGATTGAAACCAAAGAACCGGTTTTTGGTTTGCCTGCATTGTGGATTACAGAAAAGGACAGAGAGCGCGCGCAGATGGCTGGCTATACTGTGGTGGATGCATCCACTATTGTGGCCACTCATTTAAGTGAAGTGATTCGACGTTATTCTCAGGAACTCATTGGACGTCAAGAGCTCCAAGCCCTGATCGATCATTTAGCAAAAAGTCATCCCAAAGTGGTGGAGGAGGCAATTGGAACGAACGCTTTTAATCTCGGAGCCGTTTTGAAAGTCTGTAAAGGGCTTCTAAAAGAGCAAGTTCCTATTCGGGATTTAAGAACTATCTTAGAAACGCTGGCGAATTATGCGACTACAACAAAAGACACCGAGCAATTAGTGGAGTACGTTCGAGCGGCCCTTGCTAGAACGATTACTAGCCGATTAACACAAGGGAGTGGTGCCCTCGAAGTGATGACCATGTCTCCAGGGACAGAGGATCAAATTATTCGAGCGTATCAAAGACAAGAGGGCGGAGGAGCCACTCTGAATTTAGAGCCAGGCTATTTTGAAAGACTTATCAAAGCTCTCAACAAGACTCTGGAGACTACAATCTTCAATACGGGCACTCCCGTGCTTCTTTGTCGGCCGATGATCCGCGGGCTTTTAAAGAAAGCCATTGAAAGATTTGTACCTAATCTTCAAGTGGTTTCCGCCAATGATATTTCTCCAGATGCCAGTGTAAAAATAATCGCTTCAGTGGAGGCTTAAGATGTTTGTAAAAAAGTTCGAAGCAGAGACTTTGGAGCAGGGACTCGATCGCATTCGGTCGGAATTGGGACCAGATGCCCTGATTTTAAATACCCAAAAAAGAAAAACAGGCTTACTGGGAAAAACCACCGTAGAAATCACTGCTGCTTTTCAACCCAAAAAGCATTTAAAGGAGAAGCCGCAACAGACACTGAATGAAATGGATTTGGCCAGAGTGTTTCCTCATCGAAAGAACGATGCTTTATCGGTGCATTCAGAAGGATCCAGAAAAAGAGCAAAGCTCGAAGCTCGTTATGTTGAAATTGACTCTGATTTCAAAAATCCCGTTTCAACCTCTCTTACTCCGAAAAAAGGTCGAACGGAGTCGGAATTTACTCGGTTGGGTATTTCTGCTGAAGTATCTAAAGAATTAAGCGTTAAGTGGATCTGTGATTATCCAGAGACTCTTAATCATTCAGAGGCTGCGGAGAGCACGAAGAATCGGATTCTAGCCAGTCGATTAAAAACCCTTCCGTTAGGAGAATTGCTGAATCGGCCGTCATGGGCCCTCGTTGGGACAGCGGGATCAGGAAAGACCACTAGTATTGTGAAGCTAGCTGCTTTTCTTCGCCAGCAAAGTAAAACTCCTTTCCTCTCCTCCCTAGATACTCGAAAAGTGGTGAGCGGAATTGAAATGGGACAGTACAGTCGTCTTCTGAAAATTCCTTTGAAAAAAATAAATGAGCATCCTGGTCATGGAGTTCAGCTGATCGACACTCCCAGTATTCGACTTGATTTCCAAGAAAACAACTGGGCGTTAGTGAAGCAGTTAGAGGGACTCAAAGCCGCTGTGATTCTTTGTTTAGAAGCCACTCTGCGGCTTCCTGAAATGAACCGTATCGTGGAAACAGCTCAATCTTTATTTTCGGTGGAAGCTCTTTTGCTCACTAAAATGGACTTGGTCACGCAAGCCGGTTTTATTCTGGATCTCCAGCGCCAATCGAAGCTTCCCATTTTTGCACTGAGTCAGTCTCAATCTTTTAAAGATTTGATTCATTTTCCAGATTCCAATGCGCTTAGCCAAATTATTCTGAAAAGAGGAGAGTTGTCATGAGTCACTTGTTAAGCGGAACTCGCGTGATTAGTTTTTCTAGCGGAAAAGGGGGAGTCGGAAAAACGAGTTTAGTAGCCAATCTAGGTTCTCTCTGGTCGGGAAAAGGAAAGAGAACTCTTTTGATTGAAGGGGATTGGAATCTTGGGAAATTGGGAATTGCGATGGGAATTCGTCCCAAATGGACTGTCAGCGAAGTTTTGGAAGGAAAAATTTCACTTCTTGAAGCTATCGAAGCTGTGGGTGAGAACTTATACCTTCTGGCATCTCCTTCGGGGCTTGTCGGATTTGAAGAGCCAGATGAAAGCTCCAGGAATCAACTTTTTTTTGAAGTGGAGCAGCTCAGAGATCAATTCGATTTGATTCTTTTGGATCATTCCTCTGGTCTGCACTCGAGTGTGACCACATTTGCAGCCGCAGCGCACCAACACGTAATTGTCACAGCGCCCGAGCCTACAAGTTACACTGATGCCTATGCTATTATGAAAGTGCTTTCTGCCAAGTACTCTGTCCGAGAGTTTTGGTTGATGGTCACCATGAGTCATAATCAACCAGAAAGTGGAAAAATAATCGAAAAATTTATGGATATCACTCGAAGCCAGCTAGATGTAAGGGTAAAATTATTAGATATATTTCCGTGGGAACCCAGACTGAGCGAAGCGATTCGAAAGCAGAAGCCTTTTATCGATCTCTTCCCTCAGGACGAGTTCACTCGGCGGTTAGAGGAGACGTGCAACAAGTTAGATGATTTCCCCGTAATTCAAAGCCACGGATTGCGCTTTTTCTATGGGGTAGCTCCTTCGACAGCTTTATAAAACAATACTTATAACTGAAGAGGCTGATATGGCCACACCGGTCACAAAAAAATACAAAGAAGGTGGGAAGCGGGTTGATAGAAGGACTAAAGAAAAGTTGATTATAGAATACTCTCCGCTCATTAAATTCATTGCTCAAAAAATTGCAGTCCGCCTGCCTTCCAACATCGAATTCGATGATCTCGTATCGAGTGGCGTGATCGGTCTGATGGATGCTATCGATAAGTACGATCCCTCAAGAGATAACAAGTTTAAAACTTATGCGGAATTTAGAATCCGAGGAGCTATTCTAGATGAATTGAGAGCTCAGGATTGGGTGCCTCGTTCGGTCAGAGAAAAAGCCAAGCACTTAGAAAGAGCCCACGCTAAATTGGAACAGCAGTTGGGTAGATTGCCGACGGAAGAAGAAGTGATTGAGGAACTCAAGATTACCAAAGAGGAATATTTCGAGCTCTTGAATCAAGTAAAGTCTGTTTCCATTTTAAGTTTAGATGAAGCCGGAAGTTTTAATAGCAGTGACCGGAAAAGTATTTTGAATCTTTTGGACAGTTGTAAAATTCCAAATCCCATTTCGGAATTAAGTCTTAAAGGGGTAAAAGAAGTTGTCACAAAAGCAATCGAAAGCCTCCCCGAGAAACAGAGGCTGGTCCTGAGCCTATATTATTATGAGGATTTAAACTTAAAAGAAATTGGTGAAGTTCTAGATGTCACCGAGAGTCGAGTGTCTCAGCTTCATACACAGGCTATTATGTGGCTGAGAAGAAAATTGAAGGTCCATTTTGAACATGATAGAGATTTTGAGTGAATCTAACCGAGCTTTCAGAATTTCTTGCTTATATTACCGCTGAAAAAGGGCTGGCGGGTCATACGCTGAGCGCCTATGAAAGAGACCTGACACAGTTTCTTGAGTTTTGCGCTGCTAAAACTCTGGATCCCCTTCAAGTCACTCTGAGTGAATTGCGTTCTTACCTAGCTCATTTGCGAAGTCTAGAAATGTCCTCTCGAACTTTAGCTAGAAAATCATCGGCTCTCAGACAATTCTATAAGTTTTTGTTTAGAGAAAAAAGAATGGCTTCAGATCCTTCAGAACTTCTCACGGTACAAGTGAAGCACAAGCGTCTTCCAAAGCACCTGTCAGTGAAAGAAATGTTTCATATTATTTCGATGGCAAAGGGAGATACGGATGTTTCAATCAGAGACAGAGCCCTTCTAGAACTTTGGTATGCTTCGGGGACTCGTATTTCTGAAATGGCCTCTCTTCAAGTCTCAGATCTTGATTTTGAATCTCGGGTTCTTTGTGTCATGGGAAAAGGAAATAGAGAAAGACTTATTCCTGTGGCTCTCGAAGCTTTGAATTGGTGCCGTAAATATTCTGAGGTTCGTCACGAATGGCTGCGAACGGCCAATTTAACGGGGTTTGAGAATCTTTTTATCCACCCTCATGGTAGAGCGTTGAATCGACAGAGCATTTGGAAATTGGTAAAAAACTACAGTAAGAAAGCGGGAATGAAGCGAAATGTTTGGCCCCACATGATTCGACATTCCTTTGCAACGCATGTTTTAAGAAATGGAGCTGACCTTAGAGTCGTCCAGGAAATGTTAGGCCACCGTTCTATTATCACCACCGAAGTGTACACGCATTTAGATGTCGAAAATCTCAAAGTGATGCAAAGTAAATATCACCCTCGTGGGTGAGTGCTTAGGAGGAGTCATGATTGGAAAAGTTCTTTTAGGGCTACTGATCCTTATTTTGAGTGGTTGTATTCTCAACGGCTATGAAAAACCACCTGCCAAGCTTACTTCAGCATTCTCTGGTGCCATTTCACTCGTAGATGTCACAGGAGTTTCGGAAGAGGGGGAAGTGGTTCATCAAGCCAATATTTCAGGAAAGTTCCAGACTCATGAAAAACCCAACGCGCAAGGAATTCGTCGATTTCCCTTAAACTTGCAAAAAGGGACTCGAGCAGTCCAATGCCAATTATTTACTTCGGAAAATGGAGGAGACTCTCGAGCTGAAGTAGAGAAAGGACTATCGGTTGGGCCTCTCTTTTTAGGGACCCCCACTTCTTCTCAGGAAATTCAGATCCCGGAAGTTCAACAAGGAATTTATCAAAAAGAACTCTTACCCCACTTCTCTCCGGGAATTTATTTGCTGAGAGCTCAAGGGGGCGCGCAGAAAAATGCTTTTCAAATTGATTTCTCGATGCCTGAAGAGTTACGAGAACCCAAAGTGAACAGTCATGGTTTGTTGGAAGGTCCTGCGGTCGTTCAAAAAAGCGCTGATTTTCTGCTGGAAATTGAACCAGCAACTGCTCCAAATGATCTGAACATTATTGAAATGTCTTTAATCACTCAGACGCCCACTGAAGAGAGAGTGTTGGTCTGTGGGGCCTTAGAATCTCAATTGGAAACTGTAAACGGCAAAACCCAAATGAAAGTGCCATCGGCTCAATTGAGCGGTCTTTTGGCGACTCCCAGTGGTGCAATTCAAATTCTCAGAGTGAATGCGTTGGGAGGAGTCGTTCAAAATGGTCCTACTTTGAGACTCGAGGGGCTTCGGGCGTGGGTCTGGCCTAGTCTTGTGGCTGAATAGGGTTTATTTGCGAGTGTTCAAGTTCTTTTCCTTTTTCAACTGGGCGGTTCATCGCTCTTCCTGGGATTCCCACTACCGTAGAACCGGGGGGAATGTTTTCGAGAACCACGGAATTGGCCCCGATCCTCGAGGCTTTTCCCACTCGGATATTTCCAAGAATCTTTGCGCCTGCTCCAACCACTACTGAATCTTCTAAAGTGGGGTGTCGTTTTCCTCTGTGAGTGCTGGTCCCTCCCAAAGTTACTCCCTGATAGAGAATGACGTCATTGCCCACTTCGGCTGTTTCTCCAATCACTAGCCCCACCCCATGATCCATAATCACATTTCTCCCGAGGCGAGCCCCCGGATGGATTTCAATTCCGGTCAGGAATCTGGCAATTTCCGAAATGAAACGAGGAAAGAAGGGGAGCCCTAACTTGAACAAAGCATGAGCCAATCGATGAAGAACCAAAGCCTTTACCCCCGGATAAAGCAGTAACACTTCCAAGCGACTTTTGGCCGCTGGGTCGTATTCCATGTAAGCATCCAGGAGAGTTTTCATAAGAGAAAAAGTCCGTTCCTCTTTAAAGAGAAGTAGAGCGAGATCCGGGCTTTTGCTTGAGCGAGTCGGATATCTTTATAGAAGCCTGTTTTTCTATCGACTTCATCCAATTTTCAAAGAGCTCCTTTTGGAACTGCGCCACGATCGTATCTGTTTCAGGCTTTTTGTCAGAAGGAGAAGGAGTGGGCTGAACTCGTAAGAGTTTTAAATAATAGTATTTATCCTGATGGAAGAGGAGGCGTTTAGCAACGGGGTGTGCCGCTGACAATTCGAATAAAGCATCCATGAGAGTTTCAGAAGAGCCTATTTGGGGAATGCTCTCGGCGGAAAGACTGAAGGGACCTGTCTTTTTTAACGAAACTTTAACTTTTGAGAGTTCGGAATCTAAGGGTTTCCCAGCAGCTAATAAACTCTCCCATTTTTTCCGAGTCGAATCCATAAACTCATTTTTTGTTTTTTCTTTAGCTAAATCCAAAACCAACTGGTTTTTTACCGAATCAAAAGAGGAGATTTCGCTCGGTTTTTTCTCAAGAAGTTGAACAATAAAATACCCGGAGGGAGTTTCGAGGATAGGAGAAATTTGAGAAGGGGTTAGGCTTTCGAGTGCTTGGGTGAGTGTGGGGTCCAAAGAAGCCCCGGTACTTAACCCATCCCGTTCCCCTCCGCGACTAGCAAACTCGTCGTCAGATTGAGAGCGAGCTAAATCAGCAAAGTTTGAAGAGTTTAGCTGAGGTTTCAAAGCTTCAAGTTTAGCTTTTGCTTTCGCCCGAATTTCAGAGTTTGCTTGAAAGGGAGTCCCAGCTCGAATTTGGCGGAATTTAAAACGAGCCGGCTGAGTGAATTCTTTTTTGCGAGTCTCATAGGCACTTTTAAGAGCTCCGTCGTTGCTTCGGATTTCCTGGATGAGCTGCTCACTCGGGGCTAGATTGGGGGCTAATCGATTAAAATCAATTTCAGCAAATTCGAGAGAGACTTGAGTTTTGGTTAAGGCGAGCTGGTTTTTAGTCGCATCGGGCATCGATTTAATTCGTGAGGAAAGATAATCTTGGAGACGCTTAGCTGCCATTTGTTCGCGTTGTCGGCGCTCTTCAAGACCTCGATTAGGAAGCTTGGAATAAAGCGACGCGTCAAATTTCCCGTCCTTTTGGAAATAAGGAAGGGATTTAATCGAATCAGCTAGTTCTTGATCTGCTATAAAAAACCCCATTTTTTCAGCTTGTTGGCATAAAAGCTTATATTGAATCATTCGCTCAAGAGTTCGTTGGGGAACTTGAAAAGCAGTCAAAAGGCTCTCATCGTACTTATCTCCCAGTACGGCTCGATACTGGTTTAAAGTGAATTCCAACTCTCTAGAGAAGTCTCTTTGAGGGATTATTTCATTGTTGATCCAAGCAACGGGTTCATTGGGAGATACCGGGCCTCCCTTAAAAGGGGCTTTCTGTAAAGAGGAAACGCCTACAAAAGCCATAACGGCCACTACAGCCAGTACAATGAGTCCACCAATCCAGTGTTCTTTTTTCTTTCTGAGAATATCTAGCATGGCTGACCTTCTAGGCTCTTTGATGAGCTACAAATTTGTTAAATTACCCTAACGTTTTCATGACAGAACTCAATGAATGTGTTTAAAATAAGGCGTTTCACTTTTAAAATCAAGGCATTGGTAACAACAGATAAAAAATTAGTCGTTTTTGGTTTGAGCACGGTGACCGTGTGTTTTCTCGCGCTCTATATCCACCAACACCGAAATGGAAAAACGGGGAGGGTGGACAATCTGCTCACGTGGATGACGGGGAGTCTTCAAGAGAATTCGGGCTTTTTTGCTCAGGGAATTCGAAAAGTAGCCAATCACTATGTTTTCCTAATGGAGGCTGCCAAACGAAATGAGGTTCTCGAGAAAGAAATTGCCGAAGCAAATCAACGTTTGGTTCAAATGCAGGAATTGGAATCGGCTAATCGGCGATTGAGCTCAGTCCTCGATTTTAAGTCCACTTTGAATCAACAGACCTTGCCCGCTCGTGTAGTGGCTCAGGATATTTCGGCTGATTTTCTAGGGATCCGGATAGATCGGGGAAGCCGAGATGGAATTCGGATTGGGATGGGAGTGATTCATCCCTCGGGAGTGGTCGGAACCATTGCTCGAGTCAGTGAAGATTTCTCGGAAGTTCTTACTCTTGCAGATCCGGCCAGCAGTATCGATTCGGTTATACAAAGAAGTCGCGCCCGAGGGATTGTCTCGGGAGAGTCTCACAGTCTTCACTGTAAATTAAAATATATGGATCGATTAGAAGATGTCATCCAAGATGACGTTGTGGTCACCACTCATTTTGGGGGAGTTTTCCCACCTGGGCTTCTCATTGGCCATGTTTCCGAAATTTCATCGACTTCGAATGGGATTTTACAAGATATTAC
>OGVY01000213.1_pt1 | contig 10450 bp, 15 predicted proteins | sample 1575871 | NCBI WGS metagenome assembly OGVY01 (sample SAMN07581536, study PRJEB24739) | freshwater metagenome
TGGTGTCTACAATGCAGAAGATGCTAGTGGACTTTCTGTTAAAGGTTCTAGTGTTATTAATTTTGCGGAGAAAAAATCTGTGCAGAAGAAACTACGCAAGCCTGAGCAAATGCTTCCTGATGTATTGAATGGTGGAAAAGTATTTCTTCGTAATGTAATTGATAATATTCGTGCCGTTCAATCGCCGTTGTCTGGTCGAATCAATGCAGATACAGTATTAGTTAGGATTATAAAATGAAAATCGCAGTATGTAGCGACCTTCACCTAGAATTTGGTGATATCAATTTGCAAAATACAGAAAATGCCGATGTGTTGATACTCGGTGGTGATATCTGTGTGGCTGCTGATATTGGTAAACCTGACCCAAACAATTTTATGGAAGGTGCAAGAAGTAATCGTATTACCGATTTCTTCAAACGATGCTCATTTCAATTTCCGCATGTGGTTTACATTATGGGAAACCATGAACATTATCATGGTGATTTTGCCACAAGCGGAAACAAATTAAAGTCCATGTTGGAATCCAACATGTTGAGTAATGTTTATTTGCTTGACAAAGAAATGAAAGAGATTAATGATGTAACATTCATTGGTGGAACTTTGTGGACTGATATGAATGGTGAAAACGAAATGACAATGAACCATGTTAGTCGCAGAATGAATGATTTTCAAATTTGTAAAAACAGTTTGAGAAAAGTTAGTTACAGAACATTTGAAGAAGGTAAAGCAAAATTCCATGAAAGAGAAGCTTACCTTAGTCCTTCTGATGCTGTTGAAGACCATAAGAAAATGCTTGGTTATGTTCGTACCATAATTGAAGGCAAGTTTGACCAAAAGTTTGTTGTTGTGGGACACCACGCACCAAGCAAATTGTCAACTCATGCTCGATATAAGCATGATACTCTAATGAATGGTGCTTACAGTTCTTCATTAGATGATTTTATCATGGATCACCCACAAATCAAATTGTGGACTCATGGACATACCCATGAAGATTTTGATTATATGCTCGGTACTACTCGTATTGTTTGTAATCCAAGAGGTTATATCAATTATGAAGAAAGAGCAGACAGTTTTACTTTGAAAGTGGTTGAAGTATGAGTGACTATAATCCAGATAAATGGTTAGTTGTTAAGATTACTGGAGTAGAAGATAATCCTGTCTATAAAGTTTTTGCTTGTTGGTATGGTGGTTATCTCGGTGCAGATTCTTGGAAATTAAACAGCGGTATTACAAGAGTTACTGAAACAGGGGATTATTTCTTTTTTGATGGATCCAGTGGTTCAGTTTACTCTTGTCGCAAGGGTTCTTATGGAACTAATGGTTATGGTGGAAGTGTTCTTGATGGTATGATTGAGAAAGCTTCGAAGAATGGAATAACTATGGAAATTCTTCCTGAAGAAACGAATTGGTTGGAGATTAATTATGAATAAACAATTTGAGGAATACCCCCTAGTACCTCTCAATGAACTGCGCTTGAATGAGATTCCTGAACGCGGGGAATTTAGTGTTTTTTTAGATCCGGGAGAAATCAAACACGAAGTTTCTTGGGAAGAGCTCCTAACTTTGAGACTCAGGCCCGATAAAGAATGGGCAAAACATATTGCGGAGCTTTATGGAAGCACAGCTTCAGAAATTTATAATGCGCTGCAAAAAATGAAATCTACCGTCGATAAGAAAAAATGAAGATTTCTTCATTTTTTCCCGAAAAGAGATATGTGAAAACTCTCGCTCTTATTTTTTCGATTCTTTTACTGGGGATTGCGGAGTCTTCTTTCGCGATTCGGGAAAGTGGTTCTATCATCCAAGTTCAGCGAAAAATTCGAATGAGTGAGTCAGATCCCCTTCCGCCGAAAGAGTACTTCATTGATCTAGGGAGTAGAGATGGCCTGCAAGCTGGGGATCAATTGCAAGTTTATCGGCAACTTCCTGTAGTCAATGGACAATCGGGTGGGCCCTGGCATATTTTGAGAGTAAGAATCGGAGATCTGAAAGTGGCCTATGTGGGAGAGACTTCCTCGTTGGCTAGGGAAGTGGAGGGACGAGATCTGGCGAGCCTCCCGCCTTTGGAATACCAAACCTTTATGTTAGGGGATGAAGTCCAACGCACAATGGGATTGCAAAAGGAAACAAGCTCCCCTTAAACTGATGCTAGATTTCCAATTATGCAAAAAACCCTTCTGCTCAACGCAAGCTTTGAACCTCTGCGTGTTGTCAGCTGGCAGCGCGCTTTTTCTTTAGTTTTTCAGGGCAAAGTTGAAATTTTAGAAGAGTATGGAGCTAAAGTCCGAACAGTTTCCGAAGAATTTAAAGTTCCTGCCGTGATTCGAATGCGTCGATGGGTAAACTTAAAAAAACATGTTCCAGTCATTCGATTTTCCCGAGCTAATGTTTACGCTAGAGATGATTTCCGGTGCCAGTACTGTTATTTGATCTTTTCAGAAAAAGAACTCACTTTGGATCATATCCATCCCGTGGTTTTTGGTGGGAAGAAAACCTGGGATAACATTGTTACGGCTTGCATTACCTGTAATCAGAAAAAAGGTCACAGAAGTTTAGACGAGATAGGCTTCAAACTCTATAAAGCCCCCCGACGGCCCCATTGGCTTCCCGGGATACTTCGGACTGTAAGAGCCAAAGAGGAACAAGAAGTCTGGGCCCCTTATTTATCTTTTTTAAGCGTTTCAGAATCTTTTTAATTTAAGCCTTTACCGAATTAAGAAGCGCTTTGATTTTTTCTTTGGGTTGATTGCCCACGAGCTCTGTCACTTTTTTTCCATCTTGAAATAAAATCAAAGTGGGAATCCCTCGAATCCCAAACTTAGCTGGAATTTCTCGAGCTTCATCTACATTGAGTTTAGCAAAGCGAACTTTCCCGTTATATTCGGTTGCGAGTTCATCAAGAACTGGAGCCAAAGCTTTACACGGCATACACCACTCCGCCCAGAAATCGACTAGAATGGGTTCTGGATTTTTTTCCACTGCATCTGAAAAGTTTCCGTCGTTTAAATGAGAAATAAGTTCTGAGCCCACAAAGACCTCCATCAAGAAATTAAGTTCAAGCCTATTATGCGAAAAAGAACAAGAGTTTCAAGTGCTTTCTTGATCCCATACAAGGGGTTTTAAAATCCATTCCCTGTGCATTATGGGCTTTTAAAGGTTGGGGTTTTCACTTATATTGCGCTGTTCTTACGGGTCTGTAGCTCAGTTGGTTAGAGCGCTACCTTGACATGGTAGAGGTCACAGGTTCGAGCCCTGTCAGACCCACCATTTGTCAAACTATTCGAACCCAAAACCCCTTTCCCCACAAATGGTGGCCCTATGGCTGCTGGCTATCCAAAAGTGTTCAAGAAAGCAGATAGCTTTAGTGGCTACAATGAAATCCCAGGAACTTATGATGGTGGAACCAGTGTTTCTTTAGCAAATAGCCAAGCAAATCACCCTGGAGTCTGCAGTTCCATGCAAAGAACTTTCTTCAAAGTTGTGGGAAGAGGAGTAGATGCCACAAGCGAAGTAGTTTGTACTTCTACGCTACCTCTTTTTACTGGCACTTCGTCTCCAGCAGTAGCTCAGGTCAATCATCAAGGTTCTAACCAAGAAACCCGAGTCACTCCCGGCCCCGTCAGTGGCTGCACATTCACAGCTGTGAAACAAGGCTCTAATTGTGTCGTTTCTGTAAGCCAAATTACCTTCCCACGGGAATCCAGTCGCAAATTAAGTTTTTTTAAAGAGCTTAATTTGGGGCAAAGAGCTGACTCCTTTTTTAAAAGGACTTGTAGAAATGGACTTAGAAAAAGCCTGGCTTCCGTCAACTCGAGCAATCGCAACAACGCGTGGAACTTCAACGCGAATGACGACGGAAACATGAACCTCAACAACGACAACCGGGACAACAACAACTCGGTCCAGTGCGTAGGGCGTTGAATACATCGTGGGGGTCGTTCGCCTTTTTTAAGGCAAAAACTTCTTCATCCATTCCCGCCAATGCATGGCCCGGACTTTCCCAAACTGTTTTGTGAGCGGGTCGTTACTGAGTAAAAAAGCTTCCGCGTTTTTAAAATCAGAAATGAATCGATTTAAACTTGCAGCCTGGCGAAAAGAAGTAGATGTGGAAGACTTAATTTCAATCAGCAAAGTAGATTCCTGAGGTCTTTCAATAATCAAATCAATTTCGGCATCGTCTTTTGTTCTTAAGAAGGAAAACTTCCAATCTCGTTCTTGGTAGCTTTGCAAGCGGTAGATCTCTAAAAAAACGAAGTGTTCAAAGCGATTTCCCAATGAATAAGTGCTTGGGTCTAAGGAGGAACTTGAGAGTGCCTCTAAAACCCCTAAATCAAAAAAGTAAATTTTGGGGTTTGTTCTTTGCCGCTTTCTGATGGATGCGTGGTAGGGGGGTAAAATAATGGCAATTAAAGTATCTGCTAAAATTTCGAAATAAGTTTGAATTGTACTCGTACTGACCCTCACGTCCTCTGCAATCGCCGAGAAATTCACGATATTCCCATTCATTTGTGCTGCGATGGGAAGGAAAGTGTGAAACGGCTCTAAGACCCTCACCAGTTGCTCTTCGGCAATTTCCTCTCGTAAATAAGTGGTGGTGTAAGCTTTTAAGATGCGCCGCTTTTCTACAGGATCATCCTCCAAAACTACTTGAGGAAGGCCCCCCCACTTAAGAAGGTCGTTAAGAGAGGTGCTTTCTGGCACTTCCCGATGGGTCAAGGGGTAGAGATTAAAAACATTGGCTCTTCCGGCAAGAAGGTTAGCCCCCCCTCTTTTGAGCTTTCTGGCACTTGAGCCGGTGAGAGCAAAGTTTAAAGTGTGCTTTCTTTGGGTCGAGGGAGAAAGAAACCGGTGGATGCTGTTTAGAATTTCAGGGCTTTTTTGAATTTCATCCACTATCACCCATTCCGTTTTTTCAGGGAGCGAAGCAAGGTGGCTTTCAAAATCCTTGGCACTGAGGCGATAGAAAAGAGGATCGAGTAAATCAATAAAATGAGATTTTTTATTTTGAAAGAGGTGATGTAAGAGAGTGCTTTTCCCGGTACTTCTGGCCCCAAACAAAAAAAAGCTTCGCTTTAATGAGGGTTTACAGAGCCTATTTAGCATACAATAAAAGTGTACGCCTTTTATTAAGTTAAGTAAATAGGCTTTTGGTAACGCCTGCCCTCTTTCGAAACCGCCGAGTGCTTGCATGTTTCATAAGACCTAAACGAGACTGTAGCGAGGAAAGACGCTGAGTGCGTTTTCTTTTAGATAAAGTGGGAGAAAGAAAGTGAAGTTTTTCTAATGGGGGAAGCCCTGTCTTTTCTAAGTGTTTCAGGTCTTTGATAAAAGCCCATTTTTTAGCTTTCGGAAAAAGAACTTGATGCATGTGAAAATCTTTTCTTTTTTGAATCACGCAATATCCCAAATAAGAAATTCCTTCTGTGAGCGAGTGGCACTTGGTTTTTTTTAAGTTTAAGTGCTGGCCTCTGTGTTTTTTTAGCCAGGCATCAATTTGGCTTTCAAAAGTTAAAAGTTTTTTGGGATTTGAATCCAAAAAAAGAAAATCATCCATGTAACGGATATAAGAAGCAGGTCTTAAGTGGTTTTCTATCCAATGATCGCATTCATTTAAATAAACATTCGCTCCAAATTGACTGGTCAGGTTTCCAATGGGTAAGCCCCGATGGCTTTCTTGAGAAAGCCACGATTTCTCAAGCGGGATGAGGTTTGAAAGGTTTTTTTTCCCTCGAAAGATAAAAGAATCCCTCGAATCGTGCCCAAAAGAGTTTCTGATGAGAAAAGAAAGAAGCGGGTTTTGGTTTTCTTCCTGGTTTCAAACTGAGTCTGCTCGGCACTTGCGGGCTTTCCCATGCGACACTCTTTGTAGGCTTTGAGTAAGTCTTTGAAATCGGGCCACATTTGGTTATCCTACAACTGATGCGACCATTCCTGCTCTTCTTTTTAAGTTTTGGTTTTTTAGGCACTTCTCTTTTTGCTGAATCCGTACTATCCGCTCCTCACATTCTTTTGATGGAGAGAAATAAACTTCTGTTTTTCCAAAGACAGTAAGTCCCATAATAAAAAACCAAACGGCTAAAAATAATATTTTCATATGTGCTCCTCTTGATTTTAGCTGGTGCCTAAGGTGTGACAAAAGAAGACACGGGCAAAAAGATGACAAATCACAGGTATAGCCGAGTGAGAATCAATGACCTCGTTACGGAATACAAATAAATAAATTAAGGATATTAAGAATGAAGTTCGTGAAAATTACTGAATATCTTCTCTTTGTTTTGCTTTTAAGCCCGTTCTTTCATTCTCAGACCCTCGAAGCTAGAGCTGGACGAACCAAACACAGCGGGTTCCTTACACCCCGAAAACCCATCCCCCCAAAAAAGCCGAGGATGACCCAAAGACCTAAGCAGCCCATAAAAAATAAAATGCCCATTAGCCCCATGTAAGAACCTGAAAAGACTATATAAATCACCAAACTTCCTCTTCAGAGAAAAGCAGAAAAATCCGAAAAGAGAGATACGGCTTCTTAACCTTTTAAGGATTAGATTATGTCCAAATCGCCAGGGGGTATTTCAAAAGACAAACGAAAACGCACTCTCTTGGAGATTTTGGAACGGTGGGGAAAACTCAATTTTGACCAGCTCTCAAAACACATGGAGTCTGCCACTGGAATTGATGCTTCAGCGGCAAAGCGAACGCTCTATAGGGATTTAGAGGAACTAGTTAATGAAGGAGTTCTTCATGAGTCGCGTTTTGCTCCCGATGGTTCTGAAATAGAGGCTTACGATTCGGATCTGCATAAAAATACTGTTTGCCATTGGTTTGTTACTCATCTCGATCATTCACCGATTGGCTCTGGAATAATTCAAAAGCATGGAGGACAACTCTTAGTTTCCTCTAGATTGAAAAACTGCATTAGAGTTCAGTCCGGTTCGGAAGCAAAAAATGAACCAACAAAAGACAAACTGGGTTTGTTCTTTAGCTTAGGCAATGACTTCATCTTTCTTGATCTTGAAAAAGAAAACATACCTTACACCATCGTTTTTTCTCGCGTGCCGAATCCCCATGATCCTAAAATCTCCTTTTCAATGCTCGAAGAAGAGTTTGGGAAACGATTGATTTCTTTAGAATTACCAATTCCATCGATTTCGGCATTGAAATCTCCAAACCGCTTAGGTCATTGTCATTTAGTTATCGAAAAGTTGGAGACTTTTGTTATTACAGATCACCATTCCACTAACGGAACTCAACTAGCAAAAATAGCACGTACTGAGGCGATTGAAAGAATCAAAAGAACAAGCATCTCTGGATATTTAACTCTTACAAGCACTGCATTTCAAGCTCTAGAAAAACAGGCTCCCTGGCAAAAACTTGAGGCAGGTAAAAGCCAAGAGAGTTCGATGCCAGCATTGATTGCTGTTTCTAAAAGCTTTCACGTTTTGATTTTGTGATGTCACCAGCCAAATATCAAAGATAAGCCTGTTGTCATGACTCCACCCTTTGAAATAAGCTCCCTCCCAAACCAGCTTTCGTATCCCAGCCGCATATCTAACCCTATATCTAAATGACCAGACCGGACTAACCAAAAGTTGTTACCTACTCCTGCGCCAAGTGCCCATTGAGGGTGGAATAAGTTTCGAGTGTGTTGAGGAAGAAAGTATAAATTGCGAGAAAAATAGAAAGGAGTTCCTATTTGTAAAAGGCGCTCTGTACCGTTCCTTGAGAGTAGGTTGACCTTCAGGCCAAGGTCTCGCTCCTGAAATAAAGATATGAGCCCCTTCTCCAATGAGAAACCAACCCCAAAACCGGTGGAAGCTCCTAATACACCTTCCATTTGAACACAATAATGACATCTGGGGTCAAAGCTTGTGTTTTAATTGTTTTTTCAAAAATTTTATTTTCACCGGACTTAAGCTCAATATCAGTTTGAAAAGGTTCATAACCCTCGGCTGAGATTTGGAGGGCATACAACCCTGCCGGAATATCATTGAAGGCAACTCTAGTTCCCAAAGCAAATCTCTGGACGGGTCCCATAATTTCAATCATTGCTGGTATGGGTGATTTCAGTTTTATAGTTAAATTACCCAAAAGGTGGCTCACGAAAAGTGGGGGGGATTTGGCAAGTTGAATAGTCGGAAAAGCTATTTTTTCACCCGCGGAAATCGAGGCCACTAATCTTTTAGGTGAATAGCCTGGCGCTTTTAGTAAGAACTCATGCTCTCCTGGGGTTACTTTAATCCATTGGTTTGTTTGATAGCGAAGGGAGGTTTTATCGACTTCCACAAAGACTGATTCAGAAGGAATAACATTGAAAGAGACGTAACCGGGTTTTTCGGCCATAAAAACCTTGAGAGTCTTCCTCTCGTTTCTTTGAAGCTCCACCTGCTGATAGGTTTCATCAGAATTAACGTGACGCAACGTTATCCGGATAGGTATTCCAGAGGTAACTGAAATTTCTTTTGGGGTGTAACCCAAAATCTCATCATTAATTGAGATTTCCGCCCGCTCCGGCGTGCTCTCTATCCGAAGAAAGCCATTCGCGCGGGTCATCATTCTATCAAAGCGAACCTTAGCCAGTTCTTGCAACTCGAACTCCTCTTCAATGGGAGTGAAGCTAGGATGGTCCAGTCTCAAACGGTGTTTTCCCAGTGTGATTTTTCCGAAAAGACGAAGGGGTGTGGTACCCCATCTTTCGTTATCTATGAAGACAGGGATATCTTCGGGGACTGAAATAACCTCAATGGTTCCTCCTCGTATATTATTAGGATCACCCACAGAGGTAAATTTAGGGCTGTTAAAACTCGATATGGTAGAAAGTCTTTTTTGTTCGATTTCAGCTTCGGTTTCGGGATAGTTGAGCACACAATTTGTCAGTTCACCCTGTTGAGTAATTTTTTCCGTGGTGCCTCTGAAAAGTATCTCTCCGCTTTTAGAGACGATATCTTGAGAGTGATGAATTACACTCACCGTCCTTATCATATTTTGATTTATTTGGTAGGTAGCACCAAACACATATTCAGCGAGTTTTATGCGTGCTTGGGCGCAAGATTCTTTTCTCGCAATAACTGGATCGGTATTTGAGGAAAGGCCAACTGCAAAATAAAACCCTGCTAACCTACCGGAGAGTTGCTCTGAGCCATAGGCATTATTAGAAACTAAGCAGCCTAAAACTAGGAAAAGTACCTGCTTGATCATAGTGACCCCTCACGGTCTAGAATGGATCTAAACTCCTTTCGGTATTGAATCACTTTTCGAATATAATCTTTTGTTTCAGCGGGTGCTGAATCAATGAGATCTTTATAAATATCTATGGCACTGGATGAAGCTAGGATTCGTTCCTTAGTAATCAGATCTTGAACACGGTTTGGTCCCCAATTATAAGATGCGATCATGAGTAGGGTTCTTTTTGCCTCCACGGTAATATCTCCAAAATATCGGTCTCGAAGTATCTGTAGGTAAGTTGTTCCAAGCATAATGTTCCACGCTGGGTCATAAAGAAAATCAGAAGTCGGTACGATATCCTTTTTGGTAACTGCGGCCATGACCTCTTTGCCTGCATAGTGTGGCACTATTTGCATGAGACCCAAGGCGGGTACCCAACTTCTAGCTCTGGGATTGAAGGCTGATTCCTGGCGAATAATGGCGAGTACCAGTGCTGGCTCTAGTTTGTACTTATCACTCCACAGTTTTACGATTGGAAAAAACTTTGCAGCCCGCTTTCTTACAAAGTTTGGAATCAAAGAGAAGGTGATCTGGAAGCCTTTTCTTTTCTTTCCATCGGTTCCGATTTCTTCTTTGAACCTGATGGGAATCTCGTTCGCTAGAGTTTTGGCATCTTTGGAACCAATAATTTCTTCTGAAAAGAGGATGGGGTTTTTATTAATCCCGGCTTCAAGAGCGATTTTGATGACATTTTCTATTTGTTTTTTAGCTTCGATATTTGGTTCGGGAGATTGCTCACTTGCGAGAGCCTCCACTGTGACTATCCCTGCATCATAGTCCACTTTTAACCTAGCAGTGTCGTCATCAAAGTACTCTACATACTTTGTCGTTTCGGGAAGCTCTGGATTCTCCCATTTCAGCATGACTCGCTTCTTAACAATCTCCCATTTTGCCGATTCATCTTTTTCGTAAGTATCGAAGTCCCCAAGAATCTTCTTTTCAAGCCTTGTCCAATCCTCTTCAATCGTGGTCTCTTTCGTTTCGGCAAAGAGCCTCACTGTGATAGCCATAATACAAAGGGATAGGGCAGTCATTATGAGCCTGTTTCGTTCTAGTCGATTCATGACCACACCTCCAATTTGAATTAACGTTTTCCTGCATATTCTTTAAAAGCCTCATCGATATCTTTGAGGGCTTCTTTAACTGCCGTCTTTGCTTCTTTGTCTTCGATGACCTCGGTGGTCTTTTGCGCAGCCCTCCTCAATGCCTCATTGAGGCTTTTATCGTC
>OGVY01000215.1_pt1 | contig 10443 bp, 8 predicted proteins | sample 1575871 | NCBI WGS metagenome assembly OGVY01 (sample SAMN07581536, study PRJEB24739) | freshwater metagenome
TGTCTATATTAAATATAGATGTCTATATAGTATATAGATGTCTATATATATATATATAGTAAACCAAAAAAACAAATTGCAACCTTTGTGGAAAAATACACGTTGTTTGTGGAAAAGGGGTACCCCTCATTGTTTTTTGGCGAATTAAACTTGACTTGTGGTAATTTTGTGGATACATGGCGATACATGAGTTTGTAAAGAAGAAGAAGGTTGAGGTTGTGGAGGAGGAGGCTTCTAATGCCCCTGAAAGCGTTTTGAATGTTGAGGTGAAGGCAGAGATACCTGTTCTCTTAAACTCTCGCTCTATGAAGCCTAAGGCGGTCACGAGGCGAGATATTCGGGATTTGCTTGATGCCGACTTGGACAGGACGATTGGCGGGGTGAGGCGAATGGATGCGTTGATTGCCCGATTGGTGACGGAGGCGATTCGTGGCAATATGCGGGCGATGGAGTTGGCTTTGGCGTATTTGTATGGCAAGCCTCAGCAGCAGACCACGGCACCGAACACGGGGCCTTTTGTGCTTGAGTTGACCGAACCCACCACGGATGAAACTAACGGCGAGGCAGAGTCAGGCGTATAAGATGGCTTTGTCGGGGGAGAAGCAATTCATCCTCTTTGGCGGAGCAATCCGAGGCGGGAAGACTTACTGCCTTCTTTTGACCTTTATATCCCTTTGCTCCAAGTACCCAGGCAGTAGGTGGGTGATTATCAGGCAGAGTATGCCCACGCTCCAACGTACAACCCTTGTAACCTTCACCTCTTTGATGAACCAAGGCTTGGGGACGCACGTTGCCTCGTGGGACAAGCAGGCGCAGATTGTGCGGTTCACCAACGGATCCGAGTTAATCTTTATGGGCGAGAATTACGACACCGATAAAGACTTTGACCGCTTTAAGGGCTTGGAGATAAACGGCGGTGGGATTGACGAGATTAACGAGTGCCAAGAGGGATTGCTTTACAAGGTATTGGAGCGTGCTGGTTCGTGGTTGGATTGCGAAGGCCGACCTCCCATTGTCGTGATGGCCACTTGCAACCCAAGCAACAATTGGGTGAAGGAATTGGTGTACGACAAATGGAAGGAGAACAACCTCCCACCGACTTGGGCGTATATCCCTTCCAAGATTACCGACAACCCCCATATTCCCGAAGATTACCTTCAATCCCTTCGAGACAATATGCCCGAATACGAGTACAAGCGATTCGTGGAGGGCGATTGGGAGGTGCAGGAGAAACCCGAAAACCCCTTCTTTATCTCCTACGATGCGAGGAGGCACGAATCCCAAAATGCGAACTTTAACACCAACCTTCCCATTTACATCTCCCTTGACTTCAACTTACAGCCCTTCTGCGGTATCGTGGCGCAGATTTGGACGGACAGCCAAGGCGATCACGTTCATATCGTGGATGAGTTTCAGGTTGTAGATGGGAGCATACCTAAAATGGTGGACACCATTAAAGCCAAGTACGCTCCATTCTTGTTTTCTTGCCTCTTGACGGGCGATGCGATGGGCAAGAGAGGCGATTTATCGCAAAGGGACAATGCCAATTATTACGAGCAATTAGCGAGGGGCTTGGGATTGACGCAGAGGCAGATTAAAGTCGCTCCGAACCCCAAGCACGAGAACAGCCGAGCACAATGCAATTACTTACTCCAATTCCACCCCGACATTAAGGTGAACCCGAGGACTGCCCCAGGCGTGGCGAGGGATATGAAAATGGTGGCGTGCGATGCGGGAGGAAACATTATTAAACGAAACCGATACATTATTACGCAACAGTCCGATTTTGCCGATTGTTTTCGGTATCTTTGCAACAGCTTCTTGAACGAATGGTATTTGAAACATCTGAAAAAGAACGGATATGCACGTTTTAATGCCAATTTTGTGCCTGAACTTAAATCTTAAAGCCAATGAGTTGTCTTGAATGCACCGATTGCCCCGATATTGGGCTTATTGACATTTGTTCAACGGCACAACAGTCCGTGAATTTGACGTATAATTCCGAAACATGGACTTTAGCTAATAAGTGGAAATTTAACGATTGGGCTCAATTAACTTGCCAGACAAATACAACGGAGACCTTAGACCCACTTGGAACCTATACGGCAAACAAGATTTCGTTGGGGCTAACAAACAACATACAGGGATTTTATAGCAATTATCTTCTGGGTAATATTGCTGTTGCGGGTAATTATTACACTTTTTCAACCTATTTTAAGTATGGTTCGGGAACGGGCTGTCGGTATATTCAAATATCCGCTCCGTATTTATCATTCGAGCCACCTGCGTCTGCGTTTTTTGCCGTTTTCGACTTGCAACTCGGGGTAATAACCTATGCGCAAAACGTTTCTCCCTTTATTGAGTCGGCCCCAAATGGATGGTACAGAATTGGGATTACATCATTGTGTATTGCTAACGGAGAGGCGTCTAACTCATTTTTCTTTAGCACAACGTCGGGATCGCCTAAGAACCCGTCGTTCTTGGGAACGGTAAACGATTATGTTTACGGGTGGGGAGCTCAAATAGATATTGGGCTAATACCAAAAAACTACGTTAAGACGACAAGCGGCCCCGTAACCATTTCCGTTGGCCCAACGCCGTTTTTTACAACGCCAAACGCTCAAATAACGATAATAATTACGGATGTAACGCTTGACATTAAGCACGATTTCACAATCACGACGGATTCAAGTGGCTCGATTGTATTGCCGCCGTTGGCGTCTTACGGTCTTCAGGGCATATTTTCTCCAAACAGAACCTACGAAATACGCGCATATCCCTATTACTCACCAAATATATCATTGACTCCACAAGGAGGTGAATTACCTTTGACCTGTCCTCCGAGTCACACGAGTGCAGAAAGCTGTTTTTCTTTTCAATTTCAATACCTAAACAATTATTAATTATGAGAACCTATTTCCTCCCCCTGCTCAGACACCTTTTGACCTTCGTTGGCGGTACACTTGCCGCAAAAGGGCTTATTGACGAATCTTCTTCCGTAGAAATCGTGGGTGCCGTTATGTCGCTTGTGAGTGTTTTGTGGATGACTGCCGAAAAGAAAAGATTCACGGGCACGACAGAGAAATAACCAAACGATGATTTCTGCAACCCCAATCCTGTTTCGGGCCATTATCGTGAGCCTGATGACAGTTTCTCTGTCCGTAGCGATGGAGGAGGGACAATTACTGCACGGCCTTAGCAAGTTCTTCCAAAGAACGATTCCCCCAAAGAAATACCCAATGCTTCACAAGCCTATTTACGGTTGTGTGGGGTGTATGGCCTCGTTTTGGGGAGCGGTCTTTTACACGCTTACCGCTCCGCTCTTAGGCTTCAACGTCTTTGAGATGGCGTATGTAATGATGATGGGTGTGGCGTTAAATTTCATTTTCGTAAAACTATCGTGATACACAAACTCCTTTACAAACTCTTCAAGAAAGAGCTTACACAAATGGTGTGGGATGACACCTACAAACCCGACAAGATGCGTGGCTTGAAGTTTGCGCTGACCTGCCAAGGCCACCGCTATTTCATTTACCAAAACTTGTTTGACATTCCTATTGAGCGTATGGGAAGAATCCAAGATCTCGTAATTCAGTTGCAGAGGATGCTTTCAAGGGAGGAGTTGGATGTGTTCTTGGAGAATATGGAAGGGGCGTTGAACAAGGCGGTGGAAGGCAATGCGGTGAAGAACTTGGCGCAGATTGGCTTTTTGGTCGGGGAGATGCGCAGGAGGAAGGAGATGCTCGTTCACCCCGAAGTGATGATGGAGTTGGCGGGAGCGGTGTTGATTCGTGAAGACCAAAACCCCGGCGAGTGGAACAACGAGTTTGAGCAAAAGAAGGTGGAGGCGTTCAAGGAAGCGTACAAGGGAAAGGAGTTGTACGATTTTTTCGTTTTAGCCGGGCTGAGTCAGTTCTTTCCCAATATCGAACATTTAGAAGAAGATTGGATAATCTTCTGGGAGATGGCCTCCTCCCGGCTGGAGCAGACGAGGGAACTCCTGAAATCCGAAATCTCGGCTCAGAACTCTACTTTAGCGACCTAAATTGGCGTGAGTTCTTCGTTTTCTTAGCGAAGGGCGATATATTCTTGTACAAGGAGTATATGAAAACATCCGTTGAGGATGTCTTAACTTTGCTCAAGCATTTCCAAGAGGAAAAGCAACGAAAAGCTAAACAAGACAGAAATGGCGGATAGAATATCGGTAACCTACGATGCGAATATAGACGATTTAAGACGAAAGCTTGACGAGCTTATTGGCCTAAACGACAAGCTCGCTCAACACGCTTTTGCTGCGGCTAAGGCCATTGGTGCCATATCCGATGCCCAAAAAGGAATGTCGGGCAATCTTAAAATTGTTAATCAGGATATTACAAAAATTGACAATTCAACCAAAACGTTCAATAGCACCACCAATAAGTTACAGCAATCCATTCAAAACACGACCAACACCACCAATAAGTTACAGCAATCCATTAGCGTTACAACCAATACCGTTAATAAGTTTGATAACTCCATAAGGAACTCTGGCAATAGTATTACCAAAATGGGCAATCAACTCGATTCGACTCAAAGGTCGCTGAGTGGGTTTGAAGGCGTTTTGTTAAAGCTGAGGAATATTGTTGGGGCAATTTTCGTGTTCAGCAAACTGAAGGAGGCAGCTATGGCCATATTGGACGTAGAGCGTAAGATGGAGCTTCTTCAGAACAGAATAAATTTTGTTTTTGACTCTACAACGGCGGGACAATCTGCGTTTGTTAGGCTTCGAGACACGGCGATAAGGCTTGGAACCGACTTTCAAAGCCTTGCGGAAGGGTTTGCGAGTTTTGGTATTGCCGCGAAAATGGCCGGGTTTTCGGCGTCTGAAACAGAGGGAATGTTCACAAAGGTTGCTATTGGTCTTCGTGCCGCAGGTGCAAGTTCGCTTCAGACCCAACGGGCTTTTTATGCCTTGCAACAAATGCTTTCTAAAGGGGTGGTTGCCGCAGAGGAATTGAGGAGGCAATTGGGCGAGGCATTGCCTGGCGCATCCGATTTGATGACCAGGGCGTACAACCGCCTTCATCCAGAGCAAGAACTAACCAATAGGCAATTCACTAAGTTGCTTGAGGACGGAAAAATCATTTCAGCAGAAGTTCTTCCCGAGCTCGCCAATGTCATTGAAGAGGTTTTTGCTCCAGCTCTTGCCGGCAAACAGACGTCCCTTGACGCATCCATTAGCCGTGTAACCACCGAGTTTGAAAGATTTAAGCTTTCTTTATCAAACTTTCTTCCAACAAAAACAGCGTTCAACATTCTGTCAGACTTTTTTGGAGACCTGAATTTAATGATGGAGTCGGGATATAAAGAGTTTATTCGGCTGGGGGCGATTGCAGCATCTGGAAATCTCACCGCATTTAGAGCGGCCATGGTAGAGTTGGAGGCGGCAAGGTCTGCGAAAATGGCCAAAGATGCAAAGGAGGAGAAAGAAATTGAAAAAAGGGTTAATCACATTGCCGAACTATACCTAAAGCAGGGAATTAGTTCGACAAAAGCGATTGCGGGAGAAAACGATAGAATTATTGAACAAAGGAAAGAGCTTAAGGCTCTTAACGAAGAGTTGAGGAAAAGAGAAGTGGCATTAAATAAAGTCACACAGGCAAGCGCAAGTCAGGTGGGGGGCTTTGACCAAAGTGGGCCTCAAAAAATTGTTCAAGCACAAAGAGCCGTTGAGCAACAAAAGTTATTGGTTAATGAAAAGGCAAAGGAGATTGAGTTTACCACAAGATTGATAACCAAGATTGGGCAGCTTGGTCAAAAAAGAGAAGAGGAGAAGGAGCAACTTTCGAATGATGCAATGAAGGCCGCCCAAAAAGCCGCCAAAGAATTATTGGCCGCCGAAGAAACAAGACTTGAAAAAACCACCGAAGGAACAACGGCCTATTACGACCAACTCATAAAAGTCATTGAGGCACGCAAGAACCTTGCCAAGATTGAGCAAAGAGACACGCCACAAGCAATGGGCTTGAGCCTTGCAAAACTTGACAAAGATTTGGACAAGGCCAAAGAGATGATTTCTTCTTTTGACCCAAACGTTCCCGAAATAATCATAGAGCCAGAGGTCAGCATGGAGCCTCTTGAAAGGCTCGACAAGGAGATTAGGCAAATAAGGCAAGACGAACTTGAGTTGGCCGTGTACAACGCCAAGGTTTTGGTTGAAGAATCCAAAGAGGGTACGGAACAAAGGCTTAACGCCGAAAAACTTTTGGCCATAGAAACAGCCGCCCTTGAGGCGTTCAGGGTCAAAATTTCTTCCGATTCTCAGGAGTTGAAGGCGAAAAAGATAGAAGAAATAAATGCGAGATTAACCAACGAACTTGGTGAGCTTGGCAAAAAACAGGTTGACAGCGTTGAAAATACAAACGAAGAAATTGTTGATATTATTCAAAGGGCAAACGACTTAATTGAGAAAACCGAATTAGACAGTTACAGTCGAAGGAGAGCTGTCTTGAAACAGCAATTTGAAAAGATGGCTCGGGACATTAAGGAGGCTATGTCCAAGACCGGCGATTTTGACAAATTAGCCAAATTGACCAAGGCTCTTTCGGACGTAGAGGAGGCGGGCAAAAAGGCCATATCGAATCTCGACCTAAACCAAGTTGGAGAGACAATAGATGAGGTTGGGGGATTGTATTCGGCGGTTGCAAACTATCAGTCAACGATACTTCAAAACGAGGCGGACTTATTGAAAAAACAGCTTGACCAAAAGTTGATTAGCGAGGAGGAGTACAACATGAGGTCTATGCAAATAGAGAAAAAGAGGTTTGAACACGAGAAACAAGTAGCAACGCTTGAGGCCACGATAAACGCCGCATCGGGCATTGTAAAAGCCATTGCCCAACAGAGGTATTGGCAGGCGGCATTGATAACGGCTACTGCGGCCATTCAGATTGCAGCCATTCAGTCGCAACAATTTCCCGGATTCAAGGATGGCGTTATTGACCTTGACGGCCCAGGCACGGGCACATCGGACAGCATACCTGCGAGGCTGTCTCGTGGAGAATCCGTAATGACCGCAGAGGAGACGAGGGACTATAAGCCTGTGCTTCAAGCCATTCGTGACAATAATTTCGAAGAGTTTATCACCAAGAAATACATTAACGCAATGAACGTTGAAGGAGGGGCAAGATCTCAGTCTTTTGCTGAGAACATAAGTAATTCGTTTGACATTCAGACCGCAGAGTTGGCGCATCTGTTAAAGCAGAACAGAAGGGTGGCAATAAAGAATGTAGATGAGCTTGCCAAGGCGATGAGGCGGGAAAGCACTTCGGTCAAGGTGATAAATAGGAGGAGGTTTAAATGAGCTACACGATAATTCTTGACGGCAATGTCTTGGTCAACGAGCCAATGGGCTTATTGGATGCCAAGCTGGAAATATATCGAGACAACCAAAACCCCGGCATATTTAACAGCTTTATTTCGGATGTTACTTTTTGGGGAGACGGGTACGACATTCTATTGTCGTATTTCGAGTCAAATGCTCCTTGCAAAACGGTTAAGATAAAGATAACGGAAGATTGCAACAACGGGCTTGACTTCAACGGGATTATTTATGTTGAAGACCTTGAAATAAACCTTGACAGATGCACGATATCATGCTCCATTGAGGATGATTCGGTGATTGGCCGTATAACGAGGTTTTCGGACACAAAGGTTCCCATAAATGGCGGGAAGAGTATGTCGTTACCTGCGGACGGTGGCGTGTCGCTCACCAATATAGGCTCGATAAGAAATACTCCTTACTATAATTCGTTTTCGGGCACATACACGACCATCCAAAAAAGGTGGTTCAACATATTAGAGACCACGGATTATGTACTCAAATACTTGACCGATGGCCAATGCAATGCCACGAGCAATTACCTTACCGATGCCTCTAAGGTTTACCGACCAGATACTTGGCAGATAACGGTTACTTTTGCGAACCTTCCTTCCGTTGTTGTTCCTTCGGCAAACTATTGGTTTGTTACGTTTAGAATTAAGGGAGATGTATTTGGCGATGACATATTGATTACCTCGATATTGTCGGGCCTTCAACCGTGGGCTGCGGCCTACAACTTGGCAAATGTTTTGAGTTCGCACACATGGAATATTCTTCAGCCAGGCGTTATTAATTTCACCAATGATGATGTGAACAGGGGGAACATTCCCACAAGGGCCTTTTCTTTGTATTCACCAACAAATCTTCCCGCAACCCCTGCCACCGACCCCGCCCCAATTTATCTTGAATTTCCGTGGAATGTATCGGCGATTGAACTTGTTGATGTAAGAAATTGGAACAACACCGTATCGGATTTAAGCAGGTTGCAGGTTACCATAACGAGTCCTGCGAGTGAGTCGGGCGGATCGAATACGACTTTTAATTATGGGGCGACCAACTTCGTGTTTACTTCGGGAAACATATTGAGGTCTCCTTCTGCCAACATAAATGCTCCTTTCGTTGGCAAGGATGAGATAATGAACGTTTCTTTCAGCGACTTGTCTCAGGGCGTTTTCAGTCTTTTCAATCTTTGCATTATACCGAAAAGAAATCCAAACGGGACTTATACGATAGAGCTTGAGACGGAGCCCGAAACCTTTGACTCTTCCACGCAGATTCTTCAGATTGACGATATAAAAGACCTGATGCTTAAGAGAAGCGATGACTTTGTTTTTTCTTCTCTTGAAACGGGATTGACCAATTCAAGGACTAATTTCCCGCTACACCAATCCACGGGCTTCACCACCAATAGCTGTTCGGACAATTCGTATAATGCTGTTTCTCCATTTTGCCCATCCAATTATGCAGATATTGCGTTTAGAAGCGAGAACATTTCGGAGGAGAACATTTATATGGCGGAGCTTTACACTCCGAACCCAAGTTCGATAGCCTTCTATCAGGTAACGAAATCTCAATATTCTACGGTATCGTCGGCCCAGGGCAATATTCAGAGACAATCTTATCAGGAGTCTTGTTACTCGGTGATAAACCATTTTGTTGCAAGAAACCACGCAAACAAGAGTCGTAATGGCTATTTGCTTAGGGGTCAGCGTATTCCGAAGTTGAATAATTATTTCCCCTGGTGGAACATAACGGGTCTCGACGTTTCGATTCGCAACTCGATTGAGTTTGAGTACCCGATTACCACGAGCGATATTAATGCTATTTTAGCAAATCCGTTTGGCTATATTCTTTGCAATGGAAGAAAGGGATGGATAAACAAGATATCGTATTCTATAAGAACGGGAATGACAACTTTTGAACTTCTGACCGAATGATTACACCGAATCAACCTATATCATGCGTTCCAAGCCTGGCGACAAACAAAGCTCCCGTAGACGCATTAACGAACAATGGTTATTATGTCGCATCGGCAAACGTTACTCGTTTTGCTTACCCGGCGGGCTTTGTTTTAGTTGATTTTACTGGCTCGGGTCCAAGATATCTAACTGTTAATTACGGAGTAAACCCCGCCACGACTTGTCGAAATTCCGTTCTTAGAATACAGATTAGCGATTTCACAAAAACCGGAAACGATGTCTTATACATTTATGGATACAATGGCGTGGAGATACACGATAATGGGGTGTACATTATTCCGATTGCCACATCCGTATTCAATTTTGAGTTAGCGGGAAGTACTATTGCTTCCTTTAGGATTATTTCCGTTCAGGTGTTTTGCGTCTCCGAGATTGATGGCTGTGATAATTGCAAGACAGGAGAGTACCAACAGCCCATATTCATAGAGTACAATGGCTCTGGGTGGGTTTCAGAATCCCTGAGCTTTCAAGCTCCCGCACTTAGGTTCAAAAATCTTGTTTATAGCATTTGCTCCGCAAACCCCGTGTGGGATTTGGGCAATGACGATTGGGGGAACATAGACGCATTCCCACCCCCATGTAGCATAGATCTGAATTATTGCTACGCAACCACTGGAGTTAGAAATTCGTATGTGAACGGAGATTTTTCTTCTTCTTTGATAAACGGAAAGACATACAGGATTTCCTACACGCTTGAAGAGATTGAGGGGGAATTTTGTGGACTTGTTAATTCGCTACAAGTTTATACGCCATCTCCAATCATCACCATAACAACAACAGACGCCGTTTGTCCTGGCGAGTATGTTTATTACTTTACTTATTCGGGCACAAGTTATGTTGCCGGTCAAAGCATTCACTTCACCGTTACAACAAATGCGGATGGCAAGATAAAGATGAGGATTAGCAATGTGAGGGTGGATGAGCTTGGGGGATACACGGCCACTTTGCTTCCATCGGATTTGATTTGGTCTTCTGGATTTTCTAATTTCTATCAAAGCATAAAGACGCAGGTTGATTCCGAGTCTTTTTATGGAGACACCTTTTTCTCCACTTTTCACTTTGTGTCCAACCACCCTAACGCAGCATTTAATAAAAACGATTGCT
>OGVY01000216.1_pt1 | contig 10379 bp, 8 predicted proteins | sample 1575871 | NCBI WGS metagenome assembly OGVY01 (sample SAMN07581536, study PRJEB24739) | freshwater metagenome
CTGCTTTTTTGTACGTGGATGACATTATCGATGAACCCTTCGGAAGTGATGTGGATGTTCTAGATGAAGAGGAAGAAAGCGATGAGTCCTATGACGATTCTCGAGAGAGAGGGGAAGAGCAAGCCCCGCGGGATCGCCAACGCTCTGAATCGGGAGAAGCACCCGCTCCCCAAGAAACTTCTGAAATGGATGCTGCAGATGATGCAGAAGAAGACTTAGTCATTGAAGAAGACAATTCGGGAGCTCCCATCTTTGTGGCTCCTCATTTGGAATCTGAAGAAGTTAATGATGAAGAATCTGATGAAGACGATTCGGAAGAAGATTTTGATGAGGGAATTTCTCATCCAGATAATGAACCTGATTTTGAATTAACTGATAATGAACCGGAAGCAGTTCAAGAGAATCCCGCTCCCGAAATGGAGGTGGCAGCCCCTGACTTAACTCCGGCTTCAGCTCCAGCTCCTGAGGTCGCATCGAAATCACTCCCTGCTTTCGAACCCATGCCCGAAGAAATCAAGCAAACTGAGCTACTCACTCAGCCTTTTGAAGACGAAGGGCCTCAGCCTGGAAATGAAAAACCTTCCTCAGAACGAGGCGATAGACCGCAAAGAGACCGTCAATCAGGTCCGCCTCGAAGACGGGATTATCGAGACAATCGCAGAGGACGTGGGGGTTACAGAGGAGGACGCGGAGGTCGTGGGCCCGAGCGTTCTGACCGTTACGAGAGCCGAGATCGTCAAGGGTATCGGGATCCAGGGGAATCTAGGGGAAATCGAGAGCGCGAAGGACGTGAAAATCGCGAGGGACGAGATGGAAGAGACGGGCGTGAATCCCGCGAGGGCGAAGAGAATCGCTCCAATAGAAATCGGGGTCCCAAAAGAGATAATCGAAGGTATGAGAGCCGTGAAGGGAGAACTTCTCGACAACGCCCCCGCTACGGCAATCGAAATAATCGCAGAAGAGGGTTTAGCCGTCGACGAAGAGGGACTGCTAACATTCAGGATCTTCTCAAAGAGGGACAGGAAATTTTAGTTCAAGTCGCTAAAGCTCCAATTGGCACCAAAGGGGCTCGACTGACAACGCATATTTCTTTACCGGGAAGAAACTTGGTCCTCATGCCTACAGTAAAGCATTTGGGTATTTCAAGAAGAATTGAAAGCGATCGAGAGCGTAGACGCTTGAGAGATATTTTCACAAAACGACTTCGAGTAAAAGGAGTTGGCTTTATTATTCGAACCGTAGCTGAAGGAAAAACTTTTCGTGAACTCAAAGCAGATGCGGATTATCTGATTCGAACTTGGCAGCAGGTAAAAAAAGACTCTTCTCAAAAAAGAGCTCCGGCTTTGATTCATGAGGATTTATCCTTAACCTATCGAACAGTTCGAGATTATTTCACCGAGGATGTGGACTCTTTAGTCATTGATAACGGTTTTGATCATGAAGGGGTGCAAGATTTTATTGGACAATTCATGCCCCAACTCAAAAGCCGCGTAAAACTCTTTAAAGGCCCTACGCAGCTCTTTGAGCATTATGGAATTGAAGCTGAAATATCTAGAGCTTTGAGCAAAAAGGTTTGGTTAAAGTCGGGAGGGTATCTTCTGATCGACCAATCAGAGGCCTTAACGGCCATCGATGTGAATACAGGTCGATATGTAGGTTCAAAAAGCTTAGAGGAGACTATTCTTCGAACCAATCTCGAAGCCGTAAAAGAGATAGCCTATCAGCTTAGAGTCCGAAACGTGGGCGGAATTATTATTATTGATCTGATTGACATGGAGTCGGCCAATAATCGGGAGAAAGTATTCAACGCGCTTCAAGATGCTCTTTCTGGAGATAAGTCCAAAACAAATATTCTCAAGATCTCTGAATTAGGTCTTGTGGAAATGACCCGAAAGCGCACCCACGAGGATCTGATCCGATACCTTACTGAGAGTTGTCCTCACTGTGATGGTCGGGGTTATACCAAGAGTCGCAGAACAGTTGCTTTTGAAATTTTTAGAGAAATAGAAAAAGAGTCTGTTTCAGCCACACCGAATATTGTGGTTTTTGCTTCCCCAGAAGTTGCGGGTTTGCTCTCTAAAGAGGAAAGCCGCCATGTGGGCCTTCTAGAAAAAAGATTTGGAAAGTCCATTCTGATAAAATCTGACCCCTCTTTCAATACGGAGCAGTTTGAGGTTTTTGGAAAACACTAAGTATTTGTATTTAAAGTGTTTTTAATTTTTCCCTATCTTTGAACAACCCTCTCGTGTTAGACACGTTGCATTAATTTCAAGGGGTTTACATGCGTCGTTTAGTCATTACTTTAGCTTCAATTTTAGCGATCAATGTCGTTTTTGCGGGCACTGAAAAATATTCAGTAGAAGATTTTATTCATGTTCGTTTCGAAGGAAATGAAGCCCGGGAAGTCTACAGTTCTTTTGATCTCCCTGAAGAACAGCTTTCTGAGGGAAAAGGAAAATCGTTCATGACTTCCGATAGAGTCGTGACTCTGGAGTGTTTTAATCGCCATTACAATGTGGAACCCTATGCTTGCCACTTTATTTTCGATATGAGAGGGCTTTCTCAAACGACCGTAATTAAATCAGAACGAAATGGGCTTCGCTTTGTTCTCTCTTCAAAAGACAGTCAAATTCTAGAGCGAATTCTTCTTCCTAAAGAGCCTTTGGAAATTGACGGGGGCCAATTTGTTATCAGTTGCTTAGAGAATGAAGATTCGAGCTGTAGCGTCTTTTTGGCGCTGTGATTGGGTATTCCCCGGAAAAACAAGCGTGACAAAATCCCGGCCTCGATTTTTTTTCGGATACTTTTAAGAGACCTTCAAGACTTAAAAATCCTAAAGTATCTGCTCCAATAAACTTTCGCATTTGCTCAACCGTCTGAGAAGAGGCTAAAAGCTCTTCTTGAGTGGGAGTGTCAATTCCATAGAAACAAGGATGCTTTGTGGGGGGCGAGGAAATTCTTAAGTGAACCTCTTGCGCTCCCGCATCTCTTAAATGTTGGATAAGTTTCCTAGAAGTGGTGCCTCGAACTATGCTGTCGTCAACAATCACTACTTTTTTGCCTTGCAGGAATTGGCTTACAGGATTCAGTTTCAATTTCACTCCAAAATCCCTTATCGATTGAGCTGGTTCGATAAAAGTTCGTCCCATGTAATGGCTTCGAATAATTCCCATTTCAAAAGGCAGTTTTGAGACTTCTGCATAGCCAATCGCTGCATAAACGCCTGAGTCTGGCACTGGAATAACTAAATGAGCGTCACTGGCTGGCTGTTCCAAAGCTAATTGTTTACCCAAAGCTTTTCGAGTTTCGTAAACACCTGCTCCAAAAACTACACTGTCGGGTCTTGCAAAATAGATTTGCTCGAAAATACATTTTTTAGGCTTTAATTCATGAAAGGGATAAAAAGACCTTAACGGGCCCTTTCTCTCCAAATCCACAATCACCATTTCCCCAGGCGCTATTTCCCTTTCGAACTTAGCTCCCATGAGATCAAAAGCAGTTGTTTCACTTGCAAAGACGGGGCTGTCATTCAAGCGGCCCAAAACTAAGGGGCGAATCCCTAGCGGATCTCTGACTGCAATGAGTGTGTTTTCATTCATCACAAGTAATGAATACGCTCCCTCTACTTGAGTCAGGGCAGCTGTTAAGGCTTTAACCAAGTCGGGCTCGCCTGTTCGAGCAATTAAATGAATAATGACTTCAGTATCAGAGGAAGACTGAAAAATGGATCCCATTTGCTCAAGTCGTTGAGTCAGGGCTTCAGCATTAACGAGATTGCCGTTGTGAGCCAGAGCTATCCAACCTTGCCCGGTCCTTAAAAGAAGAGGCTGTAAGTTTTCAATTCCGCCTCCCCCTGCTGTGGAATATCGAGTGTGTCCAATGGCCTGTCGTCCGGGCAATTTAGCTAGTTCCTCAGCTGAAAAGATCTCATTTACTAAACCCTTTTTCTTAACAACATAAGGCTTACCTTCACATGCGGAAACAATTCCTGCCCCTTCTTGCCCTCGATGTTGAAGTGCATGTAGGCCCAGATAGGTCATGTGCGAAGCTTCAAGATGATCTACAATTCCAAAAATGGCACACATTAGAAAAACTTCCTCCAACGCTCATTCCATTTAGACTTCAATGTGGCCAAATCCCTTTCGATCACTTTGGCTCCACCCTGGCGAACGAGGAACATTCCTCCATCACTCACGGATCCTATAGAAGTGAAGCGGACACCCGCTTGATTAGCTAACCTCTCCACTTCAGTGCTCTCGGCAGGATCGTAAGCAAGAAGAAGTCTTGGGACTGTTTCTCCGAAAAGAAATCCATCGGCATCACATTCCCTGGGAATAGCTATTTCAACTCCGACACAATCAAAAGACGAAAAAAACGCCATTTCAAGAGCGGATAAAAGAAGCCCACCCTCAGTAATATCATGGCAAGCACATTCAAACTTTTTAGCTCGAACTTTAGAGAGAAAAGTTAATACTCTGCCCACCGCCTTGAGATCCGTTTCCTCAGGTTGGCCGCAATCTCTTCCAAACCACTGACTTGCTAAGAGCGAGCCTCCCAAGCCCCCTTCTGGAACTCCGACAAGTCCTATCTCCAAATGTGTGCTGAAAAAAGCAGATTTTAAGAGCCGCTCTTTACCTTGAGAGAGACCGACCATTCCGAGCATGGCTGTGGGATAAATAGATTTTCCATCGGTCTCGTTGTAAAGGCTCACATTTCCAGAAATCACCGGAATATTGAAAAACTCACAAGCAGAAGATATCCCTTCGATAGTCTCTGAGAATTGCCACATTACTTCTGGGTTCTCGGGACTTCCAAAATTTAAGCAGTCAGTTAACCCGATGGGTTCGGAACTTTTAATTGCTAAATTAATGGCACCTTCAGCAACAGCTCTTTTTCCCCCTTCAGGAGGCCACAACCAAGACACTCTTGGATTTCCATCCAGAGTCATGGAAAGACGAATGGGGTGATTTGGCACGTCTCTCAGCCGCAAAGTAGCAGCATCTTCAAGCACTGAATCCTCAGTACGGTTTCCAACCATGGAATCGTACTGTTCCACAATGGGGCTCGGGTTACCGAAATTAAAAGCAGTGAAGAGTTTTTCAAATTTCTGATCAAGACTTCCAGTAAGAAGTTTGTTTCTATCAAAAAACCATCGCTGTTTCAGATCACTAGGAGCAATCACGGCCCGCTCAACCAATGGGGGATCCGTGACCAAATCGACTGGGAGGTTCACTACTAAATCTCCAGCATAGGTCATTTGAATTCTTTTTTCTTCGATCACTTCCCCAATCACTTCTGCATGGAGATCCCACTTGGAAAATACAGATTGAAGTTGTTCTAAGTGCTTTGGCTCACAAACCAGGAGCATCCGCTCTTGGGACTCTGAGAGCAAAATTTCATAGGCTGTCATTTCCGACTCTCGCTTAGGCACTTTATCCAAATCCAAAGAAAGTCCAGTGCCAGCTCGATGGGCCATTTCAAAACTAGAAGAAGTTAGTCCTGCTGCTCCCATATCCTGAATGCCAACGATTAATTTTTCTCTCATCGCTTCCAGAGTTGCTTCCAGAAGCAGTTTTTCTGTAAAAGGATCTCCCACTTGGACTGCTGGGCGCGCAAGTTCCTCTTCACTGGAAAACTCCTTTGAGGACATTGTAGCCCCATGGACTCCATCTCGACCGGTCTTAGCCCCCACGTAGACAACAGGATTGCCAACACCGGAAGCAAAACCCCTAAAAATTTCATCTGATTTCAAAATCCCAAGAGCAAAAGCATTGACGAGAGGGTTTTGATTGTAAGAAGAATGAAAGAAGGTTTGCCCCCCGATTGTGGGAACGCCCACCGCATTTCCATAATCTCCGATTCCTTTGACGACTCCTTTGACTAGTGACGGGGTTTTAGGATTATCTGGATCTCCAAAACATAAACTATCCATAAGAGCAATAGGCCTTGCCCCCATCGTAAAAATATCACGAAGGATTCCTCCAACTCCGGTAGCGGCTCCTTGATAGGGTTCAATATAAGAGGGGTGATTATGGCTTTCCATTTTGAAAGCGACTGCCCAACCATACCCAATATCCACGACTCCTGCATTTTCCCCAGGTCCTTGGAGGACCCTTTTTCCTCGAGTGGGAAATCGCTTGAGGTATTTTCGACTTGATTTATAGCTGCAGTGCTCACTAAACATACTTGAGAAAATACCCAGTTCTGCAAAATTAGGTTTTCTTTGAAGTTTCAAACAAATCTTCTCAAACTCTTCTCTTGAGAGTCCGAGATCCTTGGCCCATTCCCAAGTTGCCATTTGTGTGTCTTTAATACGTATCACTGAGCACCTTGAAGACTTTTAGTAAGCATTTGCCAAACTTTCATTCCGTCTCTACTTCCTAAATCAGTAGCTCGTTCTGGATGCGGCATCATTCCAAAGACATTTCCCATTTTATTTTTGATACCCGCAATTTTATCCAAACTGCCATTGATATCTTCTTGATAGCGAAGCCATATTTGGCCGTTTCGGATCATTTCTTCATGCATACTGGGTTCTACTACAAAGCGTCCCTCCCCATGTGCCACAGGAAGCTTTATTTCCATTTGAGTGACAGCTTCTGTGAGATCCACTTCCTTGCAAATAAATCGAAGCGTTCTATTTCGCACTAAGGCCCCTGGAAGAAGTCCTGATTCACAAAGAATTTGAAACCCATTGCAAATTCCCAACACCCTTCCCCCATGGGAGGCAAAGTTTTTAACTTTTTCCATGATCGGAGAAACAGAAGCAATCGCTCCCGTTCGAAGATAATCCCCATAGGAGAATCCTCCCGGGAGGATAATGAGATCAAACTCACCTAAATCAGATGTATTTTTATGCCAAAGGCGCTTCGGAATGAAAAGTTTGGATATTTCCAATGCATGTAAGCAATCATCATCACAGTTGGAGCCTGGAAATGAGATCACTCCAGCTTTCATTTTTCCAGATACTCCACTCGATAAGATTCAATCACAGGATTAACCAAAAGCTTTTCGCACATTTGGGTGACTGCTCTTCTTGCTTCTTCAATCACTTGAGTTTCTAGCAAAATATCGATCACTTTCCCCATGCGGACATCTTTTACTTGGGTAAAACCTACCTTTTTTAATGACTCGGCTACTGTATTGCCTTGGGGATCAAAAATTGACTCCTTAAAAAACACATGCACTCGTGCTCTCATTTTTGCTCCATGAAATACTGATTTAACCGATTAAAAACTTCTTCATAGGCTTCATCCACTTTTCCCAAGTCGAGTCGAAAACGATCTTTATCCATCGATTCTCCTGGAGTGTGATCCCAAAGCCGACATCCATCTAAAGTAATTTCATCTGCCAAAAGGACTTGGTTTTTGGAGTTTTTTCCAAATTCCAACTTAAAATCTACCAAAGAAAGACCAATTTTTTCAAAAAGGGAGCTTAGGATTTGATTCACTTGAAGTGCTGTTTGCTTCATTTGAAAAACTTCATCTAGAGTGGCCCACCCAAATTGTTGGATGTGAGTCTCCCCTACTAGCGGATCGCCTAAAGAATCGTCTTTCAGAAAGTACTCTACCAAAGGGGGACGGAGCACTTTCCCTTTTTCAATTCCCAGCCGTTTACAAAGACTTCCGGCAGCGCGGTTTCTTACGACAACTTCCACTGGAATGATTTTGAGTTTCTGGACGAGCATTTCTCGTTCAGAGAGCTTTTCTACAAAGTGAGACTCAATTTGGAGTTTCTTGAGATACAAAAAAAGGTGTGTGCTAAAAGAATTATTGAGAAAGCCTTTATTGCGAATTTGTCCCTTTTTTAGGGCATTAAAAGCAGTCGCATCGTCTTTGAAATATTGAATAACAAGATCAGAATGGTTCGTTTCAAAAAGAGTTTTAGATTTTCCGTCGTAAAGTGAGGATTTTTTTTCAATCTTCATTCCGAAGAACTTTCCCATACAAGTAGTCTAGGTGTTTGAGAGCGCTTTGATCGTCAAAAAGAGCACTCAGTTCTACTTGTGGGAGCACTTTAGCGACTTTGGGATCAGCTTTCAATAGATCTTGGAATGAAACTTTTTCATCCAGAGCTCGTAACGCATTGCCCTGAACAATGGAGTAAGCTTCATCTCGAGAAAGGCCTTTCTCAATCAATTTTAAAAGGACTGTCTGAGACTGAGTGACCCCGCAAAGAAGGTTCAGGTTTTCAGCCATTTTCTGGGGAAACACCTCGAGATTGATTAAAAGGTGATTCAGCCTCCAAAGAAGGTAATCCGCTAAAATATTTGCATCGGGACCGATCACCCGCTCCACGGAAGAGTGGCTGATATCTCGCTCGTGCCACAGAGCACAATCTTCAAGAGCTGGTATCACCATTGCCCTCAAAAGGCGGCAGAGGCCAGTGATATTCTCAGCACTGATGGGATTTCTTTTATGGGGCATGGCTGACGAACCCTTTTGCCCTGAGGAGAAGCCTTCACGTACTTCACCGACTTCCGTTCGCTGAAGATGTCTTAACTCGACAGCAATTGCTTCCACACTCGATGCCATAAGGGCTAGAGCCGAAAAATAGGCTGCAATTCTATCGCGCGAAATGACCTGGGTGGAGAGAGTATCTGGAGTAAGCCCCAGTTTATTACAGACAAATTTTTCAACTTCTGGAGGGACATGAGCGTAATTCCCCACAGCTCCGGAGAGTTTTCCAACCGAAATTTCTTTTTTAGCAGCTTCAATTCTTTTTCGAGCCCTTTGAAGACTGTCGTGCCACAAAAGCCACTTCATCCCTAAAGTCATTGGCTCGGCATGAATGCCATGGGTTCTTCCCATCATGAGAGTTTGCTTGTGTTCCTCAGCTCTTTTAAGAGTGGTCTCTAAACAAGCTTCAAGCCCTTTGAGAATCCCTTCAGCTGATTTCTTTAACCGATACGCAAAAGCAGTGTCGACAATATCACTGGAAGTGAGGCCCATATGAACGAAACGACCCGAAGCTCCTATAACTCTTTGGACTTCAGAAACAAAAGCGGCCACATCGTGTTTGGTCTTTTTTTCCGTCTCTCGAATTTTTTCAACTTCAAATCCAGCCCGCTCTCGAATATTTTTCATGTCGGCTTCGGGGATTTTTCCCAAAGTAGCCCAGGCTTCACAGGCAAGGACTTCAATATCTAACCAAGTCCGATACTGGGTTTCTTCGGACCAAATCAAAGACATTTCGGGACGGCTATACCGCTCGATCACTTCGCTTCCTCCAAGCTTTCATCAATCACTGTAAACAGAGCTTCTAGTAAAGTCTTTCTAGCAAAGCTATCAGCTAAGCTCAAAGAAATACCGAAATCAGCTGCTGTATAGTACCTGAAATAGCCTTCACTATTGAAGTACCAGAGTCCTTGTACTTCAGAAATATTCCGCACAAAAGCCCCAGTTTTATTTCCCCCAGCTGTCACATCATAGATCTTGGAGGGCGCTTCATATCCCGTGGGAGCCTTTTCTTGTTGAAAGCGGATAATCGTTTCTTCAACTCCACCCGAGCTTCGCTTTTCAAATTCGTTTTTAATAAAATAATTAAAAGCAGAGATAATTCCAGCAAACGAAGGCCCTTTCACACTGAGAGAGATCAAAAAAGGAGAATTCTCTACAGGCCCAGCAGGAAGAACTTTTCCCGTTTGAGGATCTACGCGGTCAAACAATAAAATGCTGGGAATCCCTCCTTGTTGTTTCGTGTATCGGCCGTTGTCGAGCATTCGGGAAGTTGCCTTATCGTAAACGGTCCTTAGTTGACTCTGGCTAAGGCCAAAGTTTCCTAAAAAACAGGAACCATCCGCTATGTACCATCTTTGAGTGCCAGAAGGAGCATATACGGTTCGGTGTTCGATTTCTTGCGTTGCACACTCCCCACAAGCTTCAAGTTTGGTAATGACCGAATCTCGAAGTCGGTTCATTGTTTTTTCTTGTGAATCCAAAGCGGCCGGCTTGGCACTTTCTTTGATAAGCGCGTTTAACTTATTCCTCTCGGTTCGGTACTGTGCTCTTAAATCTCTAAGCTCACTGCTACACTTTTCATCTTGGGCGCGCCCCTGAAAAAACTCAGCTGGAGATTTTCCTTGGGTGAGCTTGATGTCTATTTGGGGCTCTGGAATAATGGGCCTTTCGTCTGCAAAAGAACTCCCCGTTACCAATAGAGCAATCATAAAGAATTGATTCATCTTTTTTCTCCTTCTTCAAATAACTTAATACCTAAATCTACAATCGCAATAAGCTCTCCCGACAAAATTCTTAAAATGCACCAGCAGGGGTACCTTCGATTCTACATCGTAAGGCTGATAATCAACCTGTACAGAGGTAAAAACAACCAGTTTCACGCCAAGTTCCGGCACCACGAAGAAAGGACCGAGGTGGACA
>OGVY01000217.1_pt1 | contig 10363 bp, 3 predicted proteins | sample 1575871 | NCBI WGS metagenome assembly OGVY01 (sample SAMN07581536, study PRJEB24739) | freshwater metagenome
CCCCCTCGATCGTTGCCAAGTTGAATGTAAAGTTAGTGGTATTCCAATTAATCACCCAATAGTTAGTATTAATTGCCATACCCGTTGGAGCGATCGTCGTCAATTGAATCCGGCGGCCATTCTCCAACGTCCGGCGATTCGGACTAGCACTGGTAATCGTGAACAGCGCCCCGGTATTACTCGCCGTCAACGCCTGATCCGTCCCCCAGCGCCCCACAATTAACGCCCGATCGCGTCCCTCAAAACTAGCATTCGTCACCGGATCAATGTCAAGCTGCTCACCGATCGTATAATTGTCAAATCCCGCCTTATTAGGATCAACATAGAAAAAGCCCGGAACCTTCCCAATATAGGCACTCTCAAAACTACCCAAATCCCGCAGGATCAACAACTCACTAATATTATCGTCAGTTGTGCTTTGCCCCGCCTTCGGCACAATATTAAAATGACGGAACGGCGCATCATTCCGAGTAGTAGAATTTGCCGCAGACGGACTAAATGCACTGAAATAAGTCGTTGCCCCATTCACAAGCAGAACGATCGCAAAATAACCCTGAGTCTGGTTAAAATAGTCAGAACGATCGCCCACCTCACCCGCGATCCATAATCCCCACTGAGTTGCAGAGTTAACACAGGAAGCAGCAAATACGCTACCTTCTTCGTCAGTATCTGGGTATTCAGTGAGTGCAGTCGCATGATCACGAGCTAGAAAACGCCAGTTAACCGAAGGTCTAAAAAGAGTTCTAAAGTCCTGATTATTTGTGTGAGGGGATGCAGAAACATAAAGCCCGCTGTTCAAGTGAGAGAAAATAACGTCATCAGGATCTCCTGATGATCTTGCTACATTAGGAGCAATTAAGAATCGTGATTGGTTATTTAAGTAAGTCGTACTCTGATCCCTTAAAAAAGACCAAAGAGTAGAATCACCATTACTACCACCTCCTCCATTTGTAAAAGTTATCGTTCCAGTTAGTAAATCGTTTGATGGTCTAAAAAAAACAATATCAGCGTAAGAACCACCCGCTCCAGTGTCTGTAGCTGAAATACCTTCTAATCCGCTAGTATTCAGCAGTCCTTGCACACCAGTCGTAGAAGTCCCCACAGCGTAGGCTTCTCCTGCTAGGATCGTCCCTCTCCCAATAAATCCAGCACCTAAATCAAACTCGCCTGCATTTAATATGAAACTCATAAATATCCTTTAGTAATTAACATTGGGAAGTCCGTAGGAGCCAATCAAACGATCGCTCCAGAATTTAATTAGTTCATGTTCCTTTACCGCCCCCACATTTTGGTACGCATGGAGCATTCCCAGGGACTCGTTGTACCAATTGGTGCAAATTGCACAATGTTGAGCAACGGTTTGGGTTGGCGTGGTGCGAAACAATAGCAATGCTCCAGGAGTAGGAGCCTCCAGTGGAGAGCAATACTGAAAAACAATTTCCTCTAATTTACCACTCCCGTCCCTGCCATAGTCCGAATAATCAAAATCCTCCGGTAGTAAAAGCAGCCGCCTACACACCACGATCGGTACCCCAATACAATCAATGCCGCCATTCTTACCCGGTAGTCGTCCCTGGTGAAGATACGGTGTTTCGAGTAAGCTCCGGGCAGTGTAGATAACAGCAGTCGGGAAAATGGCCATAATTAACCTGCATCGATCGGCGTTGAAGCAAATTTATCGGGAGTCGGGATATACGGCTCACCCTGAAAATTGATGACATTATTGTATCTGAAACAATTGCGTAACGTCTTGTCGCACCCCGTAACGATCGTCAGTGTATCTCCCGGTGAAACTGTAAATGGCGCTTTTTCAAACAGAGTAACAGTATTGCTGGCGTAACTAGCAATCTCCCGCTCCGCCCCCGCATTCAGCCCACTGGTAAACGTCACATTCCCATAATTGAACCACCCGTCCGGCGCATTGGTATAGCTCCCCCCACTCCCCGGCAACTCCATAATCCCGTAAAATGACTTAGATCCCTCGTCATCGTTCCACTTCCCAGGCGCAAATTTAATGTACAGGTGAACCTTATCTTCACCGCCACCCAAATTATTAGGCTCCCCATTATTCCAGTTCGTATAGGTTACAGGTTCACCGCTTGCCCACACAAATTCATCCGTAATACCGTCTTTGTACAGTCCAATCCACAGCAGTTCCAGATCACCGCCTCCAAAAAGTGCCATTAAGCGATCGTTTTCCGACTGGTTCCGCACCGTCACCAAATGTCCCCCCAGCCCCACCGCCTCCGCCTCCGCGTCTGCCCAACTTTTTGCCGTAGTGGTTAGCTGCAAAATCGAGCTTACTGGCGGAATCACTAAATTAATCGGACTCAGGGTAAACCCACGCCGATCGCTGGTGACACTGGCAACAGACAAATTGTAGGTATAGCTACTCGCATTAACCTTGCAATCGCTATCCCCAAACCGAGCGCGACACAATTTACTGGTGACAGAGCCGATTTTGTTGTTGAGCAAATACTCAAAACCCCGCGCCTCAAAACTGTAGCGAATATTGGAGCGGGTTAGTTTTCCCAGTATGCCTTTGTACACCACAACCCGCTTGGCAGGGTTTTCTGTCAGCGTTACAGGCAAATCTAGGTAGTTCACTAAAAAGCACTCAATCCGAGCGAAGTCATACAAACCCCGATCGAGATCTTCTTCAGTAATTGCAGGAGTATCCAGAATCGCCTGTAGATTTTGATTTTGGCTATTCCAACCTAGCTCTGTATCCACTGCACTGGGTACATACCCCGCCAGAGCCAGATAAGTCCCGTCCATTACCAAGTTCCGATCGTGACTCGTGATCCGTACCACAAACCCGTCCTCACGGATAATCCTCCAGCACCACGCCAGGGTTTGGGTAGGGTTCGCAATTTGGGTTTGCAGTGCAGTACTGAGGTTAAGCATGGTTAGCGAATTGGTTAGTACAGTGGCTTATCCGCTATTCTAAAGGAATAACAGAACGATCGCTTAGTGGGGGTCAAAATGGCACGGCAAACCAAGGTTTATCAAGTCAAATTCGAGACAGCAGGTTTTCAGCAGGTAGCAAAGCAATTTGATAATTTGCAGAAAAGAATCCGCAATGCCGCCACAGGTGTTCCTAATCGCTTTTCTGAGAATTTCCGGTCAGCGAATATTAAAACTAGACCACGATCGGAGTCTGGTCGCTTTGTTTCAGCCAGTAGTCCATCGCTTGATGCCCAGCTTTTTAGCATTGAAATTAAACGATTAACCCAATCAATCGATCGATTAAATGCACCATTGCAAAAAGTAAGCCGGAATCTTGGCACCTTCATTGATGACATAAGGCCAAAGTCTGAAGAAGAAATACTTTCAAGGCAGTTTGACAAAGAAACTTCTGGTTTATCTGCTCAAAACAGAGGATTAGCGCTTGCTTTTCGTACAGCAATTAAAGAGCAATCCCTGCGGATTGAAAAAGCGGTCGAGAAAAATGTAGGTGCAGGAAACGAAGGGTTTAATCCAATTGGTATCGCCACGGGAGCTTTAAGCAGCGTAACAAGAGCGATCCTAATGCCTTTTGAAGCGACATTATTTGGCGCTTTTCAAGGAATTGGTGAGTCGCTAACTGCTGATTTATCAAAAGGTTTTATGGAAAAAGCACAAAAAAGTGCGGGTTTAAGCTTAAAAGAAGTTGGGGAAGATATAGGACAAATTGTAGGAGATTTGACATATAAGGCAGTAGACGAAACAGCATCGTTAATTAGGAATTTACAATTAGATCCAGGCGCAAATGGATTAATTCAAGTAGAACACTCAATAAATAACTTTTTAGGTGAAGTCTATAAATCGATCGCTTTTCAAATTCCATTAGTTGGAGCCAAAGCTTATAGAAGGATTAGGCTCAACAAAGAAGCGATCGGACTAACGACGCAAATGGCAGGCAAAGCTATTATTGAAGAGCCGATACCAGACTGGCAAAAAGAACAAATAAGAGATCCTGCTAAAAAATCCATTACTTTGGCTGTTGGCGGGTACAATCAAGATCCTAATGATTTTGGTAAAGATTACACAGCCAAAATATTAGAGCCATTAATGCCTGATTCTGCTGTTGTCCCAGTAGAAAGGCAGGATATGTCAAAGGGACTAGACCCTGTTTTTGAGAAACAATTTAAGCATTTAATTAAAGGCGCATTACAAAGTCCTGAAATCAAAAAAGGATTACTTGGATTTATTAAGCAATCCAATACATTTAGCAACTTTTCACCAGCAGAAAAGAGAGAGTTTTTTGGATCCGGTGATATAGACACAGCAGACGACAGCACGATCGTTTCATTAGTTGAAAAGCTTTTAACCAGTCAAGAATACTCAATTGGCAAAATTATTGAGCAAACATTTAAGGGATATGGCTTTGACGATATTGTTGTAGCTGCTCAAGCTCTGAAATACAGACAGGAATTTCCAGACAAACCAATAAACATAGTTGGTTTTAGCCAAGGAGGATTTCAAGCTGCCGGAGCAACAGAGCTTCTGCAAAGGATGGGAGTAAAAAACGTTAAAGGCGTTGGCATTGGGACAGTCTTTACAGGTGCGGAGTATTCTGGAGATTCAGAAAACTTTATGTCCTTTGTTGGCGAAGATGACTATTACTATAAAGGCGCTAAGGGGGTTTTAGATAATATTGGAAAACCTGAATATATGCAAACTGCCCCAGGCGAGGGACAGATGCATAGCTTGCCAATGTACGTTGCAGGCGGTGAATTTAAGGGAGCATTACAAAGTTTTCTAGGAAACACTGCAACAATTGCATCTAGTGATGAATATTCAAGACAAGATGCTTCCCTGCTTTACAATATTTCTAGCGAAGGCGCAATGCAATCAATATTGCGAACACTCCTAAATGCTGCTGGAGTGGAAAAGTTTGGCAATCTTGACATGAGTGGTTATACGTTTGGATCTGGTGATCTTGCTGGCGGGAATGATCCATTCTCAGGCAAGCCGACTTATGTTGGGAAAATACAAAAATCAACTAGGCAAGCAACTAACCCAAAAATAAAAGAATATGGACAAAAGTATTTAGAACTTTTAGGAAAACTACAAGAAGAGTTAAAGCGGAAAGAATTTGCTGTTTCAATGGGGGAAGATTACAAACCAACAGGATTGATTTCTGAGTTTGCAAGCATTTTCCCTGAGTTGCAGACTCTTGAAATGCCTGACAGTCCCGACTCTTCAGCCATTCAAGAGAGAATGTCCTCTCAGCCATTAACAGAAAAGCTTGTGAGTAAAATGGTTTCTGAGCGTGAAAACGTTAAAAGAACATTTCTTTCAATGTTTGGTGCTGAGTTACCAAAAGACAAAGACAATAACCCTTTATATTCTTATTTTGATCCTAAAGAATATGAGACAAGAGCCAATGAACATTTAGGCGGTTTTATTGGCTGGTTAGAAGGTGATGATTGGTGGGGGCAGGCTAGTGATGCAGAAAAAGAGGCAATGCTGCCATATATTCAATTCCTCAAAGACTTAAAGGAGCAAGTTTTACAAGTTGGCAAAACTGGGATGCTAGACACCAAAATACTTCAAGACGCGGAAGATTTATTGGGTGTCAAGTTACCAAAAAGCCTTAGCGACCAGATAGGGACAAAAAGAAAAAACATTGATGTAAATAAAAAGAATTTTTCTGAATCTTTGCAAAGAAGGAAAAAAGGGACTATTGCAGAGAGCAATCCTGAGCTAATGGCTTATGTTGCCATGCTAAACAAGGATATAGAAAAATATAACGAAGAAAACCCCGACAATCAAAGACCATTAATAGATCCCACAAAAGCGCGGCACCTTGGCAGCGGTATGTTTGGAATTGCTATTTCTCAGCCGCAAAAATCTATAAATGGTGTTCCTCAAAAACCTACTGTCTACAAAACTGGAAAATGGAATGATGATTCTATTACTCAGGCAGTTAGGCCAGTGATTGGCGATGATTTATTTGAAGTAATTAACCCATTCAAAACTTACCGAGAAGCCTGGGGAAAGGAGCGGTTTGAATTAGTAGATAAAAATGAACTTGAATCAATGAAGATCGCTAGTGAAGCTGGCTTAGGGCCAGAATTAAGATCATACAGCGATCGTCACCTTGAAATGGAAATGGTAGAAGGTGACACAGTGGCTCAAGTGATCAAAACGGGGTCTCCTGCTCAAATAGAAAATTTACTGATAGAGGCGGGTAAATTAATACGACAATTACATGAAGCAGGTGTAACCCACGGAGATATGAGTCCGTGGAACATGATGCAAACGCCTAGCGGAATGAAGGCGATCGACTTTGGTTCGGCTGAACCAAATGCTAAACAATATCGCCGCATAAAAGACATTGAGCGGATGATTAAATATTCTAAAAGGGAGGTAGAAGAGTTTAAGCCCGGATTTGGTATTGATGCAGAAAAATTAATTAGACAGGGATATACACAAATCGATCGTATTCGTAATATTAGACGTGGTGGTAAGGTTTACAATCCTAATGCAGTTCGCCCATCTCCTTACTCCAGTGAGATTGTAGATCCTAGCGATCGTATTCAGGAAATTCAATCAGGTGCCGAAGAGGCCAGGGGGCAAGCTGCACCTATTCGTAATATTAGACGTGGTGGTAAGTTTTACAATCCTAATGCAGTTCGCCCATCTCCTTACTCCAGTGAGATAGTAGATCCTAGCGATCGTATTCAGGAAATTCAATCAGGTGCCGAAGAGGCCAGGGGGCAAGCCGCACCTATTCGTAATATTAGACGTGGTGGTAAGTTTTACAATCCTAATGCAGTTCGCCCATCTCCTTACTCCAGTGAGATTGTAGAAGCTCAACCACAGCCGCCCCGTAATATTCCCATTGAACTGGCACCGAACACTCCACGGCCTCAACAAATACCAATTGAGATACCTGAACAAGGGTTCCCAGATACTACCTCGATCGTCGATCGTCAGTTTCAACGGGTAGAAGAACTCAGGCAATTAGCAAGGGCTTTTCAACCTCAGCGAACTGGACAAACTGGGCTCTGGAATCCCGATCGCCCCATTCCTCCAGGTATGGTGCCAGATCTAATACCAGCCTCAATCCGATCGTTACTGGCGGACGCGCAGGCACGATTCCAGCAAATGCGGCCCAGTCAATTAGCAGCAAACCAGGAACCGCAAGCACGTTTTCCGATTAGCGAAGAGCTACCGCAACTAATTCAGGCTTATCAACGCTCAATCCTGGAAGCCTTTGAACGATCGCAGGAGGAGATGTTGCGATCGTTGCGGGACACCATTGCTAATCTGGCACAGGCTCCAGTGGAATCAGACCAAGAAGGGTTTTCTGAAACTATCCGCAGTTCCCTTACGGAGCAAGCCCGTAAATTGGTACGCACTTACGCGCAAGCGATCAACGCAATCATTGGAGTATCAGCCGATCCCAGCACAATCAACCAAGGCAACTTTGGCAGTGAATTTGAACAACTTAAGGAAGACACCGCCGCTATTATGTTGCGGTTCCGAGAAGGGATCGCGCAAAATTTCCAGGAAACCGCCGCGCTCATGCAGTCATTAGCCCAGAGCTATGAGAGTGAGTCACCGGCACAATTGGTGGGAGGTAAAAGGCAGCCCTACACCGAAGATTTCAACGAAATTATCCAGAATCAGCTTACTGAATATCAGCGGAATATTCGTAAGTTGTTTGCGGACGTTGCACAAAGCACTGCCGCTGACTTTACCGATCTGCGGCGACTACGGGCACAGCTAGGTTTACCCGCTCAAGCGCCAAAAGCAGGACTATCCACTCGCTACAACGATCGCATTCAGCAATTAATCAGCGGCGCACGGACTAGCGCACAGGAACGAGTCCGAGGACTGATCCCCGGTTTCCAGGAACTTTCCCCGCAACAACGCTCTGCTGAACTCAAGAAAATGCGATCGCAGTTAACCCAAGGGTTGGCTGAGTTCCGATCGACTATGGCCACTGGCGATCAAAATGCAGCCCGGCAGCTAGGGGAAGGCTTGCTTCAACGAATTGAGGCAATCCGAGCCGCCTATGAGGATCTTGGCAAAAACTTTACTGGCGACAAACGGGGAATAGGCGCTCAAAAAGGACAGTTAACCACACAGTCCAAGGAAATTCAGGCCAGACTAAAATCGATCGCTGATAATGCCAGCGGCTCACTCGCCGCAGCGATCGAGGCGGATCTGGGCAGTGTGGAAGGCGCGGGGCAAAGTATTGGCGATGCACTGATCGAAGGGACTGAGGACTCCCTAGAAATATCCTCACCGTCACAGGTATTCCAACGCATTGGCGAAAACGTAGTTCAGGGTTTTCAGCAAGGACTTTCTAACCTTGCAAACAGCTTCAATGTTTTCAATGAATTAAATCAAGATCTACCCAATGTTGATCCTGATATTTTCAATATTTTCAGTGACTTAAGCCAAGCCGCTCAGGATGAAATTTCAGGCTTTGATGCCAATGTTGCCGAAGGATTGAGAATGGTACAGGAACAAGTTGAATCCCTAATTCAGCAGTTCCCAATCCTAAACAATCTGCTCCAGATTGGCTCCCGTTTAGGCGGCTCGATCGCTTTAGGAATGGCAGCATTTAGCACGATCGGTTTTGTCTTTAAGCAAGCCGGAATCGGAAAATTTTTTGATGCCATTGCCACCCTTCCCGATACCTCCGGCGAAGCGGGACGAGAACTGCAAAGCCTTAGCATTGCGTTTGAATCCGTCACCGGCTCCAGTGCGCTGGCTGCTGATGCCATGCAGTATGTCAGCGATACCGCTGAGAAATTTGGAATCAATATCAGATCCGCAGAAGAGGCTTACTTAGGTTTGGTTGCGACCACCAGAGGCACAGAACTAGAAGGGTTCCAGACTCAGAAAATCTTTGAAGCCTTTGCCCAAACCGCCGCCCTCCGGGGACTAGATCAACAGCAACAGCAGCAAATGTTTGTCGCTGTTCAGCAGGTTTTAGGCAAAGGCAAGCTCAGTGCCGAAGAAGTCCGAGGGCAATTAGGTGAAATTCCCGCACTGGCATTCCAACAAACCCTAGCAAGCTCCCTAGGGGTAAACCTTCAGCAATTAGATAAATTACTCAGCACCGGACAACTCCAGTCCGACGCACTGTTCAAAGTGGCCCAAGCGTATGAGAGCGCCAACGCTCAAATGTCAGGAGCCAGCGAACCGCCTCCGCTGGGTCCGCCTGAACCCCGGCCCCGTTCTGATAACAACGCCCCAAATTGTACTCCGCCTCGGCCGAGCCCTGGCGGGCCCGCTGCACCAGGGATTCGGAATAGGGTTCCACGGGATAAGACGGCCCGCGCATTTTATCGGTGCCAACGCTGTCCCCGGCGACCCGCGTGGGCCCGGGTTTCGAAGGCAGCCGCCATCCAGGGGTCTCCCCCCGAGCCTCGATGCCACCCCCCGGGATCAGCATGGAAAATATCGCGACCATCGTCAGCCCAGAGACCGGCTGGGAACGCTTCAAGATTTTTTCTCTCCCAGGGCCTTTTTCACGGCCTCGGAAATTCCCTCTCCCCGCAAATCCTTCGCCACCACCTTTCCATCGGGCCCGATGAGCCAGATCGAGGGAATTCCCCTTACCCCGTACTTTTTGGTGACCTCGTCCTTCCCCCAATCCCCCAGGAAGCCGTCAATCCACTGGGTCCCCTTCTCTTTGGCGTAGGCAATCGGCTTCTCTTTGTCCTGGTCCAGGGAAAGCCCGATCATTACGAAGTCTTCCCGTGTTCCGAACTCTTCATACACCGCCTTCAGATTGGGCGTCTCCCCCGTGCACGGCCCACACCATGTCGCCCAAAAATCGAGCAGCACGTACTTCCCGCGGTAATCAGCCAGCTGGATCGTCTTGTCATCGGTCGTCTTGATTTCAAAGCCCGGCGCCTCCTGCCCCACTTCCGGTTCCGCCTGGGCAACCGGCGCACCGCCCCCGCAGGTTCCAGGCTTGGCCGGCACCACCCTCCGCCGGAGGACTTTGGGTTTTTCTGCATTCCCAACCACGCCGCCCTCTCCATAAAACGAGCTGGCCTTGGCTTCTTGGGCCCACTGGGAAACCCCATCCGTGCTCACCAACTCCACGGCATCCACCTCGTTCCATCCACTCTTTCGTTTCGTGTCGAGGTAGAGTTTGATTTTTTTGGATAGGACGGGGCCGCCCGGATTCGAAACCTCAAACACGTCCATCTGATCTTGGCCAGGTTGCTGCCCCTCCCAGAACTGAATCTCCTTTCCATGCGGGCAAAACACCGCTACTTTGCGAATCGCTCCTGGATTATAGGTGCAATAAATTCTGATTTTTTGGACCGGCTTGCTTTCCGCAAAGGAAAGCTCCAGCCACTCCTCCCCCCCGTCCGGGTTCTGGGTATCGTGACTGGGAAAC
>OGVY01000218.1_pt1 | contig 10341 bp, 5 predicted proteins | sample 1575871 | NCBI WGS metagenome assembly OGVY01 (sample SAMN07581536, study PRJEB24739) | freshwater metagenome
TGCCTTTTTGGACTAAACTTCTGCTCTGGTCATTACCTCTATTCTTACTTCTCAGATGGTGGCTATTTTCGGTGAGGCGAGGCTTGGGTGATGGACGTGGGGGGCTTCTGGGTCTGACACGCTCCAAGGCCAGGCTTTTTATAGAAAAGGATATTTCAACTACTTTCGAAGATGTAGCAGGAATTGATGAAGCAAAGGAAGAACTCACTGAAATCGTCCAATTTTTAGAAAATCCAAAAGAATTTTCTCAACTAGGAGGGCGTGCTCCGAAAGGGGTCTTGCTTGTTGGGCCTCCGGGTACGGGGAAAACCCTTTTGGCTCGAGCCATAGCAGGACAAGCTAAGGTCCCCTTTTTGTCTATAAATGGGTCGGAGTTTATTGAAATGTTTGTCGGTCTTGGAGCGGCAAGGGTCCGAGACCTTTTCCAACAAGCAAGGGACTTAGCCCCTTGTATACTTTTTATTGATGAGATCGATGCAGTAGGAAAAATTCGGGCTGGGGCAATTGCCTCTGGAGGTACCGAAGAGAAAGAACAAACTCTAGGGCAATTACTTGCTGAAATGGATGGGTTTGACAGTTCTAAAGGCGTTATTATTCTTGCAGCCACCAATAGACCTGAAATTCTCGATCCGGCTCTTTTAAGAGCTGGGCGATTCGACAGACAAGTTCTTATCGGAAACCCTGACCAAAAAGGAAGAGCCCAAATTCTTAAAGTCCACGTGAAAAACATCACGCTCGATACCAGAGTATCACTGGACACGATTGCGTCCCTCACAGCAGGCTTTTCCGGAGCTGATTTAGCGAACCTTGTGAATGAAGCAGCCCTCTTTGCCACTCGTCGCAAAGGGGAATCAGTGACTGAATCTGATTTTGTAAAGGCCATCGAAAGAATTGTTGCGGGTTTAGAACACCCCTCAAAAATCATGCATCCTGAGGAGAAGCGTCGAATTGCTTTTCATGAGATGGGTCATGCCACAGCCTCTCTCACTTTGGGACAATCAGAAAAAGTCCATAAAGTAAGCATCATTCCGCGGGGACTAGGAGCCTTAGGCTATACGATTCGAAGACCTACAGAAGATCGTTATCTGATGGATGAAGAAGAAATGATCCGAAAAATAGCGGTCCTTTTAGGGGGACGAGCAGCTGAGAAGATCTTTCTGAAGTCTGTCTCGACAGGCGCCGCAGATGATTTAGTAAAAGCAACAGATTTAGCAAGATCCATGGTAACTCGCTTTGGGATGAGTGATCCTATCGGGCTTAGCTCTTTAGAAGACAAAGATCTCGTCTTTCTTGAAAGTCCCTTTCTTGGAAGAAACCGTCCCCCTTATAGTGAGGAAACAGCAAAACAAATCGATCGTGAAGTGAAAAACTTCTTAGAGCGTGGCCTCAGGCTGGCCGTTAATCAGCTAAATCATTATCAAGATTTTGTTCGGGTTGGAGCCGAAAGGCTTATTGAAAAGGAAACTTTAAACGAAGAGGATATTGCTGAACTTTGGGAAGAGCTCGGATTAAAAGTTTTTGGAACAACCCCCTACTCCGAAAAAGTGGCCTCATAACCCAAATGAATTTTATCTAGATTCCCAGGTTCCCAACTATCAAAAGCCATGTGAGCATAGGCTCCCTCAGACTTCGAGTTCAGTGGCAACTTCAGAGTAAACTGCGTTCCTTTGCCCAGTTGCGAATGGCACCCGATTTCTCCCCCATGGGCCTCCATGATTTGCTTGGCAATAAAGAGACCCAATCCCAAGCCCGGAATACTTTTCTCTTGGGCTTTCAGTCGAGAAAAGGGTGCAAAAAGCTGTTTGACGCTCTTCTCAGGCATCCCGGGGCCTTGATCGCAAAATAAGATTTCCTGCATGGGCTCTCTCTGTCTAAGAAGAATATCAATGGGCTTACCCCTAGCGTATTTAACTGCGTTACTTAGAAGATTGGTAAGAACTTGCTCCATCCGAAACCGATCGCATTTTACCCATGTAGACCCCTCTTTTCTAAGATTGTAAGTACAGCCTGATGCCTTTAAGAGTCCTTGGTAGCGTTCCAAAATTTTTTTTAGGAGATCTAAGAAGTCGGTCTCTTCGAGATCTAATTTTAATGATCCTTGTGTAATCCGAGTGGTGTCTAAGAGGGATTCGATCAAGTTCGTGAGTCGGTTAATTTGCTCAGAAATAAGCGCCATGGGAGCGCTCAAGGGATTCTTCTCGAGGTTTCTCTTTTCATTTTTTAGCTGGCGTTCTAAAAGTTGTACTTGTAATTTGAGAGCAGTCATAGGGGTTTTTAGCTCATGAGATGCTATTGAGAAAAAATCATCTCGAGCTCGAAGAGCAAAGCCTAAAGCCTTTTCTCTTTGGCTTAATTGACGAGTGATCGCCCTTAGCTCCCGATACATTTCAATGAGACGTTTTCTGGCTTTTTTCTCTCTATCAACAAGACAGCCAAAAGCTAGCCCAAAAAGAGCATAGAGACTCAAGTCGATTAAATTCTCTGACATCCCCCCATAAGAAGTTTGAGAATCCTGTAATGCAATGACCAAAAAGGCAACGGAGCCGTAAAGGCCGCTTAAAATCCCAGGTCCAATTCCTCCAAACCAGACGCTAAAAAATCCTGCAGGATACAAATAGCGAAAAATTCGCTCTCTAAAGTGGGATTCTAGAGCGAGTTGAATAGCTAAAGAAGTAAGAATGAATGCAAACACGTAAGGAATGAGAAACCGCAGTTTTGAATAACTTCTCCAAAACACGACTTAAATAAATCGCGAACCTTTCCACGAGTCAAATATCATTTTTGTTTTTTATTTATTGAGAAAAACTGTCTCATCAAACTGATTTTCACTTTTGGCGACCACACATGCAATCGCAGCATCTCCAGTAATATTTACAGCTGTTCGAGCCATATCGAGAGGTCTGTCTACTGCCATGATTACTCCAATAGCTTCAACCGGAAGACCTACTTGCTGAAAAACCATTGCTAGCATCACGAGTCCAACTCCGGGGACCCCAGCTGTTCCCACGGAGGCAAGAGTAGCTGTAGTCATCACAATCAACGCTTGTTTAAGACCAAAATCCATTCCATAAGCTTGAGCAATAAATACAGTTGCCACTCCTTGCATAATGGCGGTTCCATCCATATTCACTGTTGCGCCCAGGGGAATGATAAATGAAGCGATTGAGTTTTTGACGCCGAGTTTTTTTTCTACCACTTCTAAATTGACAGGGATGGTGGCATTGCTACTCGAAGTGCTAAAAGCAAAAAACATCACTTCATAAAATTTCCTAAAAAACACAAGCGGATTGAGCCCTGATAAAAGTTTGAGAATTAGAGGGTAAATCAACACACAGTGAAAGACGAGAGCGATAAGCACGGTGAAAAAGTATTTTAAAAGAGGGGAGAAAGCTTCAACACCTTGGGCGGCTGTTACTTTTGCTACCAAACAAAAAACTCCCAAAGGAGATAAGGCAATGACCCTATCCACAATTTTCATCATCACTTTTTCAAGATCTCTAAAAAAACCAAGAAGGCGCTGTCCTGAGTCCCCAACGGAGGTTAGAGCCATTCCCACAAAAAGAGAAAAAACAATGATAGGGAGCATATCTGCTTGAGCAAAAGCTTCAATTGGATTTCGAGGCACCATCTCAATCAAGGTTTGAATGAAAGAAGGCGTTTCTTGGGCCTTGAAGGCTGAAGCTCCGCTCAAGTTAAAGCCCACTCCAGGCTGAATCAGAAAGGCAAGTCCGATCCCTAAACCGATGGCCAATAGAGTCGTCATCAAAAAAAGGAAAAGGGTCTTTGCACCAATTCTTCCCAGTTTTTTTATATCTCCAATCCCCGCTGAGCCACACACCAATGAAAGAAAAACCACTGGAACAACTAACATTTGAAGAAGCCGCACAAAAACTTGTCCTCCAACTGTGAAGACTCCATTGATAATCGCAGTTTGGATGGGGGGCTCTTCCCCTAATCTAAAGAAATTGAGAGCTCCACCTAAAACTCCTCCACAAATAAGCGCAATGAAAATCTGGGTGGTGAGCTGGGACGAAGGAGCTTTAGGCTTGTTTTGCATTGAAGAGGAGCCTAATCCGAAGTTTCAAAAATCCAAGCGTCTTTTTCGCTTTTTTTCAGAGGGGTGCCGCATTGCAAAAGCCCCTGTCTTCTTTAGAAAAGTGAGTTGTTTCTAGCGTCTAACAAGCATAAGATCGTCTCTCCATGCAAGCCTTACTCATTCCAATCGTTTTTTTGAACTTTTGTTTGGTTTCCAAAGGTGCGGTAGATTCTGTTTCCCTTCCGGATGCTTACTCTGAAGCTTTAAAAAAAACAGAGGCCCTTCCCCACCAAGAAGAGCAAATCAAGCAAGCAGAGGAGAAATACCGTCAGGCCCTAGGAGGGCTTTTACCCACAGTTTCTGGATTCGCCTCTTATCAATGGCAAGCAGCTGCCGGGGGCGGTGCTTTTTCTCCCACTCGACAACCCCTAGTGAGAATTTCGGCAACACAGCCTCTGTTTAGGGGGTTACGGGATTTTGCAGGCTTAAAACAGGCAAGCCTTCTTTCGCAGGCTTCCCAGTTTGAAAAAGAAGTAGCTCTTCAACAGCTCTTTAACGAAGTGACTCAAAACTTTTTTGTGGTTTTGTCTTTGGAACAAGAACTTGTAAACCTTAAAAGTCAGATCAGTGCTTTAGAAAAGCGCATTTTTGAATTGAAAGACCGAATTAAAATTGGCCGCTCAAGAGTCACCGAGTCTTTGACGGTTCGGGCTTCCCTCAGCACCTTAAAAAGTCAGCTTCTTTTGACTGAAGGTCAGTTAAGTGTTGCGCGAGAGACGTTTCAGTTTCTCACTGGCCTGTCCACTACAACTCCACTCAAGGATGGATTGCTTTTGAAAGAGAGCCTTCCCCCTTTGGAAAACTATCTAGATTCTGTAAAAGCAAGGCCAGATCTCAAAATGCACTCACTGCATTTGGAAGCTGCCGACAAGGGAGTTAGCGTTGCTTGGGGGGCTCATTTGCCCTCAATTGATCTTAATGGAAATTACTACTTAAAGCGTTTTGGATTTTTTGACCAGATCCCCTGGGATGTGGGAGTTTCTCTTTCTTTGCCGATTCTCAATGGAGGGATTATTTCTTCAAGGGTTGCGGAAGCTTCTTCAAAAAGAATGCAAGCTGAGCTTGCGCTTTCTAAAGCGAAACGGGCTGCAACTCAAGAAGTACAATCTCTATACGCAACTCTTCGAGCAGATTTCGAGCAACTCAAAGCACTCACAGAAGCTAAAGAGCTCAATGAAGCTAATTTTAAACAACAAACTCGAGAATACCGTAATGGCCTTGTGAATAACCTAGATGTTTTACAAGCTCTCACTGCTTTTGAAGAATCTAAGCGAAGTTTAGATAGAGCTCGATTTCAGACAAAAATCGACTTTTTGAAACTAGAAACTGCCTCTGGAAAATATCCAAGGCCTAAAGAAACAAACTAATTTATGAGTCTCTCAGAGATTTCTATTAAAAAACCTGTTTTTGCTTGGATGCTCATGGCTTCTCTCATTATTTTTGGGGGGATCTCTTTTACTCGAATGGGGGTGAGCCTCCTCCCTGATGTCGACTTTCCAGTGATTTCAGTGGGGTTGAACCTTCTAGGTGCCGCTCCTGAGGTCATGGAAACTGACGTTGTGGATGTCGTTGAAAATGCTCTCAGCACGATTCAGGGAGTTAAGCTCATTACGTCTAGCTCTAGGAAAGGCTCGGCTTCAGTCACGCTCCAACTAGACTTGGATAGAAATGTGGATTTAGCCCTTCAAGATGTCCAAGCAAAAATTTCGGAATCCATGAGGAAGCTTCCCAAGGAACTGGAAGCTCCAACGATTTCAAAAACGAATCCTGATGACGCACCCATTATGTGGATCACGTTAGAAAGTGATCAACACTCACTAAGAGAGCTCATGCAATACACCCGAGACAATATTCAACAGCATTTTGCGACCACCCCAGATGTCGGAGATATTAATTTTGGGGGATATGTTGATCCTAATCTTCGCGTTTGGGTCTCTGCTAAAGAGCTCAATAAATACCAGCTTACAGTGACAGATGTTATTTCCACCATCCAAAATGAACACAGCGAAGTGCCGGGCGGCTGGATTGAAGAAGGAGGAAAGGAATACACGATACGAACTCTGGGTGAAGCAACTTCGCTCGCAGAGTTTGAGAAACTTCCTATTATTTCTCGCGGTGGAGCCCCTAATTTCCTCCCAATTCCTATTGGGAAGGTGGCCAAAGTGGAACAGGGTCTCGCTGATATTCGACGGATTAGCCGGGGCATGGGTAAACCCGCAGTAGGCCTCGGGATTCGCAAACAAAGAGGCGCTAATTCAGTAAAAGTGGCTCAGGATGTAAGAGCCAAAATGCACCAATTGGAAAAATCGCTTCCCCAAGGGATGCGACTCTCTGTGAATTTTGATAGCACTCGATTCATTGAGGAATCGGTACACGAACTTAATTTTACACTTATTCTATCTGCTATTTTGACTTCATTGGTTTGCTGGATTTTTTTAGGATCCTGGTCCTCAACTCTCAACGTCCTTCTATCAATTCCTACCTCTGTCGTTGGAACTTTTATTGTGCTTTATTTTTCTGGCTTTACTTTAAATACGTTCACCCTTTTAGGTCTAAGTCTTGCAATTGGAATTGTCGTAGACGATGCCATCATGGTTCTAGAAAATATTATCCGCTACCGAGAAAAGGGAATGGAAAGAGAAAAAGCCGCTCTCGTGGGCTCAAAAGAAATTACCTTTGCAGCTCTTGCAGCCACACTCTCAATTGTGGCCATTTTCTTACCTGTAGCTTTCATGAAAGGAGTGATTGGGCGTTTCTTCTTTCAGTTTGGGGTCACCATGACCGTTGCCGTTCTGCTCTCGCTCTTAGAAGCTTTGACTCTTACGCCTATGAGGTGCGCGCAGTTCCTTGAAGCTGGTGAAAGAACAAGTCGGATTGGGAAACTCTTTGAGCGGTTGCTGGAAGTGTCACGAACATTTTATGCAAATACTCTCAGCTGGGTCATTGAAAGACCTTGGAGAGTAATAGGCACTTCTCTGGTTTTCTTTTTTGCAAGTTTATTTACTACAAAGCTTTTGAAGAAGGAATTTGCGCCTTCTCCGGACCAGGGTCGTTTTATGATTCGAGCTCAAACACCTATTGGTTCTAACATTCATTTCACTAATGATAAGTTTAAAGAAATAGAATCTTACTTTTCAAAACGAAAAGATCTTGAGCGCTACTATGTTTCGGTCGGAGGCTTTGGTGGAACTGATGTGAACGCTGGGATTATTTTTGTAACCATGAAACCCAAAGGTCAAAGAGGGATTGAACCGAGTCTCAAACGAGAACCCTCTCAACAAGACCTCATGGATCTCTTTAGGAGGGATTTAAATCAGATCTCAGATTTGAAAGTAACGGTCCAAGATCTTTCCATGCGGGGAATGGGAGCTGGAAGAGGATTTCCATTTGAGCTGAGTATTCAGGGACCTGATTGGAATGAACTGGGCCGTCTCTCCAAGGAGCTTATCAAGAAAATGGAAGAGTCTGGTTTGGTAACAGATCTCGATTCCGATTACTTAGTAGGAATGCCTGAGCTTCAGGTTTTGCCCGATAGAGAAAAAGCGGCTCAACACGGAGTGAGTCTTGGGGCTATTGGACAAACGGTTAGTGCCCTTATGGGAGGAATCATTGTGGGGCAATACAGTGAAGGAGGCCATCGAGACGATATCCGACTCAAAATTCTTGATGAAGGTGGGAATCGAGTGGAAAGAATTAGCCGCTTAAAAATCAGAAACAACCGAGGCGAATTGATCCCTCTTTCCTCTGTAGTTCGGATTGAGGAAAGTCCCAGTCTTCTTAGCGTTGCCAGAAGAAATCGTCAGCGTGCCGTATCCGTTTACGGAAATATTGCTAAAGGTAAATCTCAAGGAGAGGCATTAGATTTAGCTTTGGCACAAGCCAAGAGTTTTTTCCCTGAGGGATATCGTGTGGAAGTTACAGGAAGTTCTGAAGATTTAAAAAGCACTTTTCAAGGGCTCCTATTTGCTCTTGTTTTGGGTTTAGTGGTTGCTTATATGATTTTAGCTTCTCAATTTAATAGCTATGTAGATCCCTTAAGCGTTTTGATTGCTCTTCCCTTTAGCATTTCGGGGGCCCTACTGGCGCTTCTCATCACTGGGCAATCTTTAAACATGTACAGCATGATTGGAATTGTTCTTCTGATGGGGATCGTTAAAAAGAATTCTATTTTGTTAGTGGATTTTACGAACCAAGTCAGGGAAGGCCAAGGAAAAGGCGTCAAAGAAGCGCTTAGAGAAGCGTGTCCCATCAGACTTCGTCCGATTTTAATGACTTCTATAGCAACGATAGCTGGAGCTATCCCCCCTGCTCTAGCGATAGGGCCCGGCGCTGAGAGCCGAGTGCCTATGGCTATTACTGTTATCGGTGGAGTTTTAGTTTCTACTGTCCTAACTTTGTATGTAGTACCTTGTGTATACCAGCTCCTCACCAAGGTTGAGAGGCGTTCCTTTAAAACACCTTCTGATTTGAAGATTGGATCTCCCGGTGCTATACCGGCTCCATGAAAATCACACTAAAAGAACTAGCCCAAAAAGCCGGAATTCCATTTGAAGTTTTAGAACCCAGAGGCAGAGAATCCGCAAAAATCCCTCTTTCTTTTATTGAAGAGGTAGCCTCTAAAAAAAGTGGGAAACTTATTTTAGTGACGGCGATGAGTCCGACTCCTGCAGGTGAAGGTAAAACCACCACTGCAATAGGCCTTAACGATGGATTGAGATTTATCGGAGCAAATTCAATCGCCTGTTTGAGACAGCCCTCTTTAGGACCTGTTTTTGGCCAAAAAGGAGGAGCCACTGGAGGGGGAAAATCCCAGCTCACTCCTTCAGAAGATATTAATTTAGGTTTTAATGGGGACTTTTCTGCAATCGAAAGTGCTAATAATTTACTGGCGGCCCTCATTGATAATCATATCTACCAAGGGAATAGTTTAGAGATTGATCCTCAAAGTATCACTTGGCGACGAGTGATGGATATGAATGATCGAGCACTGCGGTCCATTGTAACAGGTCTTGGAAAAGGCAATGGCGGAGCGCGGGAAACAGGCTTTGACATTACTCCCGCCTCAGAAATCATGGCGATTTTTTGTTTAGCTAATTCATTAGCAGATCTACAAAAGAGGATTGATAGAATTGTCTTGGGTTACTCTCGCTCCGGAACTCCTATCACTCCTGCCGATTTAAAAGCTACGGGAGCGATGATGGCTCTCTTGAGGCATGCCATCAAACCTAATATCGTTCAAAGTTTAGAAGGCAATCCTGTTCTTGTTCACGGAGGACCTTTTGCCAATATTGCTCATGGTTGCAGCTCAGTTTTAGCAACTCAATTAGCGCTTTCACTTGCTGATTACGTTGTCACTGAAAGTGGTTTTGGTGCTGACTTGGGAGCAGAAAAGTTTCTACATATTAAATGCAGACAAACAGGGCTTTGGCCTCAAGCTGCTGTTTGTGTCGCTACGATACGAGCTCTAAAATATCATGGCGGAGTAAAAGTAGCGGATTTAACTGCGGAGAACTTAAGCAAACTCGAACTGGGTCTTTCTAATTTAAAGCGCCACGTGGAAAACTTGAAAGGCTTCGGCTTCCCGGTAATTGTTTCATTGAATAAGTTCCCCACTGATAGCGAAAGGGAAATTGAGCTTATTCGAAATCATGCCGAACAATGGGGAGTCTCTGTGGTGGTTTCTGATCCTTTTGGACAAGGAGGCAAGGGATGCGAGCTTTTGGCCCGTCAGGTCACTCAAGCTTTGGATGACTCCAACGATACTCCTCGTCCCATGCCCCTCTATGATCTAGAAATGCCCTTTGTGGAGAAGATTAAAAGAGTGGCTACCTCAATTTACAAAGCAAAAAGTGTGTCCATTAGTGCAGCTGCCAAGAAGCAGTTGGAACAGTGGCAAGCTCTCGGGTACGGACATCTGCCAATTTGTGTTGCAAAAACTCAGTATTCCTTTTCCTCGGATAGCAAAAAGCTTGGAGCTCCGGAAGATCATAACCTGGAAGTTCAATCAGTGAAACTCTCTGCCGGTGCTGGGTTTGTTGTGATGGTTTGTGGAGAAATCCTTCTGATGCCCGGCCTCCCCAAGCACCCCGCCTTCGAACAAATGTAACTACCAAAAGGTACGGCCTTCCTTTTGGTAGTTTTGTTACATGCTCCCTACCAAAAGGAAGGCCGTACCTTTTAGAAGGATTTTTTTAGGAGGGTTTTGGAGTCTTTGAGGAGTTGGCGCATTTGGCGGCTGTCTTCAG
>OGVY01000219.1_pt1 | contig 10322 bp, 10 predicted proteins | sample 1575871 | NCBI WGS metagenome assembly OGVY01 (sample SAMN07581536, study PRJEB24739) | freshwater metagenome
ATGTCTTCCATTGCTTCTGGAGAAATATAGAGATCGGTTAACATACCACGATTAGCACTGGTGCTGTTACCACCGCCGTTACGACGCATAACGGTCTTGAGAAGACTAACTAGACGCTTTGTGAATAACCCAGAGCTAGCGTCGCTGTCGTAAACCACAATATTGCGGTCAACGCCAGCAGCGAGAAGGGTGTGCCAACCGTCGTCATTCATCTTCTTAACAAAACTGCCTTCTAGAACTTCCATAGCACGACCAACAACGTCCCAGCGAGCATCACGAGCATACTTGAGGAGATAATCGATGCTGGCGCCAATGTCGAACGTTGGAACCATAACATAGTCACCCTCAACGTGACGTTCTGGAATGTAGCCGTGGTTAGGAAGAGTATAGGCCACGAAATCTTTCTCTGTGCCAGGACTTAGGAAGTCTAAGGGGAATTCTGGAGTAGCGCCTTGAGCTAGTACAATTGGCTCAAAGATACCGTTGAGAATGTCGCCGTTTAGAACGCCCTGACGAAGAGGTAGTTCTAGAGCCTTAGCAAACTCTGCGTTGGCTGCTAGAGAAACTTCTCTGTTGGGTGAACCAGAACGAACAAGAAGTTCTGTAAGCTCTGGTGTTGGTGCAAATTTATAATTAGCCATATTTTTCTCCCTTATCATGTAATATTAATGTCTACTTTAACGTAACCATCGGTATCTTTGGCGCCTAGGAAACGACCAACCTTAACACTGTTAGTGCTAGTTGTTGTTAGTTTGCCATCTGCACCATAGTAAGCATCACTGCCAGCTGCTGGTGTTACACCACTAGCAAGCATATTTGTTGTAACCTGACCTCTGCGAAGTAGGGCGACCTTACTGCCGACCTGAACTTCGTCACGGTGCCAGTTGATGTGCTGTCTTGTTAGATCAAGATTAACAACATCGTTCAACAATAGACCCGCTGGTACAGTGCCAGATTGACTTGCAGCATAAGCTACAACAGCACTAGCATCGTCCATACTTACGCCGCTACCGCTGGTTACATGAACAGCAACACCGCCACGCTCGGCAACTGAATTCATGAAAAATGAAACATCTACGTAGTCTTCAATACGATCTGGTTTTAGAGCCATGTTTACTCTCCCTTATTAAGTTTTTTACCTAGTCTAGCACAAACAAAATCAACTAAAGCTGCTCTGGTGTTATCAACTTCTGTAGCGGAGCTAACTCCGACACTTAGGTCGATATTCTGTTCAACTTCTGCACTCTCTAGAACAGAAGAATCGACTTTTTCGGAAGCTTCAGCTTCTTCTGTTACTGTTTCTTCTGCTTTTGTTTCTTTCTTCTCTTCTTTGTCTTCTTTAGCCATTTTCTTGGCGGCTAGAAGAACAGTCATAGCCTCGAAAGAATCGTCATCGAGAGAGTCAAACTTTTCAAGAGTGGCTTCTACAACTTCGGAAGCTACTCCGCTCTCGATAAGAGCAGCAGCTCTTTTCATTTTCTTTTCTTTTTTCATCATCTCTACTTCTTTATCTTTATAAGCTGCGATAATTTCGTTAGCAGCATCTAAAGAAGCTTTGAGAGTCTTATTTTCTTCTTTGGTCATATCTTCTTCATCTTTGACCTTCTTAGCAGCTTCTTCTTTTTCTGTTTGAGCTACTTCGAGGGCGGCCTTTAATTCGGCAATGTTGTCTTCGTGAGCCTTAACTGCTGACTCTAGTTCAGCGGCTTTTTCTTTGAGAGCAACAGCATCGACAATATTTTGCATTGCTGCTTTGATCTCTGCGAATTCTTTCATGACTGGTTCTAGATCTAAATTCATAATAGTATTCTCCACTTGGGTTAACTCTTCAGTATATACACCTGCTTGTGACAAATTATCGGTTTTTTTTGTAGAAATTTTGGAAAAATCATTTTTGGTAAAAATAACACTGTCTGGATTTGCTGGCTTATCAACAAAACCTTTACCTGAAAAGGTGATATTTCTCAATACTCTACCCAATTTATAGTTCTGATGTTTTCCGTCTCCGCCATATGCTCTTAAATATTTTGTTAGAAAAGCGGTTTCTTCATTTCGTGCTAAAACTTTATATTCTCCAGTTTCACTATTCAGCAAACCATAGTCAAAACCTTTGAAAAAACATTCCATACTAACATATTTACTGCCATTTTCTATTTCTGCTATTAGTTTTTGTGATCGCTCTTTTAGGGCTGGATCAGTATATCCATTATAAATAACAGAACCAGTTAATATATGAAATTTATCTGGTAAATTATTTACTGGAGTATTTTCATTGATTAAGATACCGTCTTCTGTGATAGGATAGTTGGATGTAATATGGCCAACTATAAGTTCTTCATTATGTTCTATATTTGTGGGCTTGTGAGTTGGGGTATCTTTTGCTTCCCAAACCTCGGTTTTATCAAATATATCGTCATTTTTATTCCATGATGTTGTGACTAAAATGGATTGAGTATAGTATAAGTCTTGATCATTAATACCGGCTAATGCTTTAAAATCTATGTTATGAACGGAAGTTTTATCTGTTTTTTCTACTAGCGAAGCATAAACAATAGAGGCATTAGACGAAAGCAAATGAGACAATCCAGCGTCAATTTCTGCTTGATATATTTTCATATTAGTCTTTCAAATTATTGGTTATTTGAAAAATACACCATTTCATAGAAATAAGCTTTAATAAACTGGGTTTCTTCTGATGTTAATTCTCTTTTAATAGAAGCAAACATATTCTCTACAAAATTTTTATATTTGCTATAAGTTTCTATAATTTGAGAATTATTGATATTATTAAAAAGACCCATTATATAATTGTCGTCAATATCAGAAAAAGGCTCAAGAGATAAAAACACTTTGGCCTTAACTTCCTCTGTTTCATTATATTGAATATTAGATAAGCTGCGCATATTTTTTTTATTATAGAACTCTAATAAAACAGGATTGAGTATTTCTGATATCTTATCCTGAGCAGCTAAACTCCACAGATTAAGGGAGGCTCCTGTTTGAGGAGAAAACTGTTTGGTTTTTCTTTGTTCAGTATCTTTGCTATTCTTTGGCCTTCCTTGTTGAGGAACTCCTTTTGGAGTTGAATTTAAACCCAAAGGACTAGAACCTGGGGTGGGTCCCAAACTAACTTTCTGCTCCAATAAAGTTTTTTCATTATTCTTTTTTTTCTCTAGCTCTAATCCAACCTGACTGGGAGTTGATATTCCAGTTTGCAATGATATCTTTTTGAGAGAATTTTCAAACTCAGGATCAAACCAAGGCCCAGCTTTCTTAACCATTCTATCACTGTCTCTTTCTCTGTTTTCTCTATTGAGTCTGGACTTTTCTGTATCAGGATCAAAACCAAATACTCTTTGAATAAGCTCGTCACTAATAATGTTTCTATCAGCTAGTTGTATTAATAGTGCCTTCTCGGCATCTTCATTGCTCAAGTCCATCCTATCAAATTCTATTTTTGCAGGATACTTGAAGCCCATAGCTTTTTGTACTAGAGCAATTTCTTTCTTCCAAAACGCCATGAGTATTTTTCTTCCATACTGAAGACGTTGAGTTAAGGTTTTTAAGCTGATAAAATTATTGGTTGTTCCTGCTGCACCAAAAGTGCCCGTAAGAGTTGGAGGAATACCTAAACCAGCATATATATTATTCAAGTGAGGAATATATTTGCCTTCTCCCAAGAATTGATGAACGCTAGTTTTGCTTTCTATGAATTCAAGATCTGGTCCCCAAATAATATCCATGGTTCCACCACCAACATTATTACCTAGAATTTGTGCTAGTTTTGCTGTTGCTGCTTTTGTAGGAGCAATCTTGTGTTCTAGACTACCCAGTTTCCATAATCTTACATTACTAATAGCTCCATCTAAAGCTGCTAAATCTGCTAATTTTAATTTTTCTAGCATAAAAATATCGTCCATGATACTATAAATCATGGGATATGCCCAACTTTGCCAATCATCTTTTTTATAATGAGCAACAATAGTTTTACTAGGATCAAGAGGATATGCTTTTTTAGCTTTCGCCGCCTCTATAATTAGCGAAGGTAATTGATTTACAATTTCTTTTTCTTGTAATGTTTTTGGACTATTGATGATTTTTCTAAGAGTTGCTGGTAATATAATTTCATATCTTTTATTAGTAACAAAAGAAGACAATGATCCTGCACTAACCTCAACACACAGAGGATCAATAAATGTATATCTCCAAGGAATTTCTCTTTTTTCTAGTTTTATATCATCCAAATTATCTACGTATAAATCTGGAGAAGCTAAACTTTTATATAAACTATCAGCTACCTTAACATTAATTTTAGCTGTTTGTCTATTAATAACAGTATTGCCGGTTCTATATATATTATTTAAAAATCTTTCACTTCTATCTTTACCATTCACCTTCTTGAACCAATGTCTATAAAATCGTTCTATTCTTTTATTTCTGTGAACGGGAATAATACCCTGAACAGCAAAATCCGCCATAAGATCCACGACATTTCTTACCAACCCAACTCTCTGATAAATATCTTCTGCTCTATATCCTATAGCTTTAATTTTTCTGGGAACAGATTCATCTGGTCTAAAAAACTCGTAATCTGCTCTTGTTAAACCGGGTCTACCACTAGTATTGGTATCTAGATTAGAAAAATCTACTCCGTATCTGCGACTAGCAGCAGATCTTTCTATAATTCCATATTCTTCTAGAGATTCTGATGACTTTCTAAGAGCAGCATTTTTATTTTCTATACTATCATCCCAGGTCACATATGCTTCTGCGCCAACATATTGTTGATTATCTATTACTTCACTTTTAGGATATCTTTTTTTAGCCATAATATTTAATTATATTGTAATGTGATTGAGATTGAATTACTAATTTAATACACTAATTTCTATAAACACCAGTAAATATATCTTCGTTCATAGCGGATGCATACCAATCTGGTCCTCGATATAATTGACCATTTGTTTTTCCATAATTATCTCTTTTATTTCCTCCAACTATTTCATATTCTATTGGAGATAATGTTCTATTAATTTGTCTTGCTATCATATTAGCTATTAATAAAGCACTATATCTATCTTTTCGCAATCTACCTTTTTTACCCTGCTGTAATTTAACCTCTGGAGTATCCCATCTATCTCTAGCATTTGGTCCGGTGCTAGTCTGAGTCATTACTATTGTTGTTAGTTCATTTTTTAATTCTTCTATTTCTAAAATACATTCACTATTACTATCATATAAATTATCTAGTTCAGTTTCTAGTATATTCTTACCTTCTTGTTCTAGAGCCAAACCAAGAGTAAGATTATCAAATCTTGGAAATAATAAAACTTTATCTTCAAAATCTTTTCTAAGACCATGATTAGCTTGACTCGTCCATTCTGCTTTTGCAAATTGTATCATTTCTAGTATATGCAAACCCTGTTGAGAATCAGTATCTTTTGGTTTATCATAATCTATAATGGGCCATAATAAATTTTCTCCTTCTTCAATCTTACTAGGATCGTGTAATGCTTCTTCTATAGCAATACCTCCACCCTGAGCATCTATTCCTATTCTATGACATGGAAAAACTTTCATGAGATTTCTTATTTTTCTAGCACAAAAAGCATAGAAATCATGATCTTTAATTAATCCTGTTTTTTGACGATCTTTAAAATTATTTCTATTAGTTGTCCAACAATATACTATTCTGGAATGATTCTGATGAACCTCTAATATTACTATGCTAAAATTATCTTTTTCACTAGCGGGATCTATTCCATATACGTATTGAAGATTAATATTTCCTTTTATAGTAGCGTCAAATATAACTGGTTTTTCGCCTATAATTATTGGTCTAGAGTCCGAAACAACACAACTTTCTATCAAAGTGCGTCTAAAGAATCCCTCGCTATCTTTTACGAAACACGCAGCGTATTCCATATTATAGATACCAGTATGAATAGTAGCCTTAGCACGACTTACCTGTTTATCATCCATAAAACCTTTTGGCATAAGTTCATATGGTATACGAATAATACTATAATCTTTCCAATTAAAATTATCTGGTACTTCTCCTTTAAATAATTCTTCTAATTTTCTTTGATCTCCTTTACTTTCTATTATACCTTTGTATCTTTTCCAATATGAAGCGAAATGTTTAAAATCATAATCCGCAGTACCAGAAATTATACTTTGATTTCCTGTTTTCTCGTAAAGATTTTCTAGATCTTCAGACCATAATCCAGCATCTATAAGAGCATTTTTCTTAGCCTCTTGTTTTACGTTCTGAATAGGACTAGAGCTTACGCTTGCGAACCCCTGAACAACAGTTTCATAAATATCCGGGCTAATAGATGCAAATTCGTCAGCTATAATTATATGCGCTCTCAAGCCTCTAATCTTACTACCATCTCCCATTGGAATAGCTACTGTCCAGCTATCTCCTAATCTCATAGTGCATCTATCAACATCTCGTCTTGGTCCATCGTTGTTTCCTCCAAAAATATCTCGTAAAATAGGACTAGTTCGCCATATTGTTTCCATATATTCAAAAATAATCTTACTTTGACGAAAAGCGGCTCCAACAACTACTATCTTTGTACCAGGAACAAAAACCATTTTTAAAACGCAATATAACGCTAATAAAAAACTTTTACCCATACCTCGGGTAGCAATATACATAGGAAAAGCTCTAATAAAGAATTCTTGTAATATAGCTATTTGTATAGGATGTAATTCTATTCCAAATAGTAATTTACAGGTTATTCCAATATATTGTGGTTTTCTAAGGAGTTTTAACAAATGAATATCTGGATATTCAATATCAAATTCGGATCTATGAATAAGTGGATTGTTTGGAATAACTATCTTTGATAGATCTCCCAAACCAAGCCAAGCATCATCATAAGATGTTTTATTTGTTAATTTTGTAGTACTCAAGAGCAAATACCTTTTTCATAATAGATAATGCCATCTTGTTAGCATTAGTTGCATCCCCACAATATAGCACATGAATGCCATTCATAAGTTGTATTTCTAATAAATTTTTTATAATAAACGAACTATTTATTTTTATTTTATCCCAAAGCTTTTTGGGAACATTAGATCCTATTGGATATCTATAAATATCTTCTAAGCTAAATTCAAGTATTAAAAATGAATATTTATGTTGACTCATACGTTCAATAACATCTTTAAATCTTGATTCTGTGATATTTTGAGCAATTTCGTTTACACTTTTTTTACGTTCTATGCACAATAAATTTTCATAACCTTTTATGCTATAATCACCAGTTTCTAATTTATGATTAGCAACAGCCACCTCGTCAAAAGTCCAGGGTTGTTGTTCTCTAGTATCTATTATAATTTCGAACTTATTGTAATCTAACATTTTTTGATCCGACTATTCTGTTAAAAAATTCTTCGTAAGCTTGTTCCATATTTTTTATCATTTTATGATGAAAGTAACACAAAGTAATACCATTACTAACTATAAATCGTAATGCTGGAAAATCACTCCATTTTCTAATGTGATGAGCATTTAACTTTTTGGTGGATGAACAACCCGGCCATTGACATTTAAAATTGTCTCTCTTGTATACTGATATTCTCCATTTTTTATAATTAGGATCACCGAACCATCTGTTCATCAGCCTCAACCATTTCTTTTACAAGATCGTCGAACGATATTTGCGGACTCCAACCCATGACTGATTTGGCTTTGGAGCAGTCTCCTCTTAAATATTCTACCTCTGCTGGTCTGAATAATTCAGGATCAATAACAATATAATTTTTGTAATCCAAATTTTTCAGGGAAAAAGCTTTTTCTAAAAATTCTAATACCGAGTGGGTTTGTCCTGTACAAATTACAAAATCGTCGGGATCTTTTTGCTGTAACATTAACCACATAGCTTTTACATAATCTTTAGCATGTCCCCAATCTCTATATGCGTTCAGATTACCTAGTCTTAATGGCTGATAAAACTTTTGATTTTTTACAGATGCTAGATATTTGGTAATTTTTCTAGTCACAAAATTTTCTCCGCGTCGTGGACTTTCATGGTTAAATAAAATTCCACTACAAGCATATATATTATATGAACTTCTATATATTCTTACTAAATTATGAGACGCTAATTTAGCAATACCATATGGACTCTGAGGTAACAATGCTGTTTTTTCGTTTTGATATTTTTGTCCGTAAGCATCTACGTTGTAGTTGTATCCGAACATTTCGCTGGTGCTAGCCTGATAAAACCTAGTGTGTGGAGATAGTTTTCTTATTGCCTCTAATAAATTGACTACTCCAACAGTATTAACTTCAAATGTTGTGGTTGGTTGAACAAAGCTAGTAGCAACATGGCTTTGGGCACCAAGATTGTATAATTCGTCGGGTTTATATTTGTCTATAAGAGAACATATTCCTGACGGATCTGTAAGATCAAATTCTTCCAAAATAAAATTAGAGTATTTAAGTATATGGGATATTCTACTAGTAGTTATAGTGCTAGATCTGCGAATCAGACCAACTACTCTATAATTTTTCTCTAATAATAATTCTGCTAAATAAGATCCGTCTTGTCCTGTAATACCAGTTATTAATGCAGTCTTCATTATGTCTTTTCCTCTTCTAATAAAACACTTTCTGGGGTTAAAAATGGTCTGTCCACAGTTCCATCAGCATATTGATGATAATCCATTAAAGATGACCGGGCTTTATCAGAAGCTAATTTGAGTATTTCCATTTCGCGTCCTTGTTTTTCTCTAATATCAGATTCTTCTAGCATTCTTATTAATCCTGTCCAAGAGCTTTTACCGTCTTCTATTCGTTTGATTCGTTGTTCTCTCGTAGCTTTGAGATCTTTGCCGATTTTTTGATGTTCTGCTAATAATTTAGTATATTCATTAGTATAATTTGCCATACTACTACGAGCATAAGCTAATTGGGTTTCCAAATTCATTAACTTAGGAGCATCTCTACTGTCCTCTGGTTTAAGATATTCTTTATCCACAAAAGATTGTAATTTCATACGAAACATATGAAACTGATGTGAAGTCGTAGAGATCATGTAAACGCAATTGATATCTTAGATCAAACATATTGATTGATGAGTTTGAGTCATCAAAAGGAAACACACCAGTAACAAAAATAACGGCTTCAGGAGCATAAATCCAACGGCGATTAATATCTTCTGCCGTAACTTGATGTTTCATAAATATTTTTTCTGTGCCATCAAAATGATAGTCGTGAAAAAATTGTAAAGCATCATCAATTCGATCTTCAACTTGATCATCATCAACATTAATATCGATGACAGGAAATCCTAATCTACGAAGACAGTAATCTTTGAATTGAGCTCTTGTTGTTGGTTTTGCCATTTTTTATCCTAAAGCAATCGCAAAAGCTAAAGCGTTACCTTCAGCTGCTGATGCAGTTGTTGAAGCTGTATTGGCTGCATCAAAGGCCGCATTTGCTGTTGTTGAAGCTGTATTAGCGGCATTAAAAGCCGCAGAAGCTGTTGTTGAAGCCGTATTGGCCGCAGCAAAAGATGCATTTGCATAACTTTCTTTTGCAAGAGGTATTCCACCAGCAGTTGAACCATCATGGACTACAAGGGTATCTTTATCTGTATCAACAGTAATTTCACCCTCTGCGCCTGTAAAGGTCAGATGCGATGCATTATTTCCTCGTCTTATTTGTACTTGTGTCGCCATAATTGTTATTTATAGGCACCAAAATAAATTGTTTTTAGATATTGATTGGACAAGAGACCTTCAAGTCGGTGAGTATGTCATTGTTGAATGTTACCGAAAACTAAGTCCAGTTACAATTACATTAACTGGAACGCTTACATCAAATACATCTGCAAATACTGTAACTGGTTATGGAACAAAATTTGATCAAGAAATTTTAGAAAACGATTTCATTACGATTGGTGGTGAAGACAAACAAGTTTATCGCATAACATCACCAACAACACTAGAGCTTCAAAGTCCAGTATCTTCAAATGTTGATAATGTTTCTGTCACTTCATCAGGTTATTCTGATGTTTGGGACGATAGATTTTTAAAAAGATATGCAACAGCACTTATAAAATATCAATGGGGTTCAAATCTAAGTAAGTTTGCTGGCATTCAAATGCCAGGTGGTGTAACACTAGACGGTCCTAGAATTATGGAAGAAGCGAGAACTGAGATTGATAAGATTGAAGAAGAGATGCAAGTTTACAATGTTCTCCCAAATGAAATATACATGGGATAGTATGGATGCCTACAAACCTATACTTCAACCCATTCCACAAAGTCAGATAACATCTGAACAACTTTTAGTAGAAGAC